>SMVB01165585.1_pt1 | contig 18758 bp, 11 predicted proteins | sample 2456461 | NCBI WGS metagenome assembly SMVB01 (sample SAMN11095934, study PRJNA526329) | marine sediment metagenome | biome: Marine sediment; feature: Surficial sediment; material: Deep marine sediment; isolation source: Hadal surficial sediment | place: Pacific Ocean | collected 2014-05 | depth...
GAACTGAAAACTGGAGCTGATGCCGGGGACTTTCGGAAACGCGTAGAACGCACCCTTAGGCATCGTCAACTCGATACCCGGCCGGTCACCCAATATTTCTTCAACCATGACAGCCCCCTGCGCATATTGCGCTTGCAACTGTTCGACAAACGCATCGCCATGCTCCAGTGCGGCGATGCAGCCTGGTTGTGTAAATACCGTGGTACCGGTGTTAAAGCATTCAGACATGAGCGTCCAGTGGGTGACCTGTTCTGCGGGTGCCACCACCCATCCCACTCGCCAACCAGTCATAGCCCAGGCCTTTGAAAATCCGTTAACTACCACCACCGGGTCATCATCTTTCGCGATTTCGAGAAAAGAGGGTGCAGCGTTGCCTGCAAACACATGCCGATGATAAACCTCGTCGGCGATAAGTTGGATCTCGTGTTTGCGACAATGATCCAGCAGCATCTGCTGCTCCGCCCGGGACATGACCCAGCCGGTAGGGTTACATGGCGAGTTGACAAAGACACTGCGGGTACGAGGCGTGATTGCATCGATGATCTCCGCCGCACTCAGCACCCAGCCATCGGGCGTTTCCCGCTGACGGACAAAGTTGACCTTAGCGCCGGTTACCCGATAGGTGGATTCAATATTGGGCCAGTGCGGGCTGACCACCAGGGCTTCATCGCCTTTGTTCAATGCCATTTGGGCAGCAATGGTGATGCACATCATCGATGATCCCGGCACGCTAATCCGCTCCGGGTTGAGGTCCAACCCATATAAACGGTCAAGATAACTCTTTATCGATGATCGCAGAGCCTCACTGCCGCGGGTGTGTATATAGAACGTTTGCTCGTCGTCCAGCGCTTGCTTGGTCGCTTCGCGAATAAAATCCGGCGTGGCGATATCACCCTCGCCAAACCATAGCGGTATAACTTGCGGATCATGCATGCGCGTGAACGCAAGTCTGGTGATCCCGTTCTGCTGCAGAGCAGCGATATCGGGTCTTACAGCTTTCATCGATTCTATGTTACTACCATGGCCGCTCTTCCATATCGTCGAAACGGCTATTGCGATTTTTCGACCAGTCCACGCGATCATTCAAATCGAGGTTTGCTGTCTTGTTTGCAGCAGACGGCTCGCGCGCTGAGGCGCCGATCAGCCAGAAATTACCTGAAGCACGAACTGCCGCGCTTTGGCCCATGATATCTGCGGCCTGGTTAATCGACATCTTCGACAACTTGAGCGCGTACAAACTGTTCAGCGCAATACGCCGTGCCAGCCAGGAAGTTGCTTCTTCGAGTTTGTCGTTCGGCACCACATGATTGACCATGCCCAGACGATGAGCTTCTTCAGCAGTGACGAAATCGCCGGTCCACATGAACTCTTTGGCTTTCTTTATGCCCAGCTCCCAGAACTGGGTGGGGTATTCATGGTTGGCACCACCCCAGCGCACACTGCGATCTGCAAATTTGGCATCTTCCGCCGCCACCGCCAGATCACAAACAGATGCCAGCATCCAGGAGCCCATGATGCAGTAGCCACGAATCATGGCGATGGTGGGTTTACCTAGATTGCGCCAACGATCGTGATAGCGCCAGTAAACGCCACGGTCCATCGACTGCAACCTTTGCATGGCATCGACATCGCGAGGATATTCGTCGAGTTCGTCACGCATCGCAGGGGTGCCGATGTCATGTCCTGCACCGAAATTTGGCCCGCTGCCCGTGACAATTATCACCTTCACACCGTCATCCTCTTCCGCTCGAGCAAAAGCCGCATCAAGCTCTTCATATACCTTGCGGCTAATCACATTCATTACATCTGGCCTGTTGATCGTGACCGTGACGACTTCATCTGCCTGTTCGTATAAAACGTAATCCAATTCCATTGTTGTCTCGCCTGTCTTGAATCTCCTGCCAGTGTGCAGAAGGCTGGCGGATACATAAAGTAGATCCTGTATGATCGTGTGCTCGAGCAGGGGGTGAGAGACAAATTTGGATAGCCCGCTAAGTGGCATAACAGTGTTGGATTATGGTGATCGGGCCAGCACCGCATGGTGTGGCAAGCTTTTGGCTGAATATGGCGCGCAGGTTATCGGGGTCGAAATCACACCCCACCCCCTGCGGGCGGTTGGCCCATTCGACGGTGACGGGATCAGCGTGGTCGCACGCTATTTTCTTGCGAATCGCGAAATAACCGCAGAGCCTTCCACTGAAATTACTGCCGCTAACATAATCCTCACCCACGAACCGGCATCCGTCGACGCATACCAAACCGAGAATCCACAGGCCCTTGTATGTTTGATCACGCCCTGGGGTAAGGATCATGACTTCCCGGGCAATGACCTGACCGCCTGTGCCGCCGGAGGGTGGGCTTTTGTTAACGGCCTGCAACCCAGAGAACCACTTAAATCCAGTGGCTATCAAGCCTCCTACCAGGTCGGCACTTTCGCTTTCGGTGTTTGCGTAAGCGCGTTGATAGAACAACTTGCCAGCCAAAATGGTCCAGGCCAACTTATCGAAATCGCAGAACGCGACGTGTTGGTCTCCACAGCCTCACCCGCACCACTGCGCTGGCAGTACAGTGGTTTTATGTGGTCGAGGCGTACCGCCGTCGACATGAATGAAGGCCCGGTGGCGGTAAAAGATGGCTGGTTCGCGCTGACCATCTCACGGCCGGTTTTCTGGCGCAAAGCCATGCATGTGCTGGGCTTGGCTGATCTGGCCGAGGACGAAGAACTGCAACAAGCCGGTCTACGGCCAAAACTCAAACATCGATTCATCGACCGGGTCGAACAGGCAATGCGCGACTGGAATAGAATGGATTTATTCACCACCCTCGGTGAGCAGCGAGTGATCGCAGGACCAGTGCTGAGCATGGATGAGTTAGCAGACAATCCACAACTCAACGCTCGCAATTTTTTCCGTGCTGCCGCAAACGGCACTCGATACCCCGGCCCATTCGCACGTTTTTCGACCATTCAAACCGAGACGCCTTGTTTTCAAGAAGAGTGTTCCCCCTGCGCTTTTTCCACTACCGCACCACCCACTTCCTCACCGCTTCGTGCCGACCGGGCGAATCGCGATAAAGCAAAGAGTCGCGGCCCTTTAGCCGGGTTCCGTGGACTGGTGCTAACCCAGGCCTGGGCGGGCACTTACGCGACCCAGTTGCTCGGCTTACTCGGCGCCGACATCATCCAATTGGAAACCAGAGGACGCCTGGACAGTTGGCGTGGCACCTATCAAAACCCGATACCCAAAGGGCTTCGCGATCGCAAGGAAGCGCAGCACGCCTGGAATCTGAGTGCGTTGTACAACTCTGTAAACCTGAACAAACGCTGCATTACCTTGGATTTAGCGGACCCTGAAGGTGTGGAGATATTTAAAAAACTAGTGCAACAGGCTGATTTTATTGCAGAAAACTTTTCCCCACGAGTAGTGGGCAATCTCGGCATAGACTACGCGACGTTGTCTGAACTCAAACCTGATCTTGTCATGGCCAGCTTGTCTGCTTACGGCGCCATTGGCCCATGGGCACACGTCCCGGGCATTGGCGGCACCATCGAGCCCTCTTCGGGTATGTCTGCGTTACTAGGTTACGCCGGTGAACACCCGATGAACTCCGGCCAGATGTACCCAGACCCGGTCGCCGGTTTGTGCGGCTTCGCAGCGATTGCCGTCGCTCTGCTACACCGGGACCGCACGGGTGTGGGTCAGTACATCGACCTGTCCATGCAGGAGGCAAACTTCACCTTCATTGGTGACGCATGGCTCGAATATGAGCTAACCGGCCAGGTACGAGGACCATTAGGCAACACCCACAATGTGCACTGTCCCCATGGCATATTCCCTGCCAAGGGCGAAGACCAATGGGTCGCTATCGCTGCAGAAACTGATGCTCAGTGGCGTGCATTGTGTGAAGTCCTTAGTTTGAAAATTGACCAAGATCTAGATCTCAGCGCACGCCAGGCATCATCTGCAACAATAGCGGCTGAGCTAACTCGGTGCGCCCGGACGCAGAACAAACACGACATCGCTCGAAAGTTACTGCACCACGGTGTTCCCGCCGCCGCGGTGCTGGGTCCTGACGAGATCAGTCAGAACGACGAACTCAGAAACAGCGGTCTGATGCAGTTAATAGAACACCCGGAAGCAGGTGAACACTGGTATATCGGCCTGGCTGCGAAGATGAGTCGCACGCCCGGCGGCATTACGCGCCACGCGCCTTTGCAAGGACAGCATTCTTATGAAGTGTTCGAGGAACTCTTGCATATGGACGCGGATGCGTACGAAGGTCTTTGCCAGGCAGGTATTTCAGGGCAAGGTCCTTCCGACAAAGCATCCATCGCCAATCAAGCTTAACCAGTATTTTTCATAAGGGCAGAGAAATGGCAGAACTGACAAGAAGCCGGACTTCAGCCGCATGGTCGAAGGCACCAAAATGTTTGCGGCAGGTGACGCGCTGGACTATGAGATCATTGCCTCAACCCACGATCAGTTTGATATGAACGTAAAGCACTGCCGTTAAGCAGACATGATGGAAGAACTCGGCGGCAGAGATTTCGGTCATTTATTGGTATGCCGAGGCGACTTTGCTGCGGCGAAACAAATCGGCATGAAATTGACACGCACCCAGACGAGAATGCAGGGCGCACCTCTCTGCGATTTTCGATATCGCCCGGCGTGAGTGCCGATTTGAATAAACCCGCTTCCATAAAAAAGGAAGCGACCGCAAACCTGCTGCTGATGATCCCCCTGGCCTTGACTCAGTTGGCAACCACTGCACTCGGCATTACCAACATCCTGATCATGGGATGGTCAGGCTCCGCGGCCTTAGCCGCAGGCACGCTATCGGTGCACCTGTTCACTTTTTTCAGCGTCTTTGTCGGCGGCTTGCTGACATCGGCTTCTCCGCTAATCGCCCATAGCATTGGCGCGGGAAATCCTGAAAGGGCCAAGCGAGTTGCCGGAGAGGCGATCAATGTGGCCCTGATTCTCGCCATTGTGAAACGCTGATCACCTGCATACCGGCGAAATACTTCTGCTGTTTGGTCAACCCAGCGAAATGATCGAACTCACCGGTCCCTTTGCCAGGGCTAATTCTCTGAGTTTCCTGCCTTCGGTTTTATTGCTGGTGTACCGGAATTACGCCGCTGCTGTTGGTCACTCCAGGTTGGGGCTGGCGACCATTCTTATCGGTATCGTGGTCAACGCCATCATCTTCACGCTGGTTCAGAGACGCTCTGAACTCGCTCTAAAATGGAAACATCTGGCCGGTCGCGAATTTACTAAAACACTTTGGAGGATCGGCACACCCATTGGCTTGTCCGGGCTCGGTTCGGTGGGGACATTTGTCGGCATGACTTTTATCATTGCGCTTATGGGCAGTGAACAGGTGGTGGGACATGCCATCGGCCTGCAAGCTGCAAACGTGGGTTTCGCGATTCTTTGGGGCGGCGCGCAAGCCACGACAATCAGTATTGGCAGAGCGACCGGCGCACGCAATCTGGCTGCTACACAAACCGCCGCATGGACAGGCGTTGCCAACGGGGTCGCGACAGCAGTGATTCGAAGCACCACCTTTTTAGTCTTGCGAGATCAAATTGTCGGCTTGTTTCTGGACTATGAAGTTGCCGCTAACGCCGCCTCCATCGAGGCCGCGTTGTCTGTAATGTTGGCTATCGGCATATACCAACTCGCCAATGGTCCGCAATTGGTGGCTACCTCATCGTTGCGCGGCTTGCGCGATACCACTGTCCCATTCGTTATAAGTCTCACGGGCTACTGGGTAGTCGGCGCCAGCTTTGCCGCAATTCTGCTGCGGTTCACTGAGTTGCAAGCCGAAGGCATCTGGTTTGCGATGAGCGCCGCCATCGCAAGATCTGCCTCACAGGGGTTGGTTTAGTTCCAACAGATTACCCGAGGGGTCTTTAAAGAAACACTGCAGGCAGACGCCACCCAATTCCGATGGATCTGAAACCTTAACGCCTTGGTCCATGAGGTGGCTGCGATACTGGTGGATGTCGTCAACCTGAAACGCAAAATGCTGACCAGCCGGGGCATCATGATTTTCGACTTCGAGCAGGTGCAGCTGTTGGTCTCCAATTTTCAGCCAGGCGCCATTGAAACCCAGGTCCGGGCGATCGATCTCTTCAAACCCCAGGCTACCGACATAAAAAGAACGTGCAGCGTCAGTGTCTGCAACGTTGATTGAAATATGATGTACGACCGAAAAGTTCATTGTCTCTTACCTTGCGATAACTAGAACCCACACTATTACACTAAATCACGATGCAGGCCTAGAAATCACCTGCCCAAAATTGCCTCATCATTTGGGCGACGGCAAATCAGAACAAGCGCTGAGACGCCAGCTCTGCCCCATCTCGCAACGCTTTTAACTTAGCCCACACCACATCATCAGCGACATCGTGGAAGCCCGCAGCGGTGTCAAAGCCACAATCAGTACCCGCAATTATCCGCTGCGGATCACCCATCGCATTGGCGACCAGCTCAATCCGATCAGCGACCACCTCGGGATGTTCTACATAGTTGGTGGTGGTATCAATAACTCCGGCGATGACCAGCATATTGTCCGGTATCATCGCCGGGGTCATCAATCTGTATTCGTGCGCGTGGCGTGGATTCGCCATCGACAACATCAGGGCACCCACGTTTGCATTGACCAGTGAAGGCAAAATCGTGGCGAGCGGCACATCCACATCATGAGGCCCATTGTAGTTACCCCAGCAAACATGCATGCGCACACGATCAGTCGGTACATCCACTAACGCGCTACCGATAGCCTGGATGACCTTTTCCATAAAGGCGATGAAGTCTGCATCTGACCTGTCAGCGAAGTAGGTATGCCGTTCCATGGCTAAATCCGGGCAGTCGAGTTGCAAAATGTGTCCGGCCTGGTGGATCGCGTCATATTCTGTCTTCAGAGCTGCTGCCAGCGCATCGATATAAGCATCGAGGTCATGGTAAAAAACGTCTTCCATGGCAGCGGCAATGATGCCCGGAGAAGGAGCGGTGACAAATGTTTCTGCGAAGGGCTGGCCGGCGGCCTCAAGCAGGTTGGAAAACTGAGCGAGTTCGGCGTCCAGCGCAGTACGGTCTTCATAATATACCGCTGCCTGGGCCTGGGGCGCAGCGGTTAGATTTACCCCTTCTGTGTAACCGGCCAGCTTCAGTTTCAGCCAGCCTGGATAGCGAACCATGTCGAGAAAAGTGGGCCGGTTACTAACCCCGGCAAACCCTGACATGCGATGCTGCACATAGGTGAAAAAGCTTTCACGCGCCTGCTCACCGTTGTTGCCGATGTCGATGCCAGCCGCTGCCTGTTTCTCGATGACCTCCCGGGTCGCCGCATCTATTGCTGCTGCCAACGCTTGGGCATCAGGGTTCTGACCTTTAGACAACACCACTTGCAGGGACACCAGGCCATCAGGTCGCGGCAGGCTTCCAGCGTGGGTGGTCAATATTCGATTGGTGCTGGTGAGCATGGAAATTTTTGCCTAGTGGTGCTTTCTAAAGCGTTGACGGACGAACAGGATCAGTAACGCGAAAAGTGCTACGGCCGCAATAATCTGTATATAGCTGCTGACGTCCACCATCCTGGCTGATGAAGTGGTTGGCGAATTATCTGCCGCCTGAGTCTGACCAGCATCAATTTCATATTGGTCGATCAACTCTGGGTCCATGCCGTCTTCCAGCATGGCATTGCGCCGACGGATTTTCGCCTCATTGTTGCGGGCGAACGTTTCTTGCTGCAATGCCTTGTCGGCGATGGTGCCACCCATCTTCTGTTCTATATTCGCCTGAAATTCCTGCAACTGAGTCTCTGCCACGCCTGCAGCTCGCGCCTGTTCGAGTAAGTACTGCAGCAAACGCGGATTTCCACAAGTGTTCTGAGAACACGACACGCCATGGCGTTCAACACTATTCAAGTACTCCCGCGCCAACGTGTGGCGAATCTCCACACTGGCATTCCAGTAGCCCTTGCGCACAACCTCCAACATCCGCGTGGTCATATCCTGATAAGCAAAGGGCGAGGCCTGGTCAAAGAACGCCTGCATATCCAGGCCATGTTTATCTTCAACGTAAACAGCAAACACTTCGTTCCAATCACGATCATCGACAGTGTCGGATGTAATGGCATCCCAACCCCACAGATATTCAACAAAGCTACGCATTTCTCCGGCGCCTGCGTAGCCTTCACTCTGCATGCCTTCAATCCAACGAGGATTGAAGTAGCGCGAGCGCAGCTCGGTGTCTAAAAACTCATTGATGGTCGACATTTCAGGACGCGAGACATCCCGAGTGTTGGTCACCATCATTTGTGGCGCAACACCATCCAGATTCTTCACCACATTCGCGAGGCCACCCATATACATGTAGAAGTCGTCATTATCCAAGGCGCCGTAGAGCATGGTGGAACTGGAGTGAACGACCATCTGGGTACCGCGCAAGGTCAGGCGGAACACATCTTCCATCGGCTCACCCCAGAAGCCATTGCCAAAACCGTGGCCCATTTTTCTGGTGTAGTCATGCGCCATGCTCAGATCGTTGTCCCAGGTGCCGCTGGCCTCGACGATACGCGATACGTTGAGGTTATAGGTGCCTGGTGCTTCATCGAAGATGCGCACCGATGCACGCAGATCGGCCTGCTTGTTTGAATAACCAAGCGCTATCAGCTCTTTCTTCACCGCCAGGTAATGTTCGCGCACGAAATTGTTTTCTTCATCCAGAACTTTGACCAGTTGCACCGCTTTGTCCATCAGCACGGTCACATTGTGAAACATGCCTTCGGCGGCACTGGCGATGACAATATCTACCCGAGGCCGACCCAACTCATCCTCGGGAATGACCTCAACGTCGACAACTTTGTCACGGACATCCCAGACCGGCCGCACTCCGAGAAACCAGAATATTTGTGACTCCAAAATCCCCTCGTGACGCATGGTTTCATCTCCCCAGATGACAAAGGACAACTTTTCCGGGTAGGTCCCGTGCGTTGCAAACCGTGCTGCAACAAGCTGCTGCGCCAGTTCCACGCCGATTTTCCAGGCCGCCTTGGTCGGCACCTTATCCGGGTCGATACCGTAGAAATTCTTACCGGTCGGATAGGCATCGGGGTTGCGGATAGGCTCACCACCGGTACCACCTGGAATGTATCCTCCTGACAAACCATGCAACAGATTATCCAATTCACGAGTCGCCGAACGCACAATATCCCCATCCATTTGTGCCGCAAAAGCTTGCGCATCACCCTCGCTTAGTGAAAGGTCCACACTGACAATTGCGTCGACGGTGCTCGCTCGTTGTTCAAGTGTCGGTAGATGGCCAAACGTATGCATCCCATAGGGGATATTCTGCTGCTTGAGTTTCTCGATGTAGTCGCCGATGGCATGCAGCACTTCGTCCGAGATCGCGTCACCCGGGGCACTATTGGAAGAATCAAGGGCCAAGACTTCCTCGATGTCGAGATCCTTGACCGCCTGGCGAATATTTCCAGCGTAAACCGCCGCAAGTTGTGGATTCTTTGTCAGATTGACCTGATAGCTGTCGATGCGATCCGACAGCTCTGCCAGCTCCGCATAAATGCCACCTTTTACAAAAGGCGGCACCATGTGGTCTATCAAAGTGGCAGCGCTGCGACGTCTTGCAACTAAACCTTCGCCGACGACATCGACATTGTAGACATAGAAATGTGGGATATCGCTAATAAGTGCTTCCGGGGCGTCGGCGTCGGACAGGCCCGTATCTTTGCCATCCAGCCATTCCAGTGTGCCGTGGGTCCCCAGGTGCACAATGGCATCGACATCCAGATCGTGCTGCAGCCACTGGTACACAGCAACATATTGATGATGTGGCGCCAGATCTTCCGCATGATAAAGCTTTGCGTCATCCTCTCCCCATCCACGAATCGGTTGCGGCATAACCACGACGTTACCGAAGCGCAGCGCCGGAATGACAAACCCGGGCTGTTCACCACCTTGCGCCATCAAACGAGCATTCGCTGCAGGCCCCCAGTCTTCAATGACTTTGGCGTAAAAGGTCGGATCCAACTCACGCGACCATTGTTCATATTGAGGCAACGGGACTCGAACGAGATTGTCCTGCTGGACAAACTGCGCCAGTTCGCCGGGCGCATATCCTGCAATATTGACACCTCGCTGAGTGAGGGTTTGCAACAATTGATCTCCGTCGAACCGCCTGCCGCCGACGTCATAGCCCGCATCAGACAGACGATTTAATATATTCGCCAGAGAGTCAACCGCGTTCAGATAACTTGCGCCGATGGTGGATGCACCCGCTGGATAGTTGTAATAGATCAGCGCTAATTTTTTGTCCGCATTCCGCATAGCTCGTAGCCGCGCTATCTTGAGAGCACGACTTACCGCTCGCTCTACTCGACTCGAAATAGGAGTTTGTAAAATCACTGACAAACCGGTGCTGGCTTCCAGGGTCTTTTCCCGGCTACCCACCACCGTCGGTGCTATCAGACCTGCTAACTCGGGCACCGCAATCTGAAAGGTCCCTTCAAATAGTGACAAACCGGTCGACGAAGCCTGCCACTGTGCCTGGCTGCGTCCATACAGCGTAACAAGATTTATAATCGGCGCATCCAGCCCCGATAACAATTCGGCAGAGTCCGGCTGCGCAAACCTGAACAAAAATGCCAACACAACATCCGCGCGGCTCTGTCCTTGCTCATCCAGCAGATATTGGTGCGTCGCGACGTGTCCGGGATAGCCAAAGTAGGGGATCGCTTCCGCACCGCGGGCTTCTATCTGCGCGATGAGCGCGTCCACAATGGCCATTTCGTCGCTATAGTAGTTCGCACGATAAAAACCGATTGCGATACGTGGCGCGCCCTTGCGATGTTTATCGTTCGCTTTACGCCAGGTATCGAAGTCGCTCCAGGTTGCAAAGACCTGGCCGCCGCCTTCGGTAGGGTAGTAGTACCCACCGGAGAACGTAGTCTGCGGTTCGGGGACTTCCAGACTATCCACACCAGCCTTTTGCAAAGCATATTTGAGCAGACCAAGCTGATTCGCCAGACCGGAACCGGCCCAGAATTGACGGGCTGTGTCATTCCAGTGTACGCCTGCTGCTGCATACTGCTGCTGCGACATCAGTCCCTGACCAACACCGATCACCGTCCCGCCCTCGTCTACCTGCGCAATAAGAGAGGCGCTATGTTGTTGATCAAAGCGAGCGACCATCTGCTCGTTCATTACGTCATAGACCAAAACATCAACGGACATCAGTTCTTCAGGATTTATCTCATCAAAAGTCGATTCTGTAAGGATGGTTATGCTGATTTTGTTTTTCAGATCCGGGCGTTCTTCCAGCAATTGACGATAGGCGGAGACTGTTATCGGCATTTGCCCGTCCGAAAACACATAGCCAATGCGGATGTCGTCAGGGCCAGCAAGTGCCTGGACCGGCAATAAAAACAACCCCAGTTGCAAGCTTGCCAGTTGAAGGATTGAGAAAAGCACTCCTGGTTTAACTAACAACGACAAATACAACCATTTTGATGATGCAATTGAGATTCTCTCATTTGCCTGGGTATCAACTTGTCTCTATTATGCCCATCTTTCTTGTGACGTGGAAAATCGTCAGTTAAGAAACCATTGAGTAAGATGTCCGGGAAATCAGTGTAATTCTGATACTGGCCTCGCAACGGTAATTTGGGTAGTGCTTGTCAGACTAAGCCACTGTGCATTTTGTGCGGGAAGGCGGCAAGCACCGAGACTATCTCAACCCATCAGTCCGTAGACCGATCTTGCTCTTTACCTACGAACACGCGCTCGAGGAACAGCGTCGCAAGGAGAGAACAGATGATAAATTATATGCAGGTGAGCCTTGTTGTGTTCACCGTCCTTCTAAGCACCGCACTATCTGCCCAGGAAACACCTGCCACCGATGTTGAAGAATTGGTTGTTGTCGCGTCCCGCCTACCCATGGAAACCTACAAAATTGGCCGTGCCGTAACCGTTCTGGATGAGGTACAAATCGAGAATCTGGGCTACGAATATGCCGCAGACCTTTTTCGCTTTGTTCCCGGCATCGCCGTCAGCAGAACAGGTGGCTATGGCGGTTCTACCCAGTTGCGGGTTCGCGGCGCAGAAAGTAACCACGTTGTGGTCCTCATGGACGGCATTGACATAACCGCTGCAGGTTCAGGCGAGTTCGATTTTTCATCCTTGCTGACCGCCGACATCGAACGCATAGAAGTATTACGCGGACCCATGAGCGGCCTCTATGGCTCCAATGCCCTCGCCGGTGTTATCAGCATCCACAGCAAACGCCCAACGCAAGGCTTCACCCTCAACACCGACATCGAAGTCGGCGAAAATGCCACGCGGCATGGCTCACTATCAGTCTCCGGTGGTACAGATCGAATCACTGGCCGGCTGAGTTATACCGTGCGAAAATCAGAGTTTGACCTGTCCCGGGATGATTCTGTCATGGGCAGTGAAGACGACGAAGATAAAAACCATACCCTCACCGGGCAATTGCATCTGCAACTCAGCGACGCGTTTTCCGTTGATCTGTTTGGTCGGCGTACGGAAAAAGACACAGACACAGATGGCTTTGACTTCAGCGGCGGGCCGGCACAGGGTTTGGCCGTCGATGACAACACCGCTGCAGAAAACGAAGACCAAACTGTTGGTTTGGTCGCAACCCTGCGGTTGGCTAACGATCAGTCGATATCAAAAATAACGGTGAATCGAGCAGATTCTGAAACCGATGGTGGCAACTTCGGCAGTGAGTCGCGACGAGATCAATACAGCTTCGACACCAGTTGGCTGTGGGCAACCAACGGAACAACCAACCACCGAACAACACTTTTTGTACAACGAGAAGAAGAGTCGTTCAAGAATCTGTTTCCTTTCGACCCAAGCCAGGTGCCAACTCAGAAGCGTGATCTCATCGGCTATGGATTGGAACATAGAATAGAAATCAACGATTCGATATTCCTCGCCGCATCTCTTCGACAAGACGACAACGACGACTTCAAAGACACAACAACCTACTCTATAGACGCTTCCTTGCGCTTCAACGCAGCGAACACCCGCCTCCACACCAGCTATGGTGCTGCGGTAACCAACCCAACCTTTTTCGAACAATTCGGCTTCGTACCCGGTACTTTTGTGGGAAATCCGAATCTGGAACCCGAGGAATCAAAGGGTTGGGACGTCGGCATAGAACAGTTCTTGCTAAACAAAACCCTGGTGGTCGACCTCACCTACTTCGACGCTGACTTAAAAGATGAAATACGCAGCAGCTTCCCGAGCGTGGTGAATATCGACGGCGCCAGTGATCGTCGCGGAGTCGAACTAAGCATCAACTATCAACCGACCGACAACACGTCAGTTGTGGCCAACTACACCTATACCGACGCCGACGAACCTGGCGGCGAGGAGGTTCGGCGGCCCGAGAACACGGCGAGTCTGAACCTCACCCATCAGTTCATGGACAAACGCGCCAGTGTCTCAGGGAGTGTCATTTTCAATGGTGAAATGCTCGATACCGACTTCCGCAATTTCTTCAACAACGGCTTCGTTGCCGAACGAACCCAATTGGACAGTTACACTTTATTTAATCTGAAAGCTTCCTATGCTGTCACTGACGCGCTTGATATTTATCTGCGCGTGGAGAATCTTTTTGATGAAGATTACGTTGAGGTAATCAGCTACGCCGCACCGGGGCGCACGGCATACGTGGGAATGCAATATCAGTTTGGAAACTAACTAATACAACAGATGGGGTCAAAAATGCGGTCAGAGTAAATTTACTCTGCCCCAACTATGTTGGGCCTTTACTCTGACCCCATTTTTTTCGAGCGCGTAACTTGCGCCACCAGATCACAACGCCAGTGGCAGACAGCACAGCTAATAGAATGCCGCTAAGGAAAACAACGATGCGCCCGAATAGACCGAAGGCCTGGCCGGAGTGCAATGGGAACTGCCAATCGACAATCGCATCTCCCGCACTGCCCTCACCGATGATTCGCACATGTCTGAGAGAGCCATCTTCGTTAACGTACACATGAGCGGAAGGGGCATCTCGGGATAAATCCCGATCGGTATAGAAAGCGGCAACATAGTACCCCCGCTGGGGATTCCGGGATAAATAACCAAGCGCCTCAACCTGTAGACCGCGGCCTTCCAGTTCTGCGTAGCTCGTATTCAGAGCTTCTGCATATTCAATTCGAGATTCGTTCCCAGGACCGGGACGAGGTACGCCCTCATAGGGTTGGGTCGTGACGGTCGAAACGGCATTCACCACCGGCAAAAAGACTTCCGTATAAAGGTTGAAATAGATACTGGTAAAAGCGATGACGGCAAGCACTGGGGATAACCACAAGCCAACAGCTCGGTGGACGTCAAAGTTAAGGCGATTCTTGTTGATCAACCAAGCCGGTTTCCAGCCGTGCCACGTCCACCTGCGCGGCAAAGTGAGATACCAGGCAATCAAACAATCGAAAAACCATAGACAGGCGACAACACCCAACAGAACAATTCCGGTCCGGCCGGCAACCAGCGAGTAATGAAATTGGTAGAGCCAGGGTAAGAGTTCAGCGCGACTATATAGATTGGGCGTCACGGTGTTCCTGTTACCCAAAATACGACCATCGCCTCGATCAACAAACACCTGGTTGACTGGACCGAGCGGCGAGACAAGACCACTGACGTAGAAAATTGCACTGCGTTGCGGATCGCGAGGATAAGACAGGAAATCAATGGTGGCCGAACCGATTTCTGCAGTTACCGCATCGATGAGTTCAGGTGGCGCCATTGCAGGCCCATTAACACGGTTGTAGAGAAGCGCAGAATTCAACTGAGCATCGAGTTCTTCCTCCCAGACCAGTATCGCCCCCGTAATGCCCAGCAGCGTAAGGAAAAAGGCTGCCCCGAGCCCGATGACTCGATGAATATGCAGGATGATCCTTCTTATCAATCCAAATACCTAAATCGTATACCCATGAGATACACTGCACGGCCATTCGATGAATAGCCAATTTGTGTCAAATTTCAGACTAGATTTTTATCCCGCTCGTCCTTTGGGATCCATCGCTCTTGGCATACTGACCATGTGTTTGTTTGCTTGCACCCCCACCTCGTCGAGCAATGACGCCAACTTCACTGTCGTTTCGCTGGTCTCACCCGCAGGGCCAGACAGTGGCGAAGCCAACTTATCCACGACCGATACAGGCGAGCCTTTGTTGAGCTGGCTGGAGCACGGCGAGCCAACCACTAAACTACGTTATGCCACATTGCAGGACGGTCAATGGAGCCCGGCTCAAACCGTTGCCGAAGGCGACGACTGGCTGGTGAACTGGGCAGACTTCCCCGCTGTTGTGCCCATCACCGGCAACCTGTGGGCGGCACAGTGGTTACGCACTCAAGCAGGGCCGGGCTTCGCTTATGACGTCGCTGTATCTATCTCCACAGATGCGGGTAAAAGTTGGCACGATGCGGTGCAGCCCCATGACGACGGCACAGCATCCGAGCATGGGTTCGTCAGCTTGTTTGGCTGGCAATCTGGTGTTGGCACGATCTGGCTCGATGGTCGAAACATGGTCAAAGAGGCGGCAATGCCGGGTGGCATCACCCTGCGCTCTGCAGTCTTGCATGCCAGCGGCGATATCACAGACGAACAAGTTGCCGACGATCTGGTCTGTGACTGTTGCCAGACAGACGTGGCAATGGCACGCGAAGGCCCCGTTGTGGTTTACCGCGACCGCACCAGCGCAGAGATTCGCGATATCTATGTCATGCGCTCGGTCAACGACGAGTGGCAAGAGGCTAAGGCAGTTGCCGCAGACGGATGGGAAATCAGCGGTTGCCCGGTAAACGGCCCGTCGATTGCCGCAGACGAAGATCGAGTCGCTGTCGCCTGGTACACAGCCGCGCAGGGGCAACCGAAGGTACAACTTGCCTGGTCTAACGATGGCGCAGCCACCTTTATGGAACCGCTTCGTATTGATATCGGCGCAGTCATGGGCAGAGTGTCTGTGGTGCTTGCAGATGACGATTCTGCCATCGTCGGTTGGCTGCGTCGCGGCGGTAGCGGAGACGGTGAAATTTGTGTGCGCAAGGCATACGTCGACGGCCGCCTGGGCGAGATTAAAGTCATCGCTCACACCGAACTGTCGCGTCCATCCGGATTTCCGCAACTTGCACTGGCTGGCGATAAACTGGTGCTGGCGCGCACAGACATCAGCGGCGCAAAGCCGCAGGTTGTCACCAGCTGGGTAGACGTCAAATCCTTATAGGGCGATGGGATTCCCACCCGTTTGGGCGTATCTTCAATGTCGATTAGAACGTTGGGGAAAACGATGAGAACTTCTTGCGCACTACTGCTATGCCTGTTTGTGGTCGCTTGTTCAGATGATGCAACACCACCCCCACCCGACACCATCGCGCCAGCGCCGCAACCCACGGTTACAGCCATGGTCGATGAAGCACGTATTGCAGCCATGGACACGGTCGAACCCGGTGCCTGGTTGACCTACGGTCGCAATTACGAAGAACAAAGATTTTCTCCGCTCACACAAATCAATCAGGATACCGTCGCTGATCTCGGTATTGCCTGGTACAAGGATCTGCACACGTTCCATCCGTTGGAGGCGACGCCGCTGATCATCGACGGCGTCATGTATTTTTCTACACCTTTCAACATAATTTATGCCCTCGACGCCAAAAACGGCGAGGAAATCTGGCGTTACGACCCCGAAGTACCCGGCGAAACCGCACGAGATGCCTGCTGTGGTGTCATCAGTCGTGGGCTTGCTGCATACAAAGGGCGAATATATGCAGCGACCCTGGACGGCAGATTAATGGCCTTGGACGCTGCCACCGGAGTGCCCGTATGGGAAGTCGATACAATTATCGATCGAACCCGCCAGTACACCATTACCGGTGCACCACGAGTGGCCTCGGGCAAAGTGTATATCGGTAACGGTGGCGCGGAATACGGCGTGCGTGGTTATGTCACAGCTTACGATGCGGATACTGGCGAACAAGCGTGGCGCTTCTACACCGTACCCGGCGATCCGGCTCTTCCCTTCGAACATGCCGAAATGGAGCTCGCCGCAAAAACCTGGAAAGGTGGAGAGTGGTGGAAGATCGGCGGCGGCGGCACGGTCTGGAATTCCATTGTCTACGACCCGGATTTCAACAACATCTATATCGGCGTCGGCAACGGTGCGCCATGGACGCGGATCATTCGTTCTCCTGGTGGTGGCGACAACCTGTTCTTAGCTTCCATTGTGGCGTTGGATGCAGATACCGGTGTGATGAAGTGGTACTACCAGACCACCCCCGGTGACAACTGGGACTACACCGCGGTACAGGACATGATGCTGGCGGATATGGAGATCGACGGCGCACAACGCAAAGTGCTGATGCAAGCGCCAAAAAATGGATTCTTCTACGTCATAGATCGCAGTGACGGCAAGCTGTTGCGAGCGCACAAGTTCGCTACGACAACCTGGGCCACACATGTCGATATGGCTACCGGCAGACCGGTAGAAAATCCTGACAAGGCTTATGTGGATAATGCGCAATGGATTTTGCCGGGACCTTTCGGCGCACACAACTGGCAGGCAATGTCCTACGATGCGAGTCGAGGTCTAGTTTATTTTGACTCTCATGACGCGCCATTTTTGTACTCAATGCCCCAGGAGTACCAGAAATCCGGCTTCTACAAGCGCCGGATCCGCCAGTGGAATACCGCTGTGGAATTTGGCCATCTCCAGCAAATGATCCGGCAACGAGGCGACGAACCCGAGTCCAAAGGTTACTTGAATGCTTTCGACCCTATCACCGGCGAAAAGAAGTGGGTCGTCGAAAAATCTCACCCGGACAATGGCGGCGTCCTGGCAACTGCGGGCAATCTGGTATTTCAAGGCGATGCCCTGGGTGATTTGACCGCATTTGACAGCGATACCGGCGAGGTTCGCTGGCAGATAAATTTGTACAGTTCAATGATCGCCCCCCCAATCAGCTACGCCGTGGACGGCGAGCAATATATCGCCATTCAAATCGGTGCCGGTGGACGCGGCCCGGACAGCGCGGACGAAAAGTACGGCAGCACCGCTCGAATCGTTAGTCTGAAATTAGGCGCCAACGTACAACTGCCGGTGCCACCGGAACTCGACCTGGGTATACCCGAACCCCCACCGCTGACCGCATCCGTAGAAGACATCAGCCGCGGTGAGGTGTTGTATGGTGATATCTGCACGTTCTGCCACGGTCCCAGTGCCCGCTCTGCCGGTGGTCTTCCCGATCTCAGACGCGCCAGCCCCGAAACTCATGCAGCGTGGCAGTCCATCGTGCTTGGCGGATCGAAAAAGGCTAACGGCATGGCAAGCTTTGCGGACTTGTTAACCAACGATGACGCTGAGCGTATCCGTCAGTTTGTTATCTCGCGGGCGATTGAGGACCGCAAAGAGACGTAAACCGCGGCTTCAGATAACTAACTGATAAATCAGCGTGAATGGTTTACTCGTCAGCGCCATTCACGATCATGAAGATGAGCGCGCAAGAGACAAATATCTGGAAGGAATCGTCCATCGACCCGGCGCCGATCTGGGCCTGCCATATTTGTAAAAGCGCGCTGCCAAACACACCAAACAGACCCAACCAGACCCAACCAGACCCAACCAGACAACAATGCCCAGCCCTCAACCCATCAGCGCATAGGTCTTGGCACCGTTAAAATCTGACGCGGGTGCCTGCCTGGCACGCC
>SMVB01238590.1_pt1 | contig 18758 bp, 12 predicted proteins | sample 2456461 | NCBI WGS metagenome assembly SMVB01 (sample SAMN11095934, study PRJNA526329) | marine sediment metagenome | biome: Marine sediment; feature: Surficial sediment; material: Deep marine sediment; isolation source: Hadal surficial sediment | place: Pacific Ocean | collected 2014-05 | depth...
ATCGAGGTAGGGAAGGCCGGCAAGCAGCCGAATCTGCTGGTCCCGCTCCGAGAGGCCGTCGATGAACTGGCCCAGCGTCGCGACCTGCGATTCCATCCGGTCAAGATCCGTAGACAGATTGCGGTTCTCGACTCGCAGCCGCAGAAGCTCGGTCTCACGGGCAGCGTCGAACCCCAGACTGGCGGCAAAACCGACGGCCAGCAGGACCGTGAGACCACCGGCCGCCAGCGCCAATCCTGCGACCCGCCGTGTAAATTTCAGGTGCCGGATCCGCCCACCACCTTCGGGCATGATCTGGACGGTCCAATGTGAAGGCTTCAGTTCGGCCTCATGCATCACGGGCACACAACACCCTCAACCGCCGCGGTTGCGATGGGGATCATGTACCCTCGTCTGACTGTGTGAGTCTGGGAACTGCGGCTCGGAGAGACATACGGTCGCCGAGCGGGACGCCGGGAGACTAAATGGGCCGGACCGGACCTGTCAAGGTGCGAGGCCTGTCAACCGCGTGGGGGCTCGATTCGTGGAAACAATACTCCGCCACGTTGTTCTGGCAGTCGGGTCGGCCAATTGTCGCACAGTTCGTCAAACGCCGGGAGAGGGCCCACCCCTCCGAGCCGGCTCCACATCTCGGCCGATTTGTTCGGCATGAACGGTGCCAGGGCCGCTGCCGTCCGCGCCAGAGCTCGAATCAGCGCTCCGAGAACAGCGTCCAATTCATCGGATGCATCCGGATCGCGAGCCAGGGCCCACGGAGCTTTCGTGTCGATCCAGCCATTGGATCGGCGGACGATGGTCATCACGTCCTCCAGGCCATCGTGCAGCTGCAGGGCATCCATATGATCCATGTACGCGTCGAGCGCCGCATCGGCAACCGCATCGAGTTCGGTCCCCTCGCCGTCGGGAATCATTCCGTCCCGGTACTTTTCGACCATGGCGACCGTCCGGTTCAACAGGTTGCCGAGGTCGTTCGCCAGGTCCGCCTGGTAGCGGGCATCGAATTGCTGCAGGAAGCTCTCTACGGACGGGAAGTCGCGATCTGAATCCCAAGGAACCTCGCGCATGAGGATATACCGGAATGCGTCGGGTCCACGGCGGTCGATGAGAGTGCCGAGATCGAGGAGCTTCGCTTCGGACTTCGACAGCTTTCCTCCGCCGATCATTACGAAACCGTGCGCCCATACCGTTGCCGGCAACGGCAGGCCGGCGGACATCAGCATGGCCGGCCAGATTACGCAATGGAAACGCGTGATGTCCTTGCCGATGACATGCAGGTCGGCTGGCCACCAGTCCTTATAACCGTCAGCCGGAAAGCCGAGCGCCGAGAGATAGTTGGGCAGAGCGTCGAACCACACATACACCGTGTGTCCCTCGGCACCGGGGAACGGGACGCCCCATGAGACTCGCGATCGGGAAGCGCTGATATCCTCCAGCCCGCTTTCCAACAGACGCAGGATTTCATTACGCCGGCTCACTGGTTGGATGAATTCGGGATTTGCAGCAATGTGGTCGAGAAGCGGCTGCGTGTACTTTGCAAGACGGAAGAAGAAGTTTTCCTCTTCCGTCCAGCCGATGTCCCTGCCCGGATGCTCAGCACAGCGACCGTCCACGAGTTCGGACTCTTTGCGGAAGGCCTCGCAGAGCTCGCAGTAGTAACCCTCATACCGATCGATATAGATGTCGCCCGTCGCCTGGACTCGTCGCACGAGATCCTGCACGGCTTGTATGTGCGATGCATCGGTCGTGCGTACGAAGTCGGTATTCGACACGTGGAGGCGATGCCAGACGTCGTCGAAACGGCTGGCGATCTCGTCGACCCACTCCTGGGGCTGTACGCCCAGGCGTTCTGCCTCCCTCAGCACTTTCTGGCCATGCTCGTCCATCCCGATTACGAATCGGACGTTGTCGCCCCGCAGTCTCCGATACCGGGCGATGACATCGGCGCCGATCTTCTCGAACGCGTGTCCCATGTGGGGGTCGCCGTTCGCGTAATCGATTGCTGTCGTGATGTAGAAATTGGCCATGATGCGGGGGCAGGCTTCCGGGGGATCAGTTGTCTGTCTGGTCGCGTCGAAGTGCGCGATTCGTGTCGCCCGGCCGGCCTCTGACGCTACGGTGCCTGCCTTCGGAGCCAGATCGAGTCGATACTGTCTTTCGGCGGATGCTGTCGAGCGACACTGTCCGGAGATCGCCCGCTTGATCGCGGAGAGAGACGGTGTCTCGGAATATGTCCCATGCCACGACCTCTTCCTCACCCTGATCCGTGGTGATCCTCCGACCAACTTTCGGGAATCTCTTCTTCGCCTGCACGTAAAACTCGTGCTCGTAGTGCAGGCAGGACATGAGTCGGCCGCACGCGCCTGAAATCTGCGCCGGATTGAGCGACAGGCCCTGATCCTTGGCCAGCTGGAGCGTGACGGGTTCGACATGCGGCAACCAGAGTCGGCAGCACAATTCACGGCCACACCGTCCGAGACCACCGAGTCGCTTCGCCTCGTCCCGAACGCCAATCTGCCGCAGCTCGATTCTCGTTCTGAACGTGCGGGCCATTTCCTTTACCAGGGCCCGGAAGTCCACACGCTTATCGGCGGTGAAGTAAATCGTGAGCTTGTTACGATCCCACTGCCATTCGGCCTCACTGACTTTCATGCGCAGGCCGTGTTGCCTGACGAGGTCGCGGGTCCGGCGCCGAAGTTCCGGGTCCTCCGAATCCAGTGTGATCCGCCTCTCCACGTCGACCGGAGCCGCACGGCGCAGCACGCGCTTCGACGGCGGGACGACCGGGCCATGGTGGGCGTGGTCGCAGTCTCCGTCGCAGGAGTGCTTGCTGGCGTCTACGGACTTGCGAACCCAGCCGAGATCCTGACCGCGGTCTGCCTCCACCACGACGTACTCGTAATCTCGTAGCAGCTTCTCACCACGGTATGAGTAGTAGTCCGTTCGGAGTCCCTGGAACCGGACCTCGACGATCTGGCTGACCCGAGATCCCCCGGCAGCCCGTATCGGACGAGGTGGTTGCCGGCTGACTCGTCTTGCCTCAGCCACTGGAGATCTCTTCCCAGCGTCCCATCGCGTAGTATTTTTCACGCCGCTTCGTAACGAGCTCGTCTCCCGAGAACCCGGAGAGATCGTCCAGGTGTCGACCGATCGCTTCGCCGACAGCCAGGCAGGTCGACTCCGGGTCGAGATGTGCGCCGCCCCCGGGCTCCGCGATGACCTCATCTACGATTCCGAACTCCACCAGGTCGGGCGCCGTCAGCTTCAGGGCCTCCGCGGCGTCTGCCGCCTTGTCTCGGCTTCGCCACAGGATCGCAGCGCAGCCTTCGGGGGAGATCACCGAGTAGATTGCGTTTTCCAGCATCAGTATGCGGTCTGCCACCGCGATGCCCAGGGCCCCGCCGCTACCGCCTTCACCGATGATCATCGTCACGATCGGCACTGGAAGCCCGGCCATCACGAGAAGGTTTCTGGCAATCGCCTCCGCCTGGCCTCGCTCCTCCGCGCCGAGTCCCGGATAGGCCCCCTGCGTGTCGACCAGGGTCACGACCGGGCGGCCGAATTTCGCTGCCATGCGCATCAGTCGCCCTGCCTTGCGATACCCCTCGGGATGGGGAGATCCGAAGTTTCTGTGCAGGTTTTCCTTCATGCCGCGGCCCTTCTGGTGGCCGATGAGCATCACGGTGCGTCCGCCGAGTGTAGCCCAGCCGCCGACGATGGAAGGATCGTCGCGGTACTTTCGGTCTCCGTGAAGCTCGAACCAGTTGGTACACAAGACCCTGATGTAGTCGAGCGTAAACGGCCGGTCCTGGTGCCGGGCGAGTTTTACGCGCTCGAAACGCGACAGCGGGGCCGATGCGTTGTCGAGCGCCGTGTCTCCTATTTCGTTCATGTCGTCCGTGTCGTCCATGTCGTCCGTGTTCGCCTCAGTTTCGAAACAGGCTTCTGCTATCCACGCGTCAGGTGGACCCGCTCACCGCCGACCAGGGCCCGCAGATCAGCGAGCAGGTGCGCACTCGGCGCGACTCGCAAACTTGACACCAGCACGGGCGGCTCCGTGTCCATGGAACCATTGCCCCCGCTATCGCCAGCCGGCCGCCAGCGCAGCAGCACCGGTCCTGGCCCGGGCGCGGACTCGAGCGCCTCCCGGATGCGGGCAAATTCGCTGTCGTCGATATGCTCGCCCTGCGTGAGCTCCAGGCACACACCAATCTGTCCGGTCGCGCCCATGTCCTTCAGGCGCTGAACGGAATCCACAAAAATGGGGGGATCGTCCTCGTCTCGCGAACTTCCGGACACGGTTCCCTCGATGAGAACGGGAAGATCCTCGGCGAACATCTCCCGCATGGTGGCCCACGCGTCGCCAAACACGAGGCCCTGAGCCGTACCGTGGTAGTCCTCCAATGTAAGCCGGCACCACTCCTTGCCGGTCTTCCGGGAAACGCGGACATCCATGTTCGTGACCACGCACGCGAGCTGTACCGTGCGGTCACGCAGACGGCCGAAGATGGCCGTGTTCGCCTCGAGCGCCAGCAAGTCAACGAGGTCCCGATGGCGGTCCAGCGGGTGGCCCGAAATGTAGAATCCGAGTACCGCCTTCTCTTCCTTCAGCCGCTCCTGCTCCGTCCACGGAGCCACGGTCGGCAGTCTCGCACTCGGGCGCCGCACATCCTCCTCCTCACCGAACAGCGATTCCTGTCCAGTCTCCTGCTCCCGCTGCCGCGCCCCCGCCTCGGCGAGGGCCGTTTCCAGTCCGGCCGACAGGGCTGCGCGCTCGCCGAAGGCATCCAGTGCTCCGGCCGCGATCAGGCACTCCAGTACACGCTTGTTGTTCAGGCGTAAATCGATCCGCTGGCAGAACTCGAACAGCGATTCGAACGGGCCGTCGTTCCGGGCTTCTATGATTGAGCGAATCGCGGATTCGCCGATGCCTTTGATGGCTCCGAGTCCGAACCGCACCTGACCGTCGCCGACGACCGTGAATTTATAGCCCGACTCGGTCACACTCGGAGGGAGGATCTCGAGCCCAATGGTGCGGGCCGTCGCGATGTACGACACGACCTTGTCGACCTTGTCGACGTTCGACGACAGGAGGGCCGCCATGAACTCGGCCGGATAATGCGCCCTGAGCCACGCCGTCCGGTACGAGATGACGGCATAGGCCACAGCATGCGCCTTGTTGAATCCATAGCGACCGAAAGTCCGGATCAGTTCTGCGATCTCCGTTGCCTTGGTCGTTGTGAGTCCGCGTTCGACCGCTCGCCGCTTGAATTCGCCGAGCACCTTGTTCGTCAGGGCCGCGTCTTTCTTGCCGACCGCCTTTCGGAGTACATCCGCCTCTGCAAGCGTGAACCCGGCCAGCAGGTTGGCGGCACGCATCACCTGCTCCTGGTAGGTGAAGATTCCATACGTCGGTTCGAGCAGGTCGGCCAGATCCTCGGTTGGATACGTCACCGGTTCGAGGCCGCGTTTCCGCCGGATGTATACGTCGGTCATGCCGGCGTCCAGCGGTCCGGGGCGGATGAGAGCGTTGATCGCGACCAGATCTCCAAACCGATCGCACCGCATGGCCCGCAGCTTGTCTGTCGCGAGCGCCGATTCAAACTGAAACACTCCGCTCGTACCGCCCGAAGCGAGCATTTCGAACACTTCGGGGTCTTCGTGGCCCAACTCATCCCAGTCCACCTGGACGCCGGTGCGCTCCGCGATCATCGCCATGGAGTCGTGGATCACGGTCAGCGTGCGCAGGCCCAAAAAGTCCATCTTGAGCATCCCGACCTGTTCGAGCGCGACCATGTCATACTGCGTGATGACGGACGTTTCGCCGTTGCGCGTGTCCCGACATACGGGGACGAAGTCCTCCAGCGGGCCGGGCGCGATCACGATCCCGGCGGCGTGTACCGACGTGTGACGTTTCAGGCCCTCGATCCGCGCCGTCTCGTCCAGCAGTTGCCGGGTGCGGGGGTCATTCGCGTAAAGATCGGCCAGCTCCTTGACCTTCTTCGTCGCCTCGGCAGCCGTCAGTGAGTAGCCCGCGCCGTTCGGGATCAGCTTTGCGAGCCGGTCTGTCTCCTGTGGGGTGAAGCCCTGCACGCGGCCGACATCGCGAATAGCCGCTCGGGCCAACATCGTACCGAAGGTGATGATCTGGCCCACCGAGTCGGAGCCGTATTTTTGACGAACATACTCGATGATTCGGCCACGCCCCTCGTAGCAGAAGTCGATGTCGATATCAGGCATCGACACGCGGTCGGGGTTCAGGAAGCGCTCGAACAGCAGATCGAACTCTAGCGGGTCCACGTCGGTAATCCGCAGGCAGTAGCAGATGATAGAGCCGGCCGCCGATCCACGGCCGGGCCCGACCGGAATCCCCTGCTTGCGTGCCGCCCGGATGACATCCCATACGATGAGCAGGTAGCCCGCATAGCCCGTCTGTTCGATGACACCGAGCTCGTATTCGAGGCGCTCCTGGACGTTGTCGGGCAGGGGATCGCCGTATCGCTCGCACGCGCCCTGTTCCGTCAGCTTGCGGAGGTAGGCGTTATCCGACGGAAACTCGTCGGGCAGTGGGAAATTCGGCAGGTGGTACTTCTGCTCGAACTGTACATCGCAGAGATTCGCCACGCGCAGCGTGTTTGCGAGTAGCTCAGGCCGATCGGGGAACAGCTCGATCATCTCGGCGGCCGACTTGAAGTAACTCTCGTCGCCGTAGAACTTGAGCCGATTCGGGTCGTCCTTCGACGCGCCGGTTCCGATGCACAGCAGCGTGTCGTGCGCGTCGGCATCTTCGCGCCGCAGGTAGTGGGCGTCGTTGGTGACCAGGACGGGCAGGCCGAGTTCATCCGCCAGCTGAAAGATGCCCTCGTTTACTTTGGCCTGTTCAGGAATCCCGTGGTTCTGGACCTCGAGGAAGTAGCGGTCCGGAAATGTGCGCGCATACCACTCCGCCGTCTGCTTTGCCTCGTCGTACCGGTCGCCCTTCAGCGACCGTGCGATCTCTCCCGCGAGGCAGGCGCTCGTGATCACGAGCCCTTCCGAGAGCTCCTCCAGCAGTGCATGATCGATGCGCGGCTTGCGGTAGAATCCTTCGGTGAATGCCCGGGAAGACAACCGGATCAGGTTGTGGTAGCCGGTGCGGTTCGCGGCCAGCACGACGAGGTGCGTGTAATCGGCCGGCGTGTCTGGCAGGCGCTCCTTCAGGCGGCGGTCGCCGTACGCCACGTATGCCTCGAACCCGATGATGGGCTTGAGGCCTCGCTTGCGGGCCTTCTCCTGAAATTCCCAGGCACCGTGAAGATTGCCATGATCGGTGATCGCCAGCGCTTCCATATCCAGCTCAACGGCGCGATCGATTAGTGCATCGATCTTGTTGGCTCCGTCGAGGAGGGAGTACTCGCTATGACAATGCAGGTGGACGAAAGACATCTGGGTCGTTTCTACTCGGTTGTGCAGCGGAAGGAATCAAGGATTGCTTCGAGTTGCAACAGGAATTCGTACTTGCTCGCTCGCGGATTCGGTGAGTAGAGCCAGGCGTCGAAAAACCACACCGCGTCCTGGCAGCGGACGGCACGGGCGATGAACGGGCCACCGGCAGGATACGTTCCTTCGTCCTGCCAGATGCCGCGCACCTCAATCGCCTCAGCGCCGCCGAGTTCGAACATCCGCGGCTCGACGGGCGCCGGCACGAACCCCTGCGGCACGATGTACATCAGGCTGTCGATTCCTTCGCGCCAGGCGAACACGGATGCCGGATCGAGCGGCGTGCTGTCAGGAACGGCTTCTACCCGTTCGATGAGAATCGACCGGATCCGCTCGCTCGGCCGGGGATTGTCATTGCGCAGGCGCACGAGTCCGTCGTCGCCAATACCTCCGTGGTAGATCCTCGGCACTCGCAACTGGATGCCGTATCTTCCGGACAGAGCCCTGGAGAGCAACGTGTCCTCGCCGCTGACGAACATCCGTGTCAGCGCGAAGTTCCGGTACCTGTTGTCGAGCAGCGCAGCGACCCCCGGCAGCGCTGCGCGCCACGAATCGGCCTCGCGTCCCGGCTCGAGCACGATCGCCGTGGCAACCTGGCCACGCGCCCACACGTCATCCGCCTGCAGGACCGCACCTGCCTCGGGTGTCTCGTGAGCCTTCGATGCGATCGCCTCGATCAACGCGTCACCCCGGGCACCGAACACGAGCACCTGCTTCCACAGCAACAACTCGTTCAGCTCGGATCCGCCGGTGGCTACAAAAGTGACGTTGAACTTGTTTTCTTCGCGGGTCGTGAACACGGTCCGCTCGAGGTGCTCGTACGTCTCGGTCTCGAGCTCCTGCCACAGGGCTTCGTCCCCAACGACGATCAGCGAATTCACCTCTCCGAACGCGGGCGGCTTGTTGCATGCCGTGATCAGCAGGAGCACGACCGGCAGCACGCGGACTGTCGTGCATGCGGCGCGCAGGGTGCGAGTCGACTGGCGTAACCGGAAAGGCGTCATGAGGCCAAACTAGGCCAGCCCGCCGTGCATGTCCAACGCCGCGGTCCGCGGTCCGTATGGTTCGAATTTCGGCGCCTGCCGGTGCTCCTTTTCACCGAAAAACCCGGAAAAATCAACTCATTCGCGGTTCGGGGGTTGACGCCACCGCTGCGTGCGGCACCTTCGGCGGGCGCCGGGGGCGAGCCCCGTCCGCCAGACACACGAATCCGGGGAGTTCCCCCTTTGCAGCCCGAGCATATCCGCAACATTGCGATCATCGCGCACGTCGATCATGGCAAGACCACGCTTGTCGACAAGATGCTCCGCCAGACCGGAACGTTTCGAGCCGGCCAGCATGTAGAGGAGCGCGTGATGGACTCGAACCCGCTCGAGCGGGAGCGTGGGATTACGATTTTCGCCAAGAATGCAGCGATCAGGTGGACGACGCAGGCAGGCCAGGAAATCAAGATCAATATCGTGGATACACCGGGCCACTCCGACTTCGGCGGCGAGGTGGAACGCATCCTCAGAATGGTGGACGGCGTCCTGCTGCTGGTAGACGCGTTCGAGGGGCCGATGCCCCAGACCCGGTTCGTGACTCGCAAGGCCCTGTCACTGGGCCTCCAGCCGATCATCATCATCAACAAATTGGACCGGCCCGACTGCGAACCGCTGCGCGTCCACGATGAAGTGCTCGAACTGCTGTTGGAGCTCGAGGCCGACGACGCTCAGCTGGACGCGCCATTCCTGTATGGTTCAGCCCGCGAAGGATGGGTTGGCCATCAGCCGGACGACAGGCCAGACGATCTGTCCGTGTTGTTTGAGACGCTGGTCGAGACCGTCCCCGCTCCCACAGGGGATCCGGACGCGCCATTCCAGCTGCTCGTCTCGACTCTCGACTACTCTCCCTACCTCGGCAAGCTGGGCATTGGCCGCGTGGAACGCGGCCGGCTGAAGATCGGTGACCTGGTCTCTGCCTGGCCGCTTGATCGGGACACCCCGCTGCCGCCTGCCAAAGTATCCAGGCTGTTCGTGTTCGAAGCGCTTGGCCGGACGGAGATTGACGAATCGGGGGTTGGCGAAATCGTCGCAATCGCAGGCATTGAGGGTGTGGAAATCGGCGCCACGCTGTGCGATCCTTTGATGCCCGAGCGACTCCCGGGCATTGCTGTCGAGCCGCCTACCCTGTCGATCGAGTTTCAGCCCAATACGTCACCGCTCTCGGGGCAGTCAGGCCAGTTCGTCACATCGCGGCAGATCCGGGAACGACTCTACAGAGAGACTCTGTCCAACGTCGCGCTGCGCGTAGAGGACACGGGCGATCCGAACCGCATCCGCGTATCGGGCCGGGGCGAACTTCACCTGACGATTCTGATGGAGACGATGCGCCGGGAAGGCTTCGAGTTTGCGGTCGGCCGCCCGCGAGTGGTCACGCGCGAAACGGAGGACGGCACCATCGAAGAGCCTTTCGAAGAAGTTGTCACCGACGTGCCCGAAGCGATGACCGGCGTGGTAATCCGGCACCTCGGGGAACGCCGCGGAGAAATGCTGGACATGCATCGGGCCGAAGGCGGGCTCACTCGACTTCGATTCCTCGTTCCGTCACGGGCGCTCACCGGCTACCGGAACGAGTTTCTCACCGATACGCGTGGTGAGGGCACACTTCACCGGCAATTCTCCCACTATGCGCCGTGGGCAGGTCGGATCGAAGGACGGAAATCAGGTGCCATGGTGTCGATGGCACGAGGCACGGCAACCGGGTTTTCATTGTTCAACTTGCAGGAGCGGGGTCGACTGTTCATTTCGCCTGGCGTGGTGGTGTATGACGGGATGATCGTAGGCGAGAATTCCCGGGAAGGCGATCTGGAAGTCAACGTCACGAAGGGGAAGAAGCTGACCAACATTCGAGCGGCCGGGTCCGATGACGCGATCCTGCTCGAAACCCCACGTGAGATCACTCTGGAGTTCGCCCTGGAGTTCATCGCGGAGGACGAACTCGTCGAAGTAACGCCCGATGCGATCCGTTTTCGCAAGCGCGCACTCAAGGCCCACGAGCGAAAGCGTGATCGCCGTGCGATAGGTACCGGAAAGAAGACTAACGGCGGTAGTGCTTGACATGCGCGCCGCGGGTATGTAAAACAGCGCGAACCCTGGCATCGAATGCCGCGATAAAGGAGATCGGTGATGGTGATGCTGTTTGCGACGGAAGTAGTCGAAACCGAAGAAGAGTTGCTTCTCGACGTTGTCATCCCCCGTGCCGAAGCGGACGATGACGATGACGACGATGATGACGATTGGGATCTGGATGCCGACGAAGATGTCGACGAGCTGGAAGAGCTGGGTGATGTGGACGATTGGAGCAAAGTAAAAGACACCGACGAAGACGGCGGCTGGTAGCCGACAACTGACCGGACTGCCGTTGGACCGCCGCCGGACCGTCTGTCGCAGGGTCGGGTCTAGCGGAACGCTGCGGGAATCCACCAGCCGACGGACACGGCGAATTCGTCGTCGTCGAGGCCGGTGGCGACGTCGATGCGCAGTACCGCCTCCCGCGCCGATGTACCCAGACGCAGACCGACTCCAGCGTCTGTGAACGAGTCCGCTTTCCTTACCCCCCAGGACCGGGCGAAATCGAGAAATCCTGCTCCACCCATTAAGAAGCCGGAGCCGAGGTCGAACCAGTAGACGATTTCTGCCCCGCCGGTCGCCAGATGCCGATCGAAAGCCGGTCCGGAAATCACGCCGTCGTTCAGCAGCGGATGTGCCCGGAGCAGGTTCTGCCGTGCGAATCCAGTTCCGGCTCCCGGCCACAGCGTGGGCGGCGAATCCTGATCGACGGCTTCGACACCGGCCGTCAGCGTCAGCACCAATCCTTGAAGCCGGTCGCGCGACTTGAACGCGGCGTCGGCGGAAATGCGCCCGAAGCCAGGGCGCCCATCCGTCGAAAGCCAGACGTCCAGGCTCGTCGCCAATGCGACTCGGTCGCCGCCGGCTCTGATGTCGAATCCAGCGCCGGATCGGATAAAGCTCCCGCGTCCGTCCCAGCGCTCGAATCCCGCTCGCAGTCGGGCCCGCAACCAGGGCTCCAGCCAGATCGAGGAGCCGAGTACTCCTCCTGAGTGCTCATCGACGATGCGGGCCGGGGCCGCATCAGCTGGATCCGTCGCCTGTGCCCCGGTCATCGCGCCGACCAGGTCGGGTCGAAAAGACTCCTCTTCCCAGACGGCACTCACGGACCATGTAGCCGGCGGCCCGAACTCCGCCGGGCCTGCGAATGCGAATGCGACCCGTGGCCGGTGGTCCCACCACCGCCAGGCAGCCGACCAGGTCTCTCCGCCGCCGAACGTCGACACCGCCGTCAGCGCGACCTCACGCTGCAAAGCCGCCCGGAGCCCGGTCACAGCAAGGGGGATCATGGTCGTCGGTAGCCCCTGACGTTCGGCGATGCCCGCAACCACGTCTGCTCGACCGCCGCCTGTGGGTGAATAGACGACCCGACTCGCTGCCGCTGCTGGCAGATCGGCCAGACGCCGCCGGGCGAGAGCCAGCGATCTCCGTGTAAGCAGGTCGCCACCCCGAAGGCCCATCAGGCGCTCGACGGGACGGTGAGCCGTGCGAACGAGGCCAGCGATCCGTATGAGATCAAGCGTCGGTTTCCCGACTCGGTTCCAGGCGTCGAGGGCTTCCCCCGGCACATCGTCCAAGTACAAAGCCGTAGCGAGCGTCTCCGCAGCGTGCGCATCCGACGGGTCCGCCTCGAGTGCCTCGAGAGACAACCTCATGGCCGCGTCGAGATCGTGCTGACGGAGCCTGATTCCCGCCAATTCTCGTCGGAAAACAGGTTCGGTGGCGCACGCACCCTGTGATAGCACTGTCGCGGCCTGATCAAGCTGTTCGAGGCGTACCAACTCAATCGCTTCAGACAGCGTCGGACGGCAGACGGGAGCGACTGGACGACCGCTTTCGCTGTCGTCTTCGGGTACGCGTACATTCGGGCCCGTGTCCAGCGGGGGCAGCACGAGAAGCGACAGGCTGCCGGTGCGCTTCCAGGCCTGCTCCAGATCGTCGCGGGACATGAGGCGGAATGGCGAGATCGCCGGGTCATGAATGACGAGTCGACCGTCCGCTTCCCCCGTCACGACGACGTAATGGAATCGCCCGCCCGCCACCTCGATCAGCGTGATCACCGGACGCCCGAGCCGTATGTGCCGCCTGATTTCGTCGAATCTGCCCGTGAACAGAATCGGATCCCAGCCCAGGTCGGTCAGGTTGGCGGCCAGATCACGGGCTCGCATGCCACCGAGGGCAGGGCTGACGAGCGGAGAGAAATCTGTCGGTAGCACGTTTTCCATGCCCCAGTAGCGGAGCACCATGGCGGCCGCCGCACCGCCACACAGCAGCTCGTCCTGCGGCAGATACGGCACGTCAAGCACCGTAGCCCCCGGCGGAAGCGACTCGTGGCCGCCGGGCTGGGCAATGACCGCCGGGCTGGAAACGGCGATGCTCACGAGCAATGCCAGGAGCGACCGGACGACCGTCGTGATCGCTCGGCCGCCGGCCGCCCGCATGAAAGTCAGAGAATCAGAATCAGGACCAGAAGCGCGATGATCAGCGTGGTGGTCTGGATCGTGATCGCGTCGCCGCCGCCGGCCAGTGTGCTGTCGAGACGATCGAGGCGTACTGCGAGCTGCTCCATGTCCTCCGGGCTCAGCGTAGCGGCGGCGCCCTCAGCCAGCCGGACATCGATTCCGGCGTCCGCTGCGATGCGCGCGACTTCCGGCCGGGCAAGGAAAGCCTCCACAACGGTCCGATTCGCATTCAGCTCGTCGGTGTGTGCCGCGACCATCGCATCCAGATCCTGTTGGGTCGTGGTGTGTTCCTGCGCCTGTGCGACCGTGGGAATCGCGAGCAGGAACAGACCGATCGCGGCAGCCACCCGCGTGCGTCTCATGTGGCCTCCGTATGATGAAGAATGAGGGCAAACACCCTGGTGCCGAATTGTACCGGAGGTCCCACTCGTCAACAACAGCAGGCGTCGGAACGGGCTTCTAACGGCGCACCCGGATCGGGGTGACGGAGGGGAGACTGTGCGTGCCGGTGGCTCGATCCCGGATACGAATCGCGAGGTCGTACTCGCCCGGATCCGTATCGGCCAGATCGAGCCGCAGGGCGTGCGTTCCGATGCGTGAATTGGGCATCCGGCTACTGAACTCGAGCCGGAACGGGACGTCGCCGGGATCCAGTTTGAAGATCCTGTCCGGCTTCTTGTCGCGGGCCAGGCGAATTTCCACATCGTACTCACCAGAGCGCCGAATTCCGTAAGTCTCGAAGTAGATGTGTATGCGGCCGTCCTCGCCCGTCACGTGGTCAGGCGACACACGCAGAAATGTCGTTCCGTCCCGCGTCCAATCCCCGCCTTCCGTCTGAGCCACGGCAATGTCGCTTACGGTCGGCAGCGGCAGTACAGCCGGTATCACGATCGTGTCCTGCACCCAGGCCCCGAATCCCTGCTGAAATGGGTCGTACACGGCCAGCGTGATCGGAACCCTTCCTTCGTCAGCCAGGAAAGTTGCGCGTAGCGGAATGCCGGCGTCCGGCGCGAGTTTGTGGTCCACCGTCGCTCGATTGAACATGCTGTCCAGCCGGACTCCGTCCGGGTGGCGCGAAGCCAGCCATCCTCGAGCTTCGTAGATCCATGTCTCGAATCTGTCCACCGGCTCCAACTGTCCGGCAGGCATGGTAGCGACAATCCACACCTGCCAGCGGCCGTCGAAGGGGTTCAGGAACCTCAGTGATTCCCATAACATGTCGGCGCCCGTGACGGCGGGAACGTCAGGGATGGCGACCAGGGCCTCGTCCGCCAGGCGGCGGGTCTCGAATTTTGCCAATTGACCGTAGTGGCGACTCTCGGCAAGGTCGAGTCCGGCGTCGAATTCATCTGCGGACCCCACGCCACCGCCGCGCATAATTTGAACGATGACTGATCGCGGCAGATCGGAGTTCCTTATGTACCGCTGAAAGTACGGATCACGCGGATCCGCCCGTGGACCCAGCGACTCCTGGAGTCGGAAGTCGGCGTTGGGCGACGTTCGACCGGTAACCCGGTTGCGCGTCGAAAAATAGTACAGCTTGTAGCCATCGGGTCGCTCGTACACCCAGCAGTTTCCGAACTTATCGGCATCCGGAAGATCTTCCTGAAAATCCAGAGGGTCCTCACCGAACCGACTCACTCCACCGCAGGATTCGGCAAAACTCGGCGGGCCCATGCGGAGATAGATGAGCCCTCGATCATCCATCCACTCGTTCTTACGTCGGCCATGATAGTCCGACATGCTGACATAGAATCGTGGCCCCCTGAGCCAGTACGATTCCCGGACATCCACAAGCCGTTGATAATGGACGGCCAGGCGTTCGTCCGGTGTTATCGCCATGCGAAACGCACGTTCTGCGATCAACTCACCGATCCACTCACATGCCTGATCGTCAGTGACGTCGGGCCAGGTCTCGTGCTCCTCCGGCGTCGCGATCATTCCGAGGTCTTCCCAGAATTCGTGGCGAAGATTCTCGGCCTCCGCCGTCGGCAAGTCAGACAGGGATTGGCAGGCCGCCTTCCAATCAGCGGGTGCCCGGCGCATAGCTTCAAACTCATCTCCCAATTCAAACCGAACGCGGGCGCGCTCGTATCGGGCCAGGGGTGCCAGGGGCCCGTTTTCGGGAAGCGTACCGAGCAACGTGAGAGCCTCGTCGGGCTCGCCGGCGCGTCGCCACAAACGGGCGCTGACGATCCGGTCGTGAGCATCGATCAGTCCACCGTCGGCGCGCCAACGGGCGACCAGATCGGCCACTTCTTCATAACTCGGCGGACCACGGAAGGGCGTGAGCGCTTCGGCGACGTAGCTCGGAATAGTGTCTGCTGCTGGGGCTGAAGTCTGCGCCGGGCGCGCCATCCCGGAGGACAGGAAGGCGCACGCCACTGCCAGGATCGGACCTCCGGCCGTATAACGCATGTCAGAATAATTACACTGAACCGGGTGTTTGGTTTCGGCGGGGAGGTCAATCTCTCCAGTACTGAGGCAGGAAGCGGGGACGGCCCGGCCCCCTGAGGCGTTGCCAGCCGTCTTCGTAAACTGCGTCGTCCCACGCGATGAGATTTGATGATAGCATTCGTTGATGCCAATCACGCGAATTGTGTTGTCAGCCTTGATTCTGCTGGTATTCGGACTTCCGACCGTGGCCACTGGTCAGGATTTCGTTGACGTCCGCTCCCTTGATCCGTCGATCGCGGCGGACATGAGGTATGCGGGCGGCGAGAATTTTGTCGGGGAGCCGATTGATGGGTACGAAGCGCCCAAGTGCCTGCTGAGCCGAGTAGCCGCCGAGGCGCTGGTCGAGGTCCAGTCGATTCTACGGGATGACGGGTTCGGGCTTCTCGTATTCGACTGTTATCGTCCGCAGCGCGGCGTGGATCACTTCGTTCGCTGGGCAAAGGACACGGCAGACCTGCGCACGAAGGCGGAGTACTACCCCAACGTCCGGAAGTCACGCCTGTTCGAGGATGGATACATCGCGTCGCGCTCCGGACACAGCAGGGCGAGCACGGTCGATCTGACTATGGTGCGGCGGCGTCCCGATGGCTCGGTGGAGGCGCTCGACATGGGGACTCCGTTCGACTTCTTCGACCCACGGTCGCATACAGAGTCTCCTGACGTAACGCCCGAGCAACAGGCCAACCGGTTGCGTCTGAGGGATGCGATGGAAGAGGGCGGTTTTCGGAATTATTCGGCCGAGTGGTGGCACTACACGATGCGGGACGAGCCATATCCGGACGAGTATTTTGATCGTCCGATTCGCTGATCGCACCGCTGGGCCTGACCAGCTTGACTCGTTGCACCGGCCGACTAGTTTGGAGCGAAGCGAGCCGGTCTCCGGCTCGTTTTGTGTTTCGACGCGACTCTGGCGGTAGCTTCTTGCAGCGCCGATAGGGGCATGATTGCGGACAATGCTTTGTGTCGCGGCGCGGACACTCCGAGGGCTCGTAGCTCAGCTTGGTTAGAGCGCACGCCTGATAAGCGTGAGGTCGGTGGTTCAAATCCACCCGGGCCCATCAGGACCCTCTTACTGCGGTAACCCCACCTCGAACTCGATCGCTGCGAGCTGCTCGGGCGACTTGCCGGTGCTCTCCAGGAACGGCAGCCAGCGAGGGTCGTCATGGATGTTGGCGAATAGGATTTCCGCCACCACTTGCGACAGGCCCGAATCGTTATACTCGACCGCCTTTTCCAGCCACTCGAAGGCGCGGTCGGCCTCGCCCCGGAATGCCAGCACGTAGGCTATGTTGTAGGCCCAGCCCTCCTCGTACTCCTCGATCAGCTCCGCCAGCGCAGCATCGGATTCGGCCGCCTGTTCCAGCGCGTGGTAGGCCGGAGCCAAGCCGATCAGGCGAAGCGCCTCTAAGGATTCCTGCTGAATCGCCGCCAGCGCCGCCTCCGGCTCGCCCTTCTGCAGGAGCGCCATGCCGATGGCGTAATGCGCGGCGATGCGGCCAGGACTCAGGTTCAGCGCCGTGCGGTATGAGGCGATGGCTTCATCCAGCCGACCGGCCTGGAGGTAGGAATATCCTAATAAGCTATGTCCGCGTGGGTTCACCGGGTCGCGGGCAACCGCGCCTGCCCGGAGCGCTACGGCCTCGTCCAGGCGGCCGAGGCTAATGGCCAGGCTGGCGGCGGAGCCGAGGATGTCTGTGTCGGTCGGCGCGAGCTCCAGCGCACGCTCATAATGCCGCGCCCCGGCCGCCATGTCGCCGTCGTGGTTCACCGCGATGTGGCCGAGAATAACGTGGGCCTGTGCGTGCTCCGGGTCGATCGCGAGCGCCCGGTCGGCAGCTTCCCGGGCAAGTCGGAAGCCCTCATCGACAGGCCGCAGGACGGCGGATGCCTGTCTTCTGAAGTTGTCGGCCAGCCCCGCCCACGCCGCCGCGTAGTCAGGATCGATCACCAGCACCCGCTGGTACAGCGCGTTGGACTGCTCGAAGCGCTCGGTCGTGAACTGGCGGGCTAAGTGCCGGGCCTGCAGATAGAGCGCATAGGCTTCGGGATCGGTCTCCTCAACCGTGGGCGCTTCGCCCAGCAGCGTGATCTTCAGCTGCGCCACCACGTCGGCGGCGATCTCGTCCTGGATGGCGAAGATGTCGTCCAGCGAGCGGTCCCAGCTCTCCGACCATACGTGAAAGCCATCAACGGCCCTGATCAGCTGTGCGGTGATGCGCACGTCGTTGCCAGACTTCCGGACCGAGCCTTCCAGCACGTGAGCCACGTGAAGTCGGTCGGCGATCTCCGGGATCTCCAGGTTCTGGTCTCTGAAGCTGAACGACGAGGTCCGGGCTGCTACCCGAAGCTCCGGGATCCTCGCCAGCAGGTTCAGCAATTCCTCGGAGATCCCGTCGGAAAAGTACGTCTGCTCCTGGTCGGAGCTCATGTTGACGAACGGGAGGACTGCGATGGACGCCGCCACAGGGCCAGCGGTTAGGTCGGCGCCCGGGGGAGCCGACTGCCTTCCGGCGAACCACGCTCCCGCGAGCAGCGCAGCTACGCCTGCGAACGCGAGCGCGCCTGCCGGCCAGCCCGCCGAGGCTGGCCCTGCCACGATCGCCTCAATCTCACCGGGCGCCGCTTCGGCCGTCCGCCGCACGCCCTCCGGCGTCAAATCGAAAACCCACGCGAGGACGATCGCGACTGGTAAACCAAACAGCGCAACCCAGATGACGAGGGAGACCGTCCAGTCCGGCAGAGCCATGCGAGGCACCATGATGTCCGCCGCTTCGATAATCGCGAACGCCACGATTCCGTATACGGTCACCACGCGGAACACGCGGCGGCGCTTTAGTTCTGCGAAGAAGCGTCTGTAGCCCGAGCTTGAGTCCGTCATGCGGCCCAAGATCGCGGATGACAGAGGCGAGGGAAAGTTAGGGGTTCAAACTTGAAGATTCGTGGTAACGTCTGTGGTAACAAACCGTATGAGCGCCCACGAGCGCCCAGTATCACTCAAAGCCTGAAATCCGCCCCAAGACACAACCGTACGAGTGCTCACGAGCGCCTGAGGCTGGCCTGATAAGCGTGAGGTCGGTGGTTCAAATCCACCCGGGCCCATTTTCTTGGTTGCTCCCGCCCCCCTTCAGCCCGACCTTACGCCGCATGACAACTCCTGGTTACCAGCGATTCTTCGCAGAACTCAAGCGCCGCCGCGTATTCCGCGTGATGGCGGTGTATGGGATCGTCGGCTTCGTGCTTCTCCAGATCGTGG
>SMVB01086331.1_pt1 | contig 18752 bp, 14 predicted proteins | sample 2456461 | NCBI WGS metagenome assembly SMVB01 (sample SAMN11095934, study PRJNA526329) | marine sediment metagenome | biome: Marine sediment; feature: Surficial sediment; material: Deep marine sediment; isolation source: Hadal surficial sediment | place: Pacific Ocean | collected 2014-05 | depth...
AGGCGATCGCCGGGGCCAGAGCCTCTGCCAGGGAAATGGTTCCGAAACGGGCGAGGGCATCGTCCCAGGCTGCGACCGCACCCGGGAGGCTCACCGCAAGAGGGCCCGAGCCGGGGATGGTCTCGTGCCCGGCGTCGGTGAAAAAGGAGGGGGTAGCGAGCGCCCCGGCCCGGCCACTCCCGTTCATCCCCACGACGTCACCCGTCGCGCCATCGTAAAAAATGCCGAAGGCGTCACCACCGACCCCGTTCATGTGGGGTCGTACGACGGCCAAGACACCGGCCATGGTCACCACCGCGTCGACCGCGTTGCCTCCGCTCCGCAGAATGGCGTACCCGGCGGCCGTGGCGAGCGGATGGTCGGAGCTGACGGCCCCATGTACGCCTCGCACGTCAGGGCGATTCGTAACGGGGAATTCCACTCCCGACGTATCGCCCGCGGGGTCGGCGTCCGCTTGAGCACATGCGAACAGGGCTAGGGTAAGGAGGAAGGCGAAGCGGGGGGCACGGATTCTCGGGTCATAGCGATTTCGCATCGTACGGATCTCCTGGAGTTCGCTGGCGGTGGACGTTGCCTTACGGTAGGGACCGACCCCTCGTTGAGCCAGAGGGGATGGTGGCCTGCGGTCCTGCAGAGATTCGGCCACTGGCCCGGCTTGGGCATCCGTCGTAGAGTGGCCTCCACCACCCACGTGTACAGGAGGACCTCGATGAAGCTGCTGACCCCGGCGCTCATCGCGAGCGGGCTAGGCCTTTTCGCCTTCAACGCTCTCGTCGCACAGCGCTCACCTCTGGCCCGCGCCCAGACACAGCCGGTCAACATGGGCGCCGCTCTCAACGCTGCGGGACGGGACTCGGAGCCGACCTTCGGGACCGACCGCCGCACGATGTACTTCAACTGCGCGGATCGCACGCCTGGGGGCGGAAACGACATCTGCACGTCGACGCTCGTCGGCGGCCAGTGGACTCGAGCCGAGATCGTTCCTGCCCCGATCAGTACCGAGTATTCAGAGGTCGAGCCCCTCCTGTCTCCGGACGGCAATCAACTCTACATCATGAGCGATCGACCCGGCGGGTTGGGCAGCGTGGACATCTGGGTGAGCGACAGGGTGAACGGCGAGTGGACGGAGCCGAGAAACCTCGGTGCGCCGATCAACTCTGCTTACGCCGACCACTGCCTCTATTTCACGGGACCCGACTGGAGCGTGGCCTACTGGACATCGACGCGGCCCGGCGGGTACGGCGGAAACGACATCTGGCGTTCGGAGAGGGTGGACGGTGTCTGGCAGGAGGCCGTGAACCTCGGTCCCCGGGTCAACTCGGCCGGAAGCGAGCACCATTCGCTCCCGTCGGCCGATGGCCGCTCACTCTACATTACCGCAACCCTGGATGCGGGGTACGGCAAAGAGGATATTTACGTCACCACCCGGGACGACCGCGGGGAATGGGGTCCGCTCGTCAACCTGGGCCCGCTCGTGAACACGGAAGAGAACGACCGATGTCCGGCGTTTTCCCCCGATTTCCAGATCTTCTACTTCGACTCCGAGAGGAATGGCGGGTACGGAGACAAGGATATCTGGTGGATCTACGCGGAGAACCTCAGGACCGGCTAGGCAGGAGCGCCAGCGGCGGAAACATGTCCCACCCGGAACTCACGATAAGGGGTGTCTTGCTGCCCATTCGCATCGGTTGCTCGGCGGAGGAGCGCCGCGACCCCCAGCCAATCGAGATCGACGTCACCGTCCGGTTCGAGACCCCTCCCCAGGGGATGATCACCGATCGCCTCGAGGACACCGTGAGTTTCGACGCCTTGGTCCAAACCATCAAGGAGGTGGTTCTGAATCGGGAGTTCTCGCTGATCGAACATTTGGCCAACGAGATTTTTACGGCACTGAGGAGCGTCGTCGGGCCCGACCATGAGCTTCGGATCACCGTTCGAAAGGTCTCACCGCCCATCCCGGAAATCACCAAGGGTGCGGAATTTACGGTTGGCGACTGAGCCATGGTGATCCTCGGCCTCGGCAGTAATCTGGGGGATCGCGCGATCCATCTGAAGAGGGCTGTTTCGTGCCTGTCTCTGGGGTGTGGGGCGGTTCTACACGGTGTGAGATTGAGCCGGATCTATGAGTCACCTGCGCTGACGCCGCCTGGGGCCCCGGGCGCATGGGACCTCCCCTATCTGAACGGCGCTCTTGCCGGTGAGACGACTCTCGAGCCGCGTGCGCTGCTGCAAAAGATCAAGGAAATCGAGAGATCCTTGGGGCGCCAAGACCAGGAGCGATGGGCCCCGAGAGTGATCGACATAGACATCCTCTGGTGGGATGGGAACGAGGTCCGATCCGACGGTCTGACCATCCCCCATCCGGAGATTCTCCGGCGCCCGTTCGTATTGGAGCCTCTGCGCGACCTGATTCCCGACGTGGTTCTCGACGGCGAGACCGTGGAGGCCCACGCCAACCGGGTCAGGGCCCAGGCGTCCGCCGCGGAGGTCCGTTTGTCCGCGGCTGAGGTCCGTGCGTCTGCGGCGGAGAACCGCGGCGGGACCGTGGAGGCTGGTGGGGCGGCGGAGCATATGCTCCCGGCTATCCACTCGCCGGAGGCAGACTTCCAGTTGAGTTGCCCCACCCTCATGGGAATCCTCAACGTCACTCCCAACAGCTTCAGCGACGGTGGGCGGTTCTTGAAACCCGAGGCCGCCCTCAGGCATGCTAGGGGGCTCGTGGAGGCGGGTGCCGGCATCATCGACGTCGGCGCCGAATCTACCCGGCCCGCTGGGGAGGCCCTCGATCCGGGAACCGAGTGGGAACGTGTCGAGCCGGTCCTGCACGGTCTGCGAGAGCTCCAGGAGGAGCTTCGGCGGCCCGGCCCTCGAAATCCTTTTCGGATCAGTATGGACTCCCGGAATCCTTCGACGGTTCGTTCGGCATTGAGATTGGGCGTTGACCTGCTGAACGACGTCACCGGGTTCCGCCATCCCGAAATGCTGGAGATCGCACGGAGCACGGAGCTTCCGCTCGTATTCATGCATAGCTTGTCCATTCCGGTTGTGGAGGGGGAGTCCATTCCGTGCGATGCTGACCCCGTGGAGTTCTTGATCGCCTGGGCGCAGGAACGGTTGGTCGAATTCGATTGCAGAGGAATTGCCCGGCACCGCCTCATTTTCGATCCCGGAATCGGGTTCGGGAAAACGGCCCACCAGAATTGGCAAATCCTCGAGCACGCGGAGCGTTTCCATGACCTGGGCATACCGCTGCTCATCGGGCACAGCCGAAAGTCCTTCCTCGAAGCGGTTACGGACAAGCCGAGTGCCGAACGCGACGCGGAGACGCTAGCGGTCAGCCGAGGTCTCATCACGAAGGGCGTAGAAATTCTCCGCGTACACGACGTGAGGGGACACGCCACGCTTTTGCGGCGGCACCATTCGGAGGGGCTCACCCGGTCCGGGGTCGGCGCCGCGGCGCCGAGCTGACCATGGGAAAATCGATGAAAGAGATGATGGGGGAAATCTTGACCGGCCTGGGTATCGAGGCGCGCAATTTGGGAGGATTCTGTGGGGAGTGGATGGGATCCGGCCCCGAGCTTACGGTCACAACTCCGATCGACGGATCGGAAATCGCGACCGTGCAGCAGGTCACCGAAGGGGAATACGACGTGATCGTTTCCCGTGCGCACGAAGCGTTCTTACACTGGCGCACCGTACCGGCTCCTCGCCGCGGGGAGCTGGTCCGTCAGATCGGGAACCGGTTGAGGCAGCTCAAGGCCGAGTTGGGCGCGCTCGTCACGCTCGAGATGGGGAAGATCAGAGCCGAGGGCGAGGGCGAAGTCCAGGAGATGATCGACATCTGCGACTTCGCCACGGGTCTATCCCGTCAGCTATACGGGCTCACGATCGCCTCCGAACGGCAGGATCACCGGATGATGGAGCAGTGGCATCCCCTCGGGGTCGTGGGAGTCATCAGCGCATTCAATTTCCCTGTAGCGGTCTGGAGTTGGAACGCGGCGCTCGCGTCGGTGTGCGGGGATTCCGTGCTGTGGAAGCCGGCGAGTCAGACGCCCCTCACGGCCATCGCCGTAACCAAAATCGCCCAGGGGGTCTGTGAGGAGAACGGGGTCGATCCAGCCATCTTTTCACTCACCGTGGGGAAGGGTTCGACCGTCGGGGACAGGCTCCTGCACGATCGCAGGATTCCGCTCGTGTCGGCGACCGGAAGTTGCGCTGTGGGATACCGCGTCGGGGAGGTCGTGGGCAAGCGGCTCGGCCGCACGATTCTGGAGCTCGGTGGCAACAACGCGATCATAGTCACAGCCCACGCCGACCTCGATCTGGCGCTCCCCGCCGTGCTTTTCGGCTCAGTGGGCACCGCAGGGCAGCGGTGCACGAGCACTCGCCGAATCATCGTTCATGAATCGGTCCGAGAAGATTTTGTGGCGCGCCTGACGCGAGCCTATGAGGGTGTTTCCGTCGGAAATCCCCTGGAACCGGATACGCTGATGGGGCCCCTCGTGAATACTGGGGCTGTCGAAGACCTTCAGCGTGCGATTTCACGCGTTCAGAAGGAGGGCGGAGAGATTCTGTACGGGGGTGAGCCGCTCGACGGTCCGGAATACCCGGGCGGACACTATGTAAGGCCCTGCATCGCCGCGGCGGAAAACAGCTTCGCAATTGTACAGGAAGAGACGTTCGCTCCAATTCTCTACATCATCGGGTACGGTGAGGCGTCGTCGCCCCGGAAGGAGACCGTAGACGAGCTTTCCGAGGCGATGCGACTTCACAACGGCGTTCCACAAGGCCTTTCCTCGGCGATTTTCACGGAGCACGTGCGGGAAGCCGAATACTTTCTGTCGCACCGCGGAAGCGACTGCGGGATCGCCAACGTGAACATCGGAACCAGCGGCGCCGAAATCGGTGGCGCGTTCGGGGGCGAGAAGGAAACGGGTGGAGGGAGGGAGTCCGGGTCGGACGCATGGAAGGCCTACATGCGGCGACAGACCAACACGGTCAACTGGAGCACGGAGATGCCGTTGGCGCAGGGAATCGAGTTCGGCTCCTAGGTTGTCAGGGGGCGCAGGATGAATCCGGTGGGGCGGTCGCACGTATGAAAAGAAAGAATAGAGGTAGTGTGGAGGCGGGTGTAGCGTGGAAGTAGAGTGATGGGTGGAAGTTGAGGCGGATCGGGAGGCGAGCGATACTGAGCCCGACGCGATGAGGAGGTGAAGTACGTGGCGAGTTGTAGCGGTACGACCAAGAAAGGGACCCCCTGTAAGCTCAATGCGCTGAAGGGTTCCGACTACTGTCTGATCCACATCAGGCAGGATCCCAATGCCCCGTCGGGCCGCGAGGCCATCGAGGAACTCGAGGGCCGGTTGAGCGAAACGGCGAAGTCCGTCCTCGGGATCGCCATAATGGTCGGAATCGTTCTTTCGGTCCTGATCAAGCGGCGGTAGCGAGGCCCTGCGAGCTCAGTTTACGGGGATCGGCTCGATGCCCCGGTCGTCCAAGAGCCGGTTGAACGTTGCGAGATCTTCTCTGATGGCCGCCATCTGTCGCTGGTAGTCCCCTAACTCACTTCCGAGCATTTCGAAAACCTCACGCGCTTGGTCCGTCGGCCGGTCGTCGGTTCCGGTGATGTAGCCGGCTAGGCTCGTGAGGCGGGCGTAAAGGCGCCTCGCCCAGCGGAGGGTATCCTGTCGCGCGGTACCGCCCGTAAGGCGCACGTCGAACAGGCGCATCTCCAGCTCGATGAGCTCCGCTTCCAGGGTCCCACCCGCCTCTCGGATCTCCTCGGCTGCGGCATGGTCCGCGTTGCGTTCCCGCACGAGCTGGGTCTGCGCCCGGATCCATTCGATCTCGTCGATCAAGGCCACCACGGAATCCACGGACTCGCGAATCTCCCGTACCATGGTCACCTGTTCCTGGATCTCCAGCTCGCTACCGCCTGAGTTGGGGTCCTTCAGAAGCAGCAGCGGTTGTACCAAGTTGAAACCCGCGGCGCGAAGGGTCACCGTGTAGTTTCCGGGAGGGGCCAACGGCGTCACGCGTCCGCCCTCGCCCAACGAACGCCCGCTTTCCTCCGGAAATTCCACATGGGAGTGCTCCACGGGGGCGGTTCTGAGCGTCGGTGTGTTGGACGCCTCCTCCTCTAGATCCCAGTGCACCCGATTGATGCCAGGACGGAGCAGGTCGGTGTCCAAGAGCTGCACGAACCGACCACCCTCGTCGTGGATTTCGAGTTGTACGCCTTCCTCCGGAACCCTCTCGAGGAAGAAGGAAATGGATGCACCGTATGTGGGGTTGGTTCCGGCGCCGGGGTCCTCCGGTTGGCTCTGCGAGCGCTGTCGCGTGAGAAAGCGGTAGGCCGTTCTAGGAGTGAAGAGGTGGACCTCCGACGCGATCACATCCTCGGTCAGCTCTTGGAGGGGGGTGATATCGTCCATGATCCAAAAGCCCCGGCCATACGTGGCGACCACCAAATCGTTGAAGTGGCTCTGAATCGTCAGATCATGGACCGGTGCCGGTGGCAAGTTGTTCCGCATGAGGGTCCAGTTCTCACCGTCATCCAGCGACACATAGAGGGCATTCTCGGTGCCGAGATAAAGAAGGCCCGGCCGCACCGGGTCCTCCCGGATGACGTGCGCATAGCTGAACACGCTTCTCGGGATGGTCTGGCTCAGCGACGTCCATGAATCCCCGTAGTCCGTGGTCTTGTAGACATAGGGCTCGGTGTCGCCCAGCTGATGGAGGTCCACCGTGAGGTAGGCCGCGCCGGCGTCGTGGCGAGACGGCTCGATATTGGAGACCGTGCCCCACGGCGGGAGGTCCGGGATGTTCTCCGTGACGTTCGTCCACGTCTGTCCGCCGTCGAGCGAGACGTGTACGAGCCCGTCGTTGGACCCGGTCCAGATCACTCCCTCTTGTTGGGGCGATTCCGCGATTGCAAAGAGAACGGCGGCGTAGGTGGGTCCCGCGTCATCCGTCGTGAGTCCCCCTGTTTTTTGCTGTTTGGTTTTGTCGTTCGTCGTGAGGTCCGGGCTCAACACTTCCCAGCTTTGGCCACCGTTCGTCGTCACGTGGACGTGCTGGCTACCCACGTAGATACGCTCATGATCGTGCGGCGAAATGTGGATGGGAAAGGTCCACTGGAAGCGGTATCGGAGCTCACCGGCTGCCCAACCCTCGGCGTTGGCCGGCCACACACTCACTCTGCGCGACAGACCTAACCGGTGATCGTATCGCGAGAGAACCCCGTCGTAACACCCGGCCCATACGATGTTGGGTTCCACCGGGTCCGGCACCGAGAACCCGGTCTCGCAGCCCCCCACCGAGCGCCACTCCCCGATGGAAATCCCTCTGCCACTCGGCGAATCTCTGGGCCCCATCTGCAGCGAATTGCTGGGCCCCATCTGCGTCCTGCCATCTTGGCGGTTACCGTACACCCGATAGGGGATACGTGTGTCGGTATTCACATGGTACATCTGGGCGATCGGTAGCCGTGGCCGCCACCAACTCATCCCCCGATCGGTGGAGATGCTCAAACCCCCGTCGTGACCGACGATCATCCGGTCGGGAATGAGCGGATCAATCCACATGTCGTGGCTGTCGCCGCCGGGGTTTCCGACCGAGAAATCTTCGCCGCCGTTCAGGGATCGGCTGTAGCGCGTTGAGAGAAAATGGACCTCGTCGGGTTCGTCGGGAGCGGCGACGACACGGCTGTAGTAGAGGGGGCGTTGGGCGAGCGTGTGGTCGGCGTTGACCATGTTCCAGCTCGTTCCTCCGTCGTCCGATCGCCACAGGACTCCCTCGTGTTCATCGAGGGGCTCGTAATCACGATTCGAGTTAGTCTCGATGAGCGCGTAGATGCGGTCCGAGTCCGAGGCGGTCATGGCGAGCCCGATCTTTCCCATGGTACCAACCGGAAGCCCCCGCCCCTCCAAACGCTCCCAGCTGTCGCCCGCATCGCGGGACATGTAAATCCCACTTCCAGGGCCCCCACTCCAACGGCCCCACGTCCGTATGAACATCTGCCAGGTGGCCGCAAACAGAATCTGCGGGTTATTGGGGTCCATGACGACGTCGACGCCTCCGGTGTTCTCGTCCACGAAGAGGACCCGTTCCCAGGAGTCGCCCCCGTCGGTAGTGCGGAAGATGCCCCTCTCCTCCTGCGGGCCATACAGGTGGCCGAGCGCTGCTGCGTACACGATGTCGGGATCGGTGGGGTGGACGATCACCCGCCCGATTCGGCCGCTGGCCGAAAGGCCCTTGTGCTCCCAGCTGTCGCCACCATCCGTCGATCTGTAGACGCCGTTGCCGATCGAGACATTGCTGCGGATGAACGCCTCTCCCGTGCCGACCCAGATCACGTTGTGGGCGGAGGGTGCGACGGCGATCGCGCCGATCGACGCGGCATCCTGGTCATCGAACACCGGTTTCCAGTCGTGGCCCCCATCCGTGGAACGGAAAACCCCTCCGGATGCTGCGCCGAAGTAGTAGGTGTTGGGATCCCCGGGAACGCCCGTGACGGCGCTGACGCGGTTACCCACGGGCCCGATATGCCGATAGGGTAGGCCCGAGAGGACGTCGGAGGTCGTGACCTGGGATTGGGCGGGTGAGGCGGGCCAGGTGGAAAGAACCGCGAAAATACTGAGCACCCTGATCGTCCCCGTGAGCCGGGAACGGCAGAGAACGTTCGCGCGACCCCTCATGTTTTCCTCGTTCTGAAAGGCTCTGGACCGGAAGACACGACCGGTGCTGCGCCCCGCGCGTCGGGGACGACCCGTACGGAAAGATTCTAGCGGAGGGGCAGGACTTTCGACAACGGCCTTTTTGTTAGGTTTGTTGTCGCCTACCGAGATACGACGAGGGATTGCGGGCAAGCAAGGGACGAGGTGGCGGACCATAAAAACGTTTAGGCCAGGGTCGGAAGGATGAGGTCAGTCACGTCGGTTGCCCGGTCTGAGTATGCTCCGTTTTATGAAACCTACGTCCCCCGTGTCCCCGAAGGGGATATTGTTGAGTTTTTTTCGAGCATGGAGGAGAAAAAATGTCCCATCCGAAGGGTCGGGAACCTGGGTGTCGGACATCGTGACCAAGACTGAAACCCGGAATGAAATCCGAAGAAAGGATCGGGAGAAGGACGATGCCTGGGTTGGGGCGTACCTTCAGCGTGCGGCCTTTGGATTTCTCGCGACGGTTCGGGATGGCCAGCCCTTTTTGAACAGCAACCTCTTCGTGTACGATGCCGACCGGCACGCCATCTATCTCCATACGGCCCGTAGGGGACGCACCGAGACGAACCTTGGCGAGCCGGTCCAAGTCGCGTTCTCGACCGCCGAGATGGGGCGCCTCCTGCCCGCGGCCGAGGCTTTGGAATTCAGCGTCGAGTATTCCGGAGTGGTGGTTTTCGGCACCGGGCAGATTGTCGAGGACCCCGAAGAGGCCGAGGCTGGGCTCCAGATGATTCTGGACCGGTACGCTCCCCACCTGGAGCCGGGCCGGGATTACAGGCCGATCGTGCCAGAAGAGCTGAGGCGAACGGCCGTGTTTCGCATCGACATCGAGGCGTGGAGTGGAAAGGAGAAGTTCGTCGGCCCGGAGTTCGAGGGCGCCTTCGATTTGCCCCGGATCTCTATTCCATTCGAGCCGCCTCCGTCCGCCGCTTCCCGAGGGTCCTCCACCTGAATCGGGACTCCCACGGGTTCGCCTTTCCCTCGATTCGGTCGGAGATCACCGATCCGATAAGCGGCGCGAACTTGAACCCATGGCCACTGCCTCCGGTGGCGACCAGGAGTCCTTCATGGTCGGGGTCCCAGTCGATCCAGAAGTCTCCGTCCCAGGAGTCGCAATAGAGGCAAAGGCGTCGCCGGACGATCGGCGAGCCTGCGAGCCCGGGAAACGTTTCGGTAAGAAATTCTGAAAACCACTGGTCCACCTCGTCCGGAACGACCTTCTTTCCCCGGGGATCAACAGGGAAACCGCGTCCGTGGTTGGCAATTTTTACGGTTCCGTCCGACTGGGCCGGAAAGCCGTACCAGCCGGTGTTGGCGATATCCGCGGCCCATGGGGGGAACCGATCGGGCCGGTACGGCTCCGGATCGGCCGGCTTAAAATGGTAGACGGGCTGACCCACGCACCGGAGCGCCTCACCCATCCAAGGGAGTAGGGTGGGAGTCCAAGCACCGGCCGCTACGACCACGATGTCGGACCGATGCTCCACACCACGGTCGGTCACGACGCCGGCGACGCGAGATCCCTCCTCCAGCAGGGCCTCCATTCTCTCACCCTCGCGCAGAACGACGCCCTCTTTACGCGCCAGCGTGAGGAGCCACGCAACGACGTTGCCGCTCTCGGCCCATCCGGCGTTGGGATTGAAGTAACCGTCCGGGTACCGGCCCGATGTCCAAGCAGGGAATCGTCTTCGAAGGCGCCCGCCGTCCATCCGTTCGACATCCTGCCCAAGAGACGTCATGACCTCATGGCTATCGTGCTCGAACCCACCGGGCCGCATCTCTTCCCCCGCCAAAAGCAGGAAACCGGTTTCGTGATAGAACGTCCGGCCCGCCTTGGAATTCCAACGGCGCCACGCCGGAATACAGTCGTGCGCGAAACGGGCGTAAAACGTATCTGCGCCATAATCGGCACGGATGATTTTGCTCACATCGGTCGAGGAGGCCTCGGGGTGGGGTAGCGGGCCAGGATCCATCAGAGTGACCGAGTGGCCCCGAAGCCGAAGCTCGAGTGCGGCGCTGGTGCCGAAGACCCCTGCGCCTACGACGAGGATTTTGCTGGCGTTCATTTTTCAGTACCGAGGAAAAGTGCGACGAGGGACCTCGCCGGTCGGAACACCGTCGGCTCACGACGATCTAAACCTTCGCAAGGCTGGAGCGCCATGCAACTGCGAGGGAGGGTGTTCTCGTCACCGTCTCCGCCCCGGCTTGCACGTGCGGGCTCCTCGCCTGTTGGGCCTAGGCCGCCTACATTATCTGGCTGCGACCCCGATGCCCCTGTCACCGGACTCAAGTGAGCGAAATCGACAAAAAGGCACTTGGCGCTTTTGCCCGCTCGATCGAGGCGCTCTTCGCTGGAGAAGAGGCGTTAGAGACGACCGTCACCGCACCGTCGGACGGAGCAGGTGAGCGCCATCCCGAGGTCAGCGTCCAGCTCGGCCTCGAGGCCGAGCTGGACGCCCCCGCCGAGACGGTTTCTACGGATGCACCTGGCGATGGGTTCGAGGCGGAACTCGTCACCCCCGTCGAAACCGAGGGTGGAAAGAAGGACGCCCCCGAAGAGACGATCCAGGCGGAGCCCCCTCCCGTCGAACTCGATCCGGCTCTGGATGAAACGGCACAGGCGTTGAGTAAAGCGACGTCCCAATACGTCGAGGCACCGATACACGAGCGGGAAGCTGCGCAGGGTGAGCTGCGCTCAGCCGTCGAAGCGGCTCGTGCCGCCGGAGGCTTCGACGGGATCGCCTCGACGGTGAACCTCCTGATTCTCCAAGGCGCTGGGGATACGCACGTTCCAGGCCTGACCGATGAGTTTGTCGATGAGGATGTGTTGGCCTCGATGGTGGCCCAGCTAGGGCGCGTTCGGGATGAGGAGGAGCGTGAGGCGCTCATTGAAGCCTACGTGAGGCTGGGAGAGGGGGTGGCGGAGTTGATCGCCGGCGCTCTTACCGCCACCGAGGATCGCTTGGCGCGTAAGACGTATGTGGCCGCGCTCGGGGCCTTTGGTGCGACCGCGGCCCATGCGGTCGAGAAGATGCTAAAGGACCGCCGTTGGTTCGTGGTCCGTAATGGTGTTGCTGTGCTGGGCGTGGTGGGTGGACCGAGTGCGATCGAGCATTTGATGGGCAGCTTGGCGCACAACCGCGCCGAGGTTCGGAAAGAGACGGTCCGGTCGCTTGCCAAGATCGGCGGTGAGAATGCGGAAACCTTGGCCTCCAGCATGCTGGGGGATTCCGATGCAAAGGTGCGGATCGAATCCGCGCGTGCGGTGGCTGCGCTCAAAGCTGGGCAAGGGTACAAACAACTCATTGAGATTCTCAAGAGGGGAGATGAGGAGGAAGTGATCGAGCAGGTCCTTCGCACGCTCGGCGTGCTGGGCGACCCATCGGCCGTTCCTGAGATCGAGAAAAGGGTGAAGAGCACGATCTTTTCGCGTTCGCCCACCGAGGTGCGCCTCGCTGGTCTGGCCGCTCTGGTCGCCATAGGTACGCCCCACGGCGTAGGCCTGGTCAAGAAGGCGAGGACCGACAAGGATCCGACGATCAGCTCGGCCGCGGCGCGCCTTCTGGCCGGAAAGTGATAGCCCCCTCTCTCGGTTCGCCCCAGTCCTTGGGCACCGCGTTAAACGGTTCCCAGTAGGCGTCCGAGCGTACGGAGCAATTTCGTGCCCTCGCTGATCTCCTTGCCGATGGAGGCCAGCCGTCCCCCCTGCTCCGAGTGATCCAGGAGCGCCGTGATGGTCGTGTCGACCCGCCTCTCCTCAGGAAATGCCGCCTGCATCCGGAGCGTCTCGGTGAATGGGATCAAGCGATCATTGCGGCCGTGAATGAGTTGGACTCGGGGCTCCACACGGCTCAGGAAGGGGAGGGGGTCCAAGAGCGGAGCGGCGTCCATGGCGGCGCGCGTCAACAACGGTGTAATCCGCTCGGCTTCCGTCTCTGGTGGCTCCCGGTCCGATGGCGGGGCGAACAGATCGAAGATCTCCCGGCGGTCCTTCGATAGCTTTTTCCGAAGCTGCTCCTTGAGCGTGTCGTAGGACGGATCCCACGCCAGAATCCGCCTTTCCCCAGCTTCGACGGCGAGGTGCCACAGGGCGTCGGAGACGTCTTGGGCGTTTCGGTATTCGGGGATCGAAGTGAGGTGGTTCCCCCCCATGATCCATCGCCCGTAAGGGTCAGGCCGGAGACGATGCGTGGTATCACCCCATTCGAAGCGGCCGGTCATCTGAAACCGGACCATGCTCTCCATGTCACAATACCCTCCGAACCCGATGACCCCCGCCAGTTGGTCTGCGACGTCGTCGTGAGCGGCCGCGATCAAAGCCTGTGGCGCACCGAAGGAAAAGCCGATCAGCCCAAAGGGGCCGTCCGAGGTGGCCGGATGCGAACGGAGGCCATCGAGCGCAGCGCGAACCGTCGGGAGAGTTGGTTCAGGGTCCAGCCGTAGGTCGACCCACTCGGGAATCTGGGGCACGATCACCACGGCCCTGGACGATGCAAGGGCCCGAACGAAACGCAGCAGGGTCGGGTGGAACCGCCCGGGTCGGGTAACCCCATGTAGGACCACCCATCCTGGCAGGTTCCGGCCTCCCCCGCTCGGGAGAGTGACCGAGGCCGGAATTTCGCGGTCGCCTCTGGGAAGGACCGTTTCGTACTCCTCAACGGCCGGCCGGCCCGTAATCCAGCTGCCGAGGGCTCGGGCGGTTCTCAACACCGTCGTCATGGAGGAAGAAGCTATTGTTGCGGTGGCCGAGACCGCCAGGCGTTATCTTCCGCCTCGTCACCGACGGGTGGGCAAGGAAAAAATTTTGCAAGGGTAAGAATGAAGGAATACCGACCACCGTACCGGGAAGGGGCCCTGCTAGGGCTGGCGGTTTTCGGCCTTTACATTCTGACCTTGGCGCCTACCACGGCTTGGTGGGACGCAAGCGAGTACATCACGACGGGCCATATACTGGGCATTCCTCACCCGCCGGGGAATCCTCTTTTTGTAAGTATTGCGCGGGTATGGAGCCTTCTGCTGGCTCCCCTGGGCCTGTCGGTAGCGGTGCGAATCAACCTCCTGGCCGCTGCCACCAGTTCGGTCGCTACGTTTTTCTTCTTTCTGGTCGGCCACCGTGTGCTCGCTAGCGTGATCAAGGAGCGGTGGATGCTCACGTTCGGTGCCGCATGCGGCGCAGTGATGGGGGCGACTGCCTACACCGTCTGGAACCAATCCACCGCGAACGAAAAGGTCTACACGGTGAGTATGGCCGTGATTGCTGCGGTCTCGTGGCTCGCGCTGAGATGGTACGACCGGCGGGGAGAACCAGAGGGTGTCCGGGCCCTCCTGCTCGCCCTCTACCTCATGGTCTTGGGCGCGAGCAATCATCTCATGTCCGTACTTCCCGCCCCGGCCCTGGGCTTGTTCGTTTTGCTGGCTGGCCCCGCGGTGTTGCTGACGCGGCGCTTTTGGGTGCGAGCGATTCCCCTTGTGGTGATTGGAATCTCGTTCAGTTTTTTCCTTCCGATCCGCGCCGCTCAGAACCCGATCATCAATGAGGGGGATCCAGTCTGCGAATCGGCCGCCAGCGCGGCGGTTGCGGTCTTCAGCAACGGTAAGGCTGGGTGCCCGCCTCTGGCCGCGTCGCTCTCTCGCGCCCAGTACGCCAAGCCACCCATCACCGAACGGCAGGCGCCGCTCGGGCACCAGTTTCTCAACTATTTTCAGTATTTCGATTGGCAGTGGGCCCGCGGGGCCGATTTGAGCGAAGTCCCCTTGGGAGCCCGGATGCCGGCCACCATGCTGTTCGTGGCAATGGGTTTCATGGGCCTGCTCGTGTTGTGGCGCGCCGACCGGATGATTTTCACGTACATGGCTGTGCTGGCGGTCACACTCACGGTGGGCCTGGTCGTCTATCTCAACTTCGAGTACGGATTTTCATTAGCGCCGGAGATTGTGGACCGTAATGCCCACGAGGTTCGTGAGAGGGACTATTTTTTTATGGCGAGCTTCATTTTCTGGGGAAATCTTGCCGGAATCGGTCTGGCCGGCTTCTGGTCGGCCCTCTCCGAACACTGGGGCGGGGGTGCCGCCTATCGTCGGACGATGCCGGTCCTATTGATCGCGTTCATTCCGATGGCCTACAACTGGGAATGGGCGAGCCGGGCGGGTGACTACGCCACGATCGATTGGGCGTACGACCTGCTCATGAGCGTCGAGCCGTATGGAGTCCTCTTCACCAATGGGGACAATGACACTTTCCCGCTCTGGTATGCTCAAGAGATTGAAGGGGTGCGTAAGGATGTGACCGTGGTCGTCCTCCAATACCTCTACACGGACTGGTACCCTCTGCAAATCCGCGATCAGACCGAACCCGAGCGGCAGAGACCGTTCGACGGCCAATTCGCTGCGGGAATCTATTCGACCGACTCTTCGCCACCGGACCAATCGGTCTCTCTGGCCACCGATGAGGTCATGGCGGCCGTAAGAGGGGGGGCGCTCCCGGCCGATCTCAGCTTGTCGCTCGATGGCGTGGTGATCACCTACCCGTCGGGTCTCTATCTGGATCGTGCGGTCCGGATCGCCCTCAGCATGATCCACGACTCGGCGGGACGGAGGCCGATCTACTTCGCCAGTTCCGCAGGGCTCCTTCAGTCGCTCGGCCTGGGACCCTGGGGAGTCCGGCACGGCCTCGCGACCAAGCTCGTGATGCGGAATCTCGAGGAAGACGCACCCGATGGCTGGGTCGAGGGGAGCGCCCGGATGGGTGGAGAGTGGTTCGACGTGGAACGGAATCTGACGTTGGTTTACGACGTGTATCGGTACCGGGGACTCAAGGACCGCGAGCTCTGGTCCGATCGCAGCACGCTCACCATCCCGATGCAGTTTCAGCTCTTGTTTACCCAGTTGGCGGATGTCGCCGCTATCGAATCCCGGCCCATTGAGGAGATCGCCGCATTAGCCGAGGCGGCAGCCTCGATGCGGGTCACGGCGCTCGGGGGTAGCCGGTATCTCGAGCGGCGGTGACGCCCTAGATCCCCTGCTCTGAGCCCCCTCGGGTTTTCCCTTTCGGGGGAACTCCGGTCTGTCGAGGGGGTGAAACTCGGTCGAGAAACCGAGCCTGCCATTCCGGAGAACCACGACATTGGCTGAGCGTGAAACACCCGAGCTGGAGTCCCCCGAGCTCAGCAGGTATGCGAGGCATCTTTCACTGCCCGAGATCGGCAAGGAGGGGCAGTTGCGCCTCAAGGCTTCGCGGGTGGTCGTCGTGGGCGCGGGAGGGCTAGGCTCGCCCCTCGCGCTCTATCTCGTGGCGGCTGGAATTGGCACCTTGGGCCTCGTCGACTTCGATGAGGTCGACGCCACCAACCTGCAACGCCAGATCCTTCATGGCACCCGCGACATAGGGCGGCAAAAACTGGATTCGGCCAGGGAACGTCTCGCCGACGTGAACCCGAACGTGTCCGTGGTAACGCACGACGTCCGGTTGGACTCTGGCAATGCCCTGGAGATCTTGGGCGCCTACGACATCGTGGCCGACGGCACCGACAACTTTCCCACGCGTTACCTAGTCAACGACGCCTGTGTGCTCCTGGGAAAGCCGAATGTCTACGGAGCGGTCTTCCGTTGGGAAGGACAGGCCTCGGTGTTCGCGAGCGACGGGGGGCCGTGTTACCGGTGTCTCTTTCAAGAGCCGCCCGCCGCGGGCCTGGTCCAGAACTGTGCGGAAGCCGGCGTGCTCGGGGTCTTGCCGGGGATTATCGGCTCGATTCAGGCCCTCGAGGTGATCAAGCTCATACTTGGACAAGGACGCACGCTCAGCGGACGGCTGCTGATCTTCGACGCGCTGGAAATGAGTTGGAGAGAGATGGCCGTCAGCAGGAACATCAACTGCCCGGTCTGTGGCGAGGAGCCGACCCAAACCGAGCTCATCGACTATGAAGATTTTTGCGGGATGAAGGTGTCCATTGAAGGAAAGGAGGAGGAAATGGTGACCCCCTTCGGTGAGGTCGGGGCCGTCGAGCTCAACGAGCGCTTGGCCTCAGCGGAGCCTCCGTTTCTGTTGGATGTCCGGCAACCACACGAGTGGGACATCGTAAACCTGGAGACGGACGGAGCGGTGATGATTCCGCTCGCCGAACTTCGGGACCGTCTCGAGGAGATTCCCACGGACCGGGAGATCGTCGTGTACTGCCGAACTGGAGCCCGCAGCGCGAGCGCGGCTCAGATGTTGGCGGACGAGGGCTTTTCCAGCGTGTTCAACTTGGTGGGAGGGATCCACGCGTGGGTGGACGAAATCGACCCGAGCCTGCCCAAGTACTGACCGATCCCAAACGGCCCCGAATCGTCGTGATCGGGGCGGGGTTTGGGGGGCTTTGGGCCGTGCGGCGGTTTGTCTCCCATGGGCTCGGCGTGACCCTGATCGACCGGAACAACTATCACACCTTCTTCCCGCTCCTGTACCAGGTCGCCGCGGCCGAGTTGGGACCGAGCGAAATCGCCTATCCGGTCCGGAGTCTCTTCCGGAGCCATTCCCTAGTCGAGTTTCGAAGAGCCCGCGTTCATGATGTCGATCTCGACGCTCAGGTCGTTTCCGCCGATGGGTCTCGTCTGGAATACGATTATCTGGTCGTGGCTTTGGGAAGTGTGCCGAATTATTTCGGGGTTGAGGGGGCCGAGCCTCATGCTTTCCCCCTTCGCACGATGGATGACGCGATTCCACTCCGCTACCACGTCTTGAACTGCTTCGAGCGGGCGGTCCAGGTGGCGGACGCCGCCCTGCGAAGATCTCTGCTCCGCTTCGTGATCGTAGGTGGCGGGGCCACCGGCGTTGAGTATGCCGGTGCCCTGGCCGAGTTGATTTACGGACCACTCCTGAAGGATTTTGGGGGCATCGCACGAGACGAGGTGGAAATACGGTTGTTGGAGGGCGGGGAAAGGTTATTGGCCGGAATGCCCCCGCGCCTGCAGGACTACGCTCGGGTTCGTCTCGAACGGCGGGGGGTGCAGGTTCTCACCGGCTCAGAGGTCGTCCAGGTGGGGCCCGACCGTGTCGTGGTCCGCCACACCGATGGTACGAAGCAACGCGACCCAAGTAACGCGGTTAATGGGAATACGCGCGAGACCGCCACCCACACGGTGGTATGGGCTGCGGGGGTCCAGGGTGATCCGGTGGTTGGCCGCTGGGGCCTGCCCGTGGGTCCGGCTGGCCGTGTCCAGGTGGAGAGTACGCTTCAGGTGCCTCGACATCCGGAGGTTTTCGTGGTGGGTGACCTCGCCTACATGGAGACCGACGGGCCGGCGCTCCCGCAGGTCGCGCAGGTCGCCCTTCAGCAGGGAGGCATGGCGGCCGAAAACGTGGTCCGCCTGATCGAAGGGGATAAGCCTCGAGATTTCGTCTACAAGGATCTCGGTATGTTGGCGGTGATCGGCCGGAACGCAGCGGTGGCACACATTTGGGGGCGGTCCTTCACCGGTTTTGCGGCCTGGACTCTGTGGCTCGTAGTCCACGTCGCCAAGCTCATCGGTTTTCGCAACCGAATGCTCGTGTTGGTGAATTGGGCGTGGAACTACGTTTTCTATCGGCGGGCCGTGCGCTTGATTCTCCCGGAAGCCAAAGGGGAGGGTCGTTAGAAGCTGGCGAGGTCGAGAATTGCCGCGAGAACATCGGAGGCTTGGGGAAGGATCTCGTCTTCCAGCTGTGGCGCATACGCGACCCACGTGTCCAGCGACGCGACTCGACGCACCGGCCCGTCCAGCCAGGGGAAAAGCTCGTCCGCGATGAGTGCAGCGATTTCAGATCCGAGCCCCCAAGAAAGCGAGTCTTCGTGTGTGATGAGGACCTTGTTCGTCTTCTTCACCGAATGCGCAACGGTGTCCATGTCGAGTGGTGAAAGCGTTCTCAGGTCAATGACGTCGCACTCGATTCCATGTTCTTCCGACGCGATCTTCGCGGCGTCCATGGAGCGTTTGACCAGCGCGCCACAGGTCACGATGGTGAGGTCGGATCCTTCCCTGATCAGGTTTGCTTTACCGAGGGGGATCATGAAG
>SMVB01308575.1_pt1 | contig 18747 bp, 37 predicted proteins | sample 2456461 | NCBI WGS metagenome assembly SMVB01 (sample SAMN11095934, study PRJNA526329) | marine sediment metagenome | biome: Marine sediment; feature: Surficial sediment; material: Deep marine sediment; isolation source: Hadal surficial sediment | place: Pacific Ocean | collected 2014-05 | depth...
CCCCAGCTCAGGCTACTTAACATAATGTAGTCCCGGATCCCGCACTGGCTATGGCTTTCGCGCGCTGGGCATTGCGCCATCTGAAAACGGCCAAAATGCCCATTTAACATAATGACTTGACATAATCACAATACTTGACAAGCGCTCCCGTGTGTGCTACAGTGACTTATCGACTGAATTTCTCAGTCCACAAATGGAGCACGAAATGATTACAGCCACAATGTTAGTTAACGCCATCCGGGCACTGGGACATGCGCCCATCACCTGCCCCGCCGACCAGCCCGGTTCCATCTGCCGCATCATCGCCATCGATGCCACGTTCCCTGATTACCGCTTGCAGAATCTCGCCGCGCAGTCCGGGCTCGAATGGGCATTCGAATCCGATGACCTCAATAACTACTGGGTGCTTACATCATGAAATTATTTAACATCGACCAGAATGCAAAGACGGTCAAGGGCCAGAAGGTTGGCTTCCTGACTGCGGTGCTTTACTTGGCACCCTTCAAAATGTCCGGGTTCAATATGTGCCCGATGGCTGAGCTGGCCGGGTGCTGGCGCGGATGCCTGAACACTGCCGGTCGCGGCGGTATCTCGAAAGGCGGCAAGCGCTTCCAGACTCCGGTCGGACTGGTACCGGATAACTCGATTCAGCGCTGCCGAATCAAGCGAACCAAAATGTGGGTCGAGCAGCGTCCTGCCTTCTGCGCGATGCTAGTCAAGGAAATACACGCGTTCCTTAAGAAGGCCGCACGCAAAGGGCTGACGCCTACGGTACGTCTCAACGGTACCAGCGACATACAATGGGAACGGATTGATATCGGTCACGAGCTGGGCACCGATAGCGCCACTATCTTTGAGATGTTTCCGGATGTGCAGTTTTACGATTACACCAAAATCGGCAAGCGCTTCAAGCGTACGCTGCCGAGCAATTACCATCTCTGCTTAAGCTTCAGCAACGCGAATGAAAAGTACGCCGCGATGTGCTGGGAAGTGCATGGGCAGCATGGCGCAAGTCTGGTAATGGTGTATCGCACTAAGGATGACATCGCGAACGCGCGGACATGGTACGAAGAATGCGGGCTGCAGGTTGTTGACGGTGACGCGAATGACCTCAGGTTTCTGGATCCGGATAAGTGCATTGTTACCCTGAAGGCGAAGGGTAAAGCGCGAACGGATAAGTCCGGTTTTGTTTTAGACTTTGAATAGGAGCACGAATGATGGGAATTAACTACAGCTGCCAGTGTGGCGTCGAGTGTCCAGAAGAGGAACTCGAAACCACGTGCACGTTTCACATGACACGCGAAGAGCCTGCAGAGTATGAGGCCTTCTGCCCCGGATGCGGCACTAACGCCGACAACATGGAAGAGGTGATCGACAATGAATAAAATGATAGCGAGACGCGTATCCAAGCGGAGCACGCAAGCAATGATCAGCGGATTACGCGCTGCTAAACTCACAGTCACACGGGATGGTGGCGGCATGTATACATGCAAGCTTGACGGCGCAACACTGTTCGCCGCGATGCCCGGTCGGCGAGACTACTTGATCCGAATGCGCGCCGACCTCTTCAGTTAAGCGCGTAACACAGCAGCGCTCGCGTGTCAAGCACGCGGGTGCTTTTTTTTGCCCGCATGTCAGCGCCCACGTGTCAAGCCCTACTTAACATAAGCCGCAAATGAATTCACGCCCGCTGACTTGACATAACGTGGAGGTGGGGCTGCGGGCAACGACCGTGCCATGTTACATAACGCGGGCAAATCGACTTAACATAAGGTGGCACCCCTTACCATAAGACAGACTTCGTTATGTCAAATGCGCCTCCCATTTTGAGATTTTTTCCAGCATCCCCAAGGACCCCCTTACCACGGTAGCGTTCTTGTGCACTCGCGGGTGTGCTACACTTGCCTCGATGGTGCTGTCGCGTCGTGACTCTAGGTGAGCGGCGTTTCGGTGAATACGGCAGTGCGGCTGGAGATGTACAGTCCGCCTACTCGCCGGGTCGGTAGGTGCGATAAACTGAGCTTTGTTCGCTTCCCTTTTCAGCGAAGCGACGCCGCTGCAGCCAAGTGAGTCCGGCCATCATTGCTTCGCTGAGGAGAGGATGATGGCTTTTGCGTGTGGACTTTTCTTTGGTTGCCTGATAGGCATGATTTTCATGGCGTGGTTGAATGAGCATCCGCAATGGCAACGGGCCAGACTTCGCAAGCCAGACTGAATTTTAATGGTGCAGCGTGGAAAGCAACCTCTCCGGTTTCTTGGCGAGGTTTAGAGACATGCTGTCATGTTGAGGAACGAAGACCGGCGATACACGGCTGGTGCCGGGGCGGGGTCGGAGTGGAGTCCCGCATGCGCTCGCAAGAGCGTAGATCGTGCTGAAATGCATGCAGATGAACCCACGCCGTGTGGCAAGCGCTGCATCCTTGTAACACCGTGACCATGTAAGAGCGTTGCAACGTGAACTTACAAGCTGGGGTAGCGTCCAGCCACCATTTCCACAGGAGCGAGCGGATGAGCATGACAAAAAAAGCAGCGAAAGAGGCCGCACGCGTGCTGGAGCAATATGCCGCCGACGTTCGCAAGGGGCGCATTGACTGGGTCTGGTGCACCTTCAAATACCCGAAGAGTCGCATTACCTTTGCTACCAAAGACGCGCCGCAACGTCCGCACGGTTTGTCACGTCCTTGAGTGATCTTATTAAAAGGCTTCAAGATTTATCGCGGTGTGCAATCCACGACGCTCGATGTGTAGCAGACAAGCAAGAGGCGGCGCTGGCGCTGGAACAGGCGCAGGCCGAGAACATCGGGCTGGTTGAGATTCGTAAAACACAAGATCTCCTGCTGGATGCAGCAAAAGTCCGCATCGAGCACCTTGAGACGGCTCTAAGAACAGAAAGTGAGACCATTGATTTACTTTGCATGGACGATGACTGAATGAGCAGACTCGCACAACTGCTGCGCGAATTCCGAGAGCTTGAAACGCACGGCTCCTACTACGCGACCGGGTTCATATATGGTGCGGCGTGGATGTTGTTCATGGTGGTGATACTGACCTCATGAGTGACTGCCTTGAGGTCCTGATGAAGGCATTCGACCGTCTCGCAGACACACTGGGTAAGGTCCGGGACCTTGCTGATGAGCAAGCCGAAGATGAGGGTCTGTGGTTCGAGGCGCATACCGCACCCGAGGCGTACCTGCAACAGGAGTTGCGTCGCCTGCACAAGGTAATCGAAGAATGAGCACTCCCTGCGATCATGACAAACGATTTACCGGCGTCTTCCTGCTGCCCCCCGAGGATGAGGGCTGCGTAGCGTGTGGCTTTGAACGTGTCAATACCGACAACAAAGATCTGAGGGAACGTGTCCAGTACCTCGTCGATCATTGGCCCGTCTCCGTGGAAGACGGTGGTATTACGTTCCCGGATGGAGAGTTCTGGAAGACGTCGTCTTAGAGCCCTTCTGCCGCACGCAAACGATCTGACCCTACCTGACCCCTTACCGGGGTTAAGCCATTTCTCGGCTTTTCTGCCAAATTATTATGTTAAATACCCAGCGTTTCCGTGGTATACACGGATACGGTGCGGTGATACGATTGCCCGGAGCTTGCCATCATCGTCTCTGTTGGGCTTAGAGAGTCGGCGAGCTGATTGCGGGGTGGACCCCCCGGTTGCGGTTTAGGCGCTTTGGCTAACGAGGCCCGCAAAGGTTAAACCTCGTCAATCCACCTTGCCGTCGCCGATCCCGACACGGGCATCGACGAACACCGGGGGATCCGTTTAGCACTCTACAATAACAAGGAAGAAGAATGAAAATTAAAATCAAGATGAGACGTGGACACGGCTCTTCATGGTGCGGGAGCATTAAAAAGCGGGTAGTGACTGCGTGTCCGAGCGAGGTGACAACGTTGTTCGCCATGGGAAGCGCCCGCAGCGTAACCTGCGAGATTTCGAATGTGCGGCCTCGCGGACACGATGACTATCACGTCTTCGCAATCATGAGCAACAGTCAGTACAGGGTAACTGATGTGACAATCGGATTTATGCCCTGCATTACTACGCGTACCAGTCGCATCATTCGCGACGCTTTCGTGGAGGAAAAACAGGCGCACACTCCCATCTACGTGTCGTTTTACTAAGGAGCCCACTATGTTTTCAGTCGATCAAAAACGCGACATCTCCGATGCAGTGCAGAAGATCCTGCGCGCAACCCAGCACGCTGAGCTGCCCACCACCGGAGAAGTTTCTTTCACACTGCACGTCGATGGGGCCGAGGACTGGAGCTGGGCCGACATCAAAAATAACGGTGCAGTCGGTGATCCCGGTATCAACCCGCACAATGAATTGATGGCATCGATCCCCGAAGAGGAGGGGCAAAGCCTGATCGGGAAGGCGAAGGCACTCACCGGGCAGACACCCTACATGTCCGATACTCCTTCACTGTCGCCGATCATGGATTTGCAGCAGCGGGTGACTGCAGAATTCGACCAGCTGAAGAGCCGACTTTCCTTAGTAGAAGGGAAAGCGGACGGACTGATCTCAAGGTTGGATCACAGGGAGAAGACGAACACACCGGATGATCACCTGAGGGAGATTGTCGAAAACAAGTGGCTGGACCTAGAAACGCGGCTGAGCAAGTTGGGAGAGCGGGATAAGATCAATCGCAAATTGTATGCTGAGCTGAGATTCGGACTGGATACATTGCAGGAGTTCCTCACGCCGATCATCGAGGACAACCTGATCCAACATCACAGTGAGCAACTGGAAAATCTGGCGACGGCGATTGGTCAGCTTGGTAGTCCTAAAGTCACAGGAGGTGACTGATGGTTACTTGCATAATTCCAGAATGTGAAGAAGACGTTCGTTACTTCCATCTCAACGTTTGTGCAGCGTGCTACTCTGGCCTCTCCCGCTGGCGTGGACGCTCGATTACCGAAAAACGTCACCGCATGGGCATCAATCGGCGACTGGTGAGTCGCATGGATTTCATCATGGACAATCCGAGACATCACGCGAAGCAAACGCCGCACAAACGACGATGATACTGCTGACGAGAATTTCGATGTATGAGCGCAAGGGCGGAGGCTTCAAGTGTATGATCGAACACAATGGGCGTGCCGTGACCGGTAACCATCCCTACAACCCGATCAAAGCGTACGGCAATGCGGAGAGTAAGCTCGTGATCAAACCGGGCTTTGTCCAGTCGTCCGATCCGGCAGACGGGGAGCCACGATGATCAGCGAAACGTGCCCCGGAGCTGACGGGCTCCTGTGTATTGACGGCTGGTTGTATTCGCAGTCCACGACCCGGATGATGATCTTCCCTGCTAACAAGCGATGTCCAAAATGCAATCCAATGCCCGAAGAGGAAACAGAACAGTAGACGAGCGCATCATTCGCACCTTCTGCTGGCACCACTGGGAGAAGTGGTCGGACCCGTTCACAGGAACGTGGGTGAATCACCACTTAGACAGTGACTCGACGTCCACCGAAGGTTACCTGACTCAACGTCGCACATGCAAAAAGTGCGGCAGAGTTTCTTACAGGAAATGCAAATGAGCTGCCAATCAAATTTAAGGAAATAAAAAATGACTGAACTCACCGAAAAACTGGAAAAAGTAATTCAACAGGCTGCACTCGACGGTGCGTTAACTGAAGATGCTGTTGCCCAGTTCCATTCGCTCGTCAAAGAGCGCAACGCACTTAAAGATGCAAATGTGGAGTGGGAGGAGACCGACAAAAAAAGCAAAAAAGCACACGAGGCGCTGAATACAAGTCTCTCGCAGGTGAACACCCAGCTGAGCGATTACCAGACCAGAGAACGCGAACTGGTGGAGCGCGAAACGAAAGTGACGCGGCTGGAGATCGAGAGAGAATGTGCCGACATCCGTGTGAAGGATCACATCAATATGGTCGAACTGGTCTTCCGCAATCTGGAGGTCCGACGCAACGTCTTCCCGGTGTCCCCGGCTGCTCACATCAGCGAGTCCGGGATTCATGGAATGGGCGGCATGATCGAGGAGAAATCGCAGGTAGAGAAGACGGAGTGAGGTACGTTTGTCCCAGTTGTGCTGAGCTTCTTAAACGCACGGCAGCGCAGTACTACTGGCGCGGAGTTGTGACGCACGGCTGGGTCTGCCCTGATTGCAATTGTCTGTGGGACATCGGTGGTGCGTTCGTACGTTACGTTGAAAAAAGGACGAAGGCTGATGAGCAAAAATAAACCCGTTCCGTGTCCTGATTGTGGATTTCAAGCTAAGACGTCTTCCGCGTTTTACGATCATCGGCACGCTAAGCATCCGAACCCCGAAACAGATCCCGACTGGACTGGGACGTGCGAAAACTGCGGTGAGAGTCCGATTTTGCCTTCGACCGGGATGTGTGGTCCCTGCACGTTCGGTGAGGCGGATACTGTCGGAGGAAACTGGTGACCAAAGAAGAAGTCATCGAACGGCACAAGGAGCTGCATAACTCGCTCGACGAGTTGATCGCATGTTTCATTACCGAGACCGAGAATCTCCCATCCGAGACTACACTGATGGAATTCATGGAGTGGTCTCACTCGATGACTAAGGACCCGACGTGCGTAGAAAAACATCTGGAAGAGCGTGAGCACAAGGGAGATACAGGATGATCACATTACCCGGCGGCAAGAAAGTCCATGCCGATTCGACCGGCAGACAGATCGCGATTGGCGATAAAATTAAATTTCGAGGAACGGAATACACGCTCAAGGACTTTGGACCTAACGAGGAACACTACGGAGTAGCGACGTTAATTTTCGAAGAAGAAGTGCACACCACCGAGGTGCCGCACGAATGCAACGTGGATAAGGTGATGACATGACTATTAAAGTTACAATCGAAGTACCTGATACAAAGATCGGCATATTGCTGGCACGGCTCAACGGTTACAAAGCGATGTGCGAACATGTGTCGATTGACGTGCCGAAAAAGGTTAAATTCCGTAATCCCCATTCGCGCGGCGAGTCCCTGTTAACGATGACCGGAAAAGCAGCGCAGCCGGAATCGAAGATCGCGGTCGCTATGACTCTGTTCGAGAAGCTCGAAAAAAGTAAAGGCATTGGAAGGGTCACGGTGCAGGACTTCCGGGATACCCTTGTGCAGAGTGAGCTGCCGAAAGCACTTTCGCAGCGCTGCGTCACTGAAAAATTCATGACTTACCTGTAAACTCCGTGCATCTCAGCTGCGAGGGGAATTTATGAAACTCATTGTTGAAATTCCCGATGACATTTTCCAGTGGGCAAATGCCGAAGGAGCCAACAGGCAAATGATCGCTAAATTCATGCGCGAAGAGCTGCGATTGGTCTCTTCACGCTTCGGTCATTCGCCTGAGCTAAATCGTCTTCAGGTGCCGGGACAAAGCCATGAATGGCGTGGTTTCATCTTCAACGAAGTGCGTGTCTTGGTGTCTCGAAGAGTAGCCGCAAATATCCTCAAAAAGGTGGACACGGGAACGCACGGACGTTAGATTGCTTCTTCTGTCACCTGCAGGAGGAGACATCATGCCGAAAGACCCACCAGACGCACCGTTCGCGGGCATTGACTTAGACGGACCTAATTACGGTGAAGTCGGTGATGAATTGTCCGGTAGCTTAATGCCCTTTCCAGAGGAATGCGCACACCCGGAATGTCTCAAGAAGCCAATTGTCGGAGTCAGCAAACGTTTCGTTTGTGAAGATCATTTAAAGTGGGTCCTGAAACCGATTCGCGATATCGTGAGGCTCGTACAATGAATAAAACACGCAGGGGATTCCTTAAGAACCTTGGCGGAGCTGCTGCAGGCGCAGTTGCTTCTGTTGCAGCAGTAGCTGTTCCACACGTCGAAGAAGAAGTTATCAAGAAAGTCCGCGTTGAGCACGAACTTGTCACCGAGAAACATTTTCTGACGCAGGGTGACGGCACCAAAGACGGGGATCGAGCCATGCTAAAGGTCGATGGTCACTTTCGATCTCACGTGCTGCGAAACGGCAAATGGACGATGATGTTTCCCAATTAGGAACTGTCATGAGAATAAAAAACAAGTACTGGTACGCGCTGTGGGTCGTGATCATCGCGGTCACGATAGCGTTCCTGCTACATGACGATCACTGGAGCATGGTGTACGAGGCTGTGCAAGTGCCGGAAGTTCCGGGTGGACAGAAGCGCTTCGTGCTGTTCAACGAGGACGGACTGACACGATGGCAATGCACCGACCTGTTCGACGAGCATTTACGCAGGCTCAACAACAACGCAGCCGTTATCGAATACAAAATTCAGTGCGCGCACCTGCAGACGAAGGGACACGGCACTGAGTTCCAGTATCAGAATCAGTGGCTGATACCGTAATGCTGGCAGTAGTAGAATTCAGGCGAGACGAGGATGGCAAGCAGTTTCTTGCATTGCAGGGGCAGTCCGACGAGGAAGCCAAGGAAATGAATCGCCAATATCGAGAAGACAGAGATCGCGCTGCTGCTAAAATATTCAACGAAGCGTTTTGGAGTAACCAATGAAACGATTGAGAATACTTGCACTGGGATTGCCTATTTGTTTTCTGCTAGGTTTTTGGACGTGTCAGGCATCGGCGCAGAACACCATCACCTTCACTGCGGAAGTGACGTCCGGCACTGAGACTGTCGTGCCTGTTCTTACGTGGGACACGACTCCGCTTGCCGACGACTGTACTGCGTCCGGCGATTGGTCGGGGAGTAAGGGTCCGTCCGGGACAGAGACGCTGCCAGCCATCAGCGGGAGTGCGACCTATAACATCTCGTGCGAGTGGGTCAGTTCGTCAGCACTGGTCGCGTGGACGCTACCGACACAGAACACCGACGGAACACCGTACACCGATCCGAAGGGGATCAAGGTCTACTACGACCAGACACAAGGTGGACCGTACGAGAACATCATTGACTTGCAAGACCCGAACGCTACTTCGGTCGTCGTTTCGCCGCTCATTCCGGGTACGTGGTTCTTCACATCGACTGCGTACAATCAGCTTGACGTGGAGTCGGACAAGAGCAACGAGGCGAGCAAGACGGTCGGAACAGACAGCGAAACGGACAGCGTTGGAATAACCGTAAACCCAAAGCCTGCCTCGCCGGTCAACCTCACCGTCCAGTAGATAAATTACCCGGTGGGTGCATTCGATACCACAAAGTAAAATGACACGACGCAGATCAGGCAGGAAGGGGCGCAAGGGAAGATGGGCTGGACAGAAGTTAGCCGTCAGTGGTGGGAAAACGGAAGACCAGCTGAGAGGTAAAAAGGCGAAGAGCCGGAAGACAACAAAGCTCGCTAACCAAGCGAGACGAAATAACCGGAGAAAAAGATGAGTGATAATGTAGAGAGCACGAGCGACGACCGGACGGTAAACAACCTGATGCGACATCAGTACCGAGTGCTGACCGATGAAGAGAAAGGGCAGATGACTGACTTGAAGGATACGGGACTGGCATTCGTCTTGCTGCTCCACGCGATTGGTAAGACACCGTCGATGCTTGGGGACAGATCAGCTGGACAAGCGAGCAGGGAGCTTAGCGTCGCGCAGACCAAGATCGAAGAAGCGGTCATGTGGGCTGTCAAACACGTGACCGGGTAGTGGACGATAAGAAACTCAAACAGATCGGCCACATCATCCGTTGGTCGTTGGAGTTGATTGTCATCTGGTGGCTCGTACTCCCGGAAACGGGAGTGTGGACTGCCATTACCTTAACCCTGATCACGGTCGGAATTGAGGGGAATTTTTTTAATATAGAGAGCCGGAAACAATAACGCAAAGGAGAGGAAGATGGAAAAGTTTGGAATCGGAAGAGCGGTAAAAGAAATGGGCGACGGTAACCTCGTTGCTCGTGAAGGATGGAACGGGCCTAACCAGCACCTCGCACTGCAGGTGCCAGACGAAAACAGCAAGATGACATTACCGTATATTTATATACGGACGGTGCAAGGAGATCTCGTACCGTGGCTTTGTTCGCAAACGGATCTGCTGGCAATTGACTGGCACGTCGTGGGACAGCGAGCTTAATGGAAGCACGGATCAACGAGCACAACACGTGGTGGTGGGCATGGACGCTCGCCCCCGGTTGGCCGCGTTTGAAATTTCACGCGCACTTTAAAGACAACGAACACGAACCAACTGTTCAACACCTCTGTGTCATGGGATTTGGGTATTCACTCGAACTTCGGTGGCAACTTCCGTCTTGGCGAAAAAACTCGAGTTGAAATAAAAATCTACCTGTGCTATACTAACGTTCCTGTGTAATTAAAGGAGCACAGTATGCCGACAGCTAGAGACTACGAACTTGCCGTCGAGAGTGTTTGGAATGAAAAATCGACAGCAGCACAACGACGCAACGTTCATCCAAATCTCGCCAAGAGTTTTGTGCGTGCGTTTTGGAAGCAAGAGATGGGAGGTAAGCTCCCGTGGACACTCTACATTGGTTCCGGGAACCGACGCACATGGATGAATGACTTTGTGTTCACTGTCAATCCGGATCAGGGTTGGCACGACATCAACCACGACATGAGTCACTTCATGGAACGTCGTGGGTCGGGTGGGGCACACACTGACAATCAGGTACGACTGGAGAGTGCGGGAGCGAGACTGATTGTGCGCAGGTTCCTGCGCGACGAGCCCTACGTCGATCCCAAGAAAGGTCGCGACCGGGTTGCAGAACGTGCTGCTCGTGTAGATAATGGAATCCCCCGCTGGGAAAGCAAACTCAAGCGTGCAGCTACTGCGCTGAAGAAGCTCAGGAAACAAAAGCGCTACTATGATAAAGTTCTGGCTGAGCGCAATGCTCAATAATTCAAGATCCAGAACACACCATTCCGGGGCTCCTAGCGAGCCCCTTCTTTTTGGGCTAAGCTCGCCCGACCATGGGTCAGGTCATCTCGCTAAACTTTGGTCTCGTCCACCAGCCCCCGTCGTTTGATTACGACTTCGACTTCGATGATCTCGACGACGAGATAAAAGAACAACTCCCCGAGAACACTGCCGAGGTATTGCAGATGTTCTCGGAGGAGGATCTGCACTTCCTACGCTGGCGCGTCTGTTGGCAGCGCATGGCACGCGAAAAGCAATTACCTCCAGAAGAATTTATCTCGATGAAGAAGTTCATCTGGTTGATTCGGTCAGGTCGTGGATTCGGTAAGACGCTTACAGGTGCAAACTGGATTGGGGAACAGGCGTGGCTGGTTTCGAGTTTCTACGCAGTCATCTCGCCGACACACGACGATGTTCGGTACACATGCTTTGAAGGTCCAACGGGACTGTACTCAGTTATTCCTCCAGCTCTCATCCATGATCGGAACCAAGCACTGCCCTCTGTCACGCTGAAGAACGGGTCTATCATTCGTGGCTTTGCGGGAGACACTCCCGAGCGTTTACGTGGACCGCAGCATGCAGCCATCTGGTGCGACGAGATTGCATCTTGGAAATACCCTCAGGAAGCGTGGGACAACATCCTGTTTGGATTGCGTCTTGGTGATACTCCGCGCATCTGCGTAACAGGTACTCCTAAGCCCACTCCGTTCGTGCGCAGGTTGCAAGCGGACAAGCGCACTGTAGATGTCGTGGGATCTACCTATGAAAATCGAGAGAACCTGACTGACTACTTCTTCGATTCGATTGCCAAGTACGAGGGCACACGTGTTGGTCGGCAGGAGATCTGGGGTGAGGTACTGGACCCGGAAGAGGAGGGTTTCGTACAGCGCACCCAGTGGCGCGTTTGGCCCAGTGATAAGCCACTGCCGAAGTTCACTTACATTGTCATGTCTTATGATCCAGCGTTTACGGAGCGGAACTTCGATAAGCGGAAACAGGAAAATGATCCAACAGCCTGTTCTGTATGGGGTGTCTTCATGCTGCCGCGAAAGCGTAAACCGCCGGTCCCCCACGTGATTCTACTGGACTGTTGGGAAGACTGGTTGGGGTTTCCAAACCTGATTCGGCGCATCAAAAAAGAAAGAAGATACACCTACGGGGATGCCGATGAGCCGCTGATTAAGCCGGTAATTATTTCAAAAGCTAGGCGCGTCAAACACCAAGGACGTCGTCCCGACATCATCTTGATTGAAGAGAAAGCCTCCGGCATCTCTCTACGTCAGCAGTTGCTCGAAGAGAATATCTTGACTCACGGCTACAATCCGGGTAATGAAGACAAGCTAACGAGACTTCATTATGTTTCACCGATGTTCGCGGCGGGCAGAATATGGGCAGTTGAGTCAGAGATCAATCCGGGGACCTTCAAAACATGGGCAGATCCTCTCATCTCCCAAGTGTGTTCGTACGTCGGGCCGGGGTCTATCGAGCGGGACGATTTGCTCGATTCTGCGACGCAAGGGTTGCGCTTACTCATGGATAAATTCTTCGGTCCCTTCACGGTGGTTGATACAACTGAGGACCGCGAACGAGAACGTGCTCGTGAGATAGCAGAGCGACGGCTTGGTAAACGTGAGAATCCATATGGCTGATGAGTCTTCCGATCTCAAACTCGACATCCCCTATTTTATACACGAGCCTGTCGATCATCTGAAAGCGATCACGTGGTGTGACGGTCACTGGGCAGAGCTGATGTTTTCTTTGAGAGAGCGTGGTCTGGAAGACCAGATTGCTGAAGATGCAGAAACATTAACTGCGAAGTTCGTACGCGGCGAACTCGATCCGTGTTGGGAAGCCTCCAATATGATCAACATGGGCGCACTGGAGATCTTCGGACCTGACAGAATCATCGATGAAAACAATGGGTGCCCGGTGTGTTCATTCGCAAATATCGTTGCTCATGTAAGTGACCTCATGGTGCGGAAGTACGGGAGCGCTCACTGATGGCTGTCAGTAATGAGGATGTCGCGGTAGGTGCAGTCGAAACATTCACCGATGTCCCTGATAAAGTAATCGACACTGACGACGGTGGTGCCATCGTAACAGTTGGTGAAGACGTTCCGAAGAGACCAGATCGTGCGTGGTATGCAAATATCGCGGATGACTTTGAAGACGGTGTTCTGGCGACAATTTGTACGCGCCTCATGGAAGATTTCAGCCGAGATGGCAAGGCACGCGAGAAACGAGAAAAAGACTACGAGGAAGCTATCAAGCGCACAGGGCTGGGTAAGGAGACTCCCGGAGGCGCTGACTTCGAAGGCGCATCCAAAGCAGTACATCCCATGCTTACTTCTGCAGTGGTGGATTTCCAATCGCGTGCAATCAAGGAACTGATGCCACCGAATGGTCCGGTCAAAACTTACATCCCCGGTGACAGTCCTGAGATAGATCGCTTTAAGAAAGGTGATCGTGTCAAGAACTACATGAACTGGCAGTTCTTGGAACAAATGCCGGAGTTCCGCACTGAGCTGGAGCAGCTCCTGTCACAACTTCCTTTGGGTGGCTCGCAGTACCTGCGACTTGTTTACGATGAACAAAAGAAACGTCCCGTCCCGGTGTATTGGCCCAGCGACGACGTTCTTATCCCCTACGCAGCTTCGAACTTTTATACCGCAGAGCGTGTGACTTTCGTTGAGCACGTTACTGAGTTTGAATTCAAGCAGCGTGTCAAAAGCAAAATGTACAGTGACATCGGAGAGGTCCCTACTTCTGCAACTGCTACTGAGGAGCCAACGCGCCCTGCAAAAGCGACCGCTGCTGTGGAAGGGAAGGATCAGGTTGCACCTTACAACGAGGACGGACTGCGTAACATCTATGAGGTCAACTGTTGGTCCGACGAGTTGGAAGATGAACACGGCTGGACTCCATATCGCATCACTATCGACGGTGCTGCTAGAAAAGTAGTTGCTGTCAATCGCAACTGGGAAGAAGAAGATGAGACTCACCAGCCGCTGCACTGGGTCGTTGAGTTCCCATTCATACCGTGGCGTGGAGCGTGTTCCATTGGCCTAGGGCAGATGATCGGCTCCTTGTCGGGCGCTGCGACTGGTGCGCTCCGCGCCCTTTTAGACACGGCACACATGAACAACATCCCCACCTTGCTACGACTCAAGGGGGCAAACTTCAGCGGACAGAGCAAAGAGCTACGTATTGCTGCAGTTACTGAGATCGAGGGCGGTATTGCCGGTGATGACATTCGTAAGCTCATCATGCCTGTGCCGTTTAACGAGCCGTCGCCCGTCCTGCTCGAACTGTTAGGTGTTGTTGACGGTCTCGGTAAAGGTGTCGTGCAGACGACCTTCGAGAAGTTGGGCGAGCAAAGTACTCAGATGCCAGTTGGGACGACCCTTGCACTGATCGAAGAGGGCATGACCGTCTTCAGTGCTATTCACCTTCGTATGTTCCAAGCCATGAACATGGTCCTGAAGATCCTGTGTCGGATTAACCGGATGTACTTGGACGAAGATGAGCTTAAAGACGACGTTGGGACTGTTCTTGCTTACCGGAAAGATTTTGATCCGCCGCATGATGTCATGCCGGTTGCGGATCCAGAGATCTTTTCTGACGTTCAGCGTATGGCACAGTTGCAAGTTGTTGCAGATCGTGCTGCAGCGATGCCTGAAGTTTACAACGTCAAGGAAGTCGAGAAACGCATTCTCGAACGAACCAAGATTCCGAATCCTGACGAACTGCTTCTTCCTGATGACACACCAGAGGAGACGAACGCAGTCAATGAGAATGCAGCTATGTCTTTGGGCAGGCCCGTTGCTGCGTTCCCCGACCAAAATCATTTAGCGCATTTGCAGGTCCACTTGGACTATGCAATGTCGCCTCTCATGGGAATGAATCCCTTGATTGCTCCGCGCTTTATTCCGATGCTCATGGGTCACCTCGTTGAACACATCGCGCTTTATTACGTCGAGTACAACGTTGACCTTTTGCAGGCCTCGACGGGCATGAGCGATGATGAGCTGGGTCAAATGATGAAGCTTCGAGATCCTGAAGTTCGTAGAGAGATGGATAAAAATCTCGCACTTCAGTCTCAGGACGTGGTTCCAGCGGTGAATAAAGTTCTGGCTGGTCTCCAGCCAATTATTGAGCAGTTGCAGCAGACCATGCAGGAACTGCAGCCAGAAGAGCCGCAGCCGCCGGTCGATCCAAATGCCATGGCAGCTATCGAGCAAGAGCGCGAAGCTGATCAGGCACGACATGAACGAGAGAGCGAACGCACGCAGTTAACCCTCGTGGACAAACGCGAAGCGCGTGAACACGAGAAAGAAATGACCTTTATGGAGCTTGACGCTGAGGAGCGACAGAAGGCTCTAGACGCGGCACGTGAAGACGCTCGACAGGCGAACGAGTACGCTGCTCGACTCGAAGAGCTACAAGAGCGTGAACGTGCCGAAGACGAGCGTACTGAGATGGAAACAGCTTCGCGCGAGTTGATGAATGCTGAAGATAATGCTACAGCACTTCAGATCGCAGGCGACAAGACAGTAACTGATCGGACGAAGATCAAGACCGGAGAGGGTGTAACTAACCCCCGGCCTCGCACGGGTACCTAAGGTAGGTTGATCCGAGACGCAGATGTATAGCCGACAGAATTGTTCCGTGAGGACTCCATATTTAATGGGAGACGATGATGGCACACGATGTAAAGAGTAAAGGCATGAGCAAGTACCCGAGTGGTCCAATTCACCAGCACAAGTCACTGGCGACGGGGGCTTCCCTGCAAAAAGCAAATACGAAGAATCTCGGAGGCGAGGTAAATCTGAAGGGCGGCATGGGCAAAGGCGGCACAATTTCGTCCAGCGGAGACACCGGAGGCCCGCGCGGAGGGTCACCTCCGAAGACGTCACGTTCGACACCCGCGTAATTCAGGACTAATATGCCCGCCGAGACTGTGATTTTGCAGAGACTTCTGCAAAGGCTGAAAGAGGAGCAGGCCGCGTGTGTTAGCTTGCTGGCGACACCGAAAGACAAATCGGCTTTCGGATACGGTGAAGCAAGTGGCATGTACCATGGCTTGTGTCGCGCCGAGCAGCTGTTCGAGGAAGTAGTCGGGGAAGAAGAGGACAGGATCTAACGATGGTTGCAAGTATGAGCGAACGAATCGCGCTGGACTACGACGATGTAGATCAAGCCTTTCCGGATGTGGATCCGGGCTTGATGCCGTTTGGCAGCAGAGTTTTGGTTCAAAAGCGGTCGCCCAAAACGCGCCTGAAGAGCGGACTCATTGTTCCAGATGAGGTCCGGGAGACTGAGTTTTGGAACACTCAGGTCGCTAAAGTCATTATTCTTGGTCCGGGTGCTTTCAAGAATCGCGACACTCTGGAGGTCTGGCCGGAAGGCGAGTGGGCACAGCCGGGAGCGTATGTACGAGTTCCCAAGTACGGGGGCGACAAATGGTTCGTCGAAGTGCCTGAAGAAGAGGCTGAGCGAACGGGTGTAGATAAGGCCTGCTTTGTCCTGTACAACGATTTGGATCTGAGTGGCGAAATCACGTGTAACCCCATGGATGTAATCGCTTATCTGTAGGAGATAATGCATGTCCGCTGAAAATGACGACGTCAAAAAAGACGACGAGAAAGAAGAAGAATACGTTGCCGTCGAGGATGACGCTGGAGGTGCTCCGCCTGCCGATGACAAGCAAGAAGGCGACGGAGAGGACGCGGGCGAAGGTGAAGGTGAGGGCGAAGGCGAGGGCGACGGCGAGGGCGAGGACAAGCGTCTTGCTGGTGACCAAGAAGGCGACGACGACAAAAAGATTAGACGTCGCGAAGAAAACAAAAACCGTCGTACCCGTCAGAAGGAAGCGCGAGAGCGCACTGAACGTGAACTGAATTTCCTCCGGACTCGAAATGCAGATCTGGAACAACGTTTCAGTAAATTCGAGCAGGAGACGGATGCACGTGTCACCGGCAGTGAGATTGCCAACGTAGACGGTGCCATCAATAAGGCTCGTGCTGATTTGCAGCTTGCCAACACAGTTATTCAACAAGCTGTCGATCAAAATGATGGTAAAAACCTCGCGGAAGCTCTTGATCATCGTGATACCATCCGCGACAATCTTCGCGATCTCGGAGAAGCCAAAGGCTATCTATCCACGACGCGTCGAAGTGGTGGAGACGCCATACAGCAGCAACTGGATCCGCGACATGTCGCTCATGCACAGCAGTTCATGATCGATCATGACTGGTGGGATCCAAGTGGGCGTGACCCAGACTCGGTTAAAGTTTTAGAGATTGATCGTGCATTGGTTTTGGAGGGGTTTGACCCCACGCAAAAAGATTACTGGAACGAGTTACGAACTCGTACCGAAGCAGTATTACCGAAACGGTTTGATTCCCGAACCGGTTCACACGGAGACGATTCTGGAGATGCGGGGTCCGGTAACGGGCAACGAAAACCTTCGGATAGGAACCGTGGTCCTTCGTTTCGAACCGGTGGACGTGAACGTCCACTGAAGAAGAACGAAGTTTACATCAGCCCTGAGCGCAAAGCCGCAATGGAAGAAGCTGGTGTGTGGGACGATCCAGTGCTCCGCAACAAGTACCTGAAGTCGTACGCTACGTACGATAAGCAAGCAGAAACGGGAGCATAATCATGGTAGCAAAACGTAGAACAGACACGAGACTGAATTCCGATCAATCGGGAGTGCGCACTGATCGTCACATGAAGGACCGGAGTGTGACGGAAGACCGCGAACTGTCAGACGATGAGAGGGTGGCTGAGTTTCGCCAGCAGTACTTTCAATCTGCATTGCCAGACATTCCAAAGATACCGAGTTACCACGTTTGTTGGCTGACTACGGAAAATCCACGTGATCCGATTCACGCACGCATGCGGCTGGGCTATGAGCCGATCAAAGCGTCGGACATCCCCGGCTGGGACCATGCGTCCATCAAGACGGGTGAGTGGGTAGGCTGTATTGGTGTGAATGAGATGATTGCTTTTAAGCTTCCCATCGAATTGTACGAGCAGTACATGCGCATCAATCATCATGAGCAACCTCTTGCAGAGGAAGAAATGCTCAGTAGCCAGCTCCGTGAAATAGAAGCTGAGATGAACGCAGCCGCGAAGCGCGGCAAGATAAGTTTGGAATTAGAAGATGGCACAGCAGCGTTGGGAGTGGCACCGGAACCCCCTCCGTTTGCTTTGCAAACTGGGGAGGCACCGGATGATCTTTGATCTAGTATCTGGAGGCTCATATCATGAGTTCGATAGCTTCTCCGTTCGGGTTAAAGCCAGCTTTCCATCCCTCAGGGATTATTAGACAGCAGCTGAGTACGATTATCAGTGGCTTTGCCACGAACATTTTTCAGTTTTCTCCAGTGCGTATTGACGACGCAACAGGTGCTCTCGTGCCTGCTGCTGCCGGTGCAGAAAATGTACTTGGCGTCTTCGCGGGCGTTGAGTTCACGGGCACCGATGGCAGACGACGTGTCGGCAATAACTGGGAAGCCAATCAGGTAGCGACAGAAATCGTCGCCTACTACGTTGGTGACCCATTAATGGTGTATGAAATCCAAGGCGACGGTCCTGTTCTGCAGGCCAACGTCGGTGACATGGCTGATTACACTGCACTGACAGGAAACACCACAACCGGTCTGTCTAGCGTCGCGCTGGATGTGTCTGATCTTAGCAATGCTGCCGCTACGCTCCGCGTAGTTGGCGTAAACCCTGCGCCTGATAATGTCGTTGGTGACTTGTTCACCATCGCACAGGTGCAGATTGCTGAGCATGCATACCAGCTCAACGCAGTTCTCAAGACGTAATCGGTTCAACTAACAGGAGACTAAGTTATGGCTGTCCCAATGAGGTCAACCGACTTTAGGTCCATTGTTGAGCCAATTCTCAATGAGACCTTTGA
>SMVB01378235.1_pt1 | contig 18741 bp, 15 predicted proteins | sample 2456461 | NCBI WGS metagenome assembly SMVB01 (sample SAMN11095934, study PRJNA526329) | marine sediment metagenome | biome: Marine sediment; feature: Surficial sediment; material: Deep marine sediment; isolation source: Hadal surficial sediment | place: Pacific Ocean | collected 2014-05 | depth...
TGATCAGCGTTATCGTCACGCTCAATCCTTTCATCACCCTCACCGCGATGTACATTCTGGCGCAAAGCGGTGCGGACTGGGTCACTCCTGAGACCATCGGCCTGTGGGGATATGTGGGGGCCTGCACGGCTATTTCCGGGGTGATTCTGGTGCTCCGCAAATCTTGATCGAACGGTTTTCGGAGTTTTACAGCTCTTTTTCGATCATCAAATTTATTTAAAATGGGTCTTCATGGCTTTCTGAATTTCCCGGTCCGCCTCGCGCTTTTTGATGGTTTCGCGCTTGTCATGAAGCTTTTTGCCTTTCGCCAGCGAGAGTTCCAATTTGACGATGCCATTTTTGAAATAAAGCTTGAGAGGGATCAAGCTGTATCCCTTTTCCTTGCTGGCCCCGATCAGCCGCGCGATCTCCTTTTTATGCAGGAGCAATTTTCTTTTGCGCGTGGGGTTGTGGTTGAATTGGTTTGCCGGGCTGTAATGAAGAATGTGGCAGTTGTAAAGATATATTTCGCCATGTTCAAACTCGGCGAAACTGTCCACCAGATTGGCCCGGCCATCCCGCAGGGATTTCACTTCGCTTCCCCGGAGAACCAGCCCTGCTTCGAGGGTGCTCTCGATGAAGTATTGGTGGCGCGCTTTTTTATTTTGACAGATGATTTTGATGCCGGTCATACCAATCCAGTTTAAAGTTGAGAACCCCAGCCTATTTCAGGTTCAATAATTTTATCAGGAAAATCAGCACGAGGAAAAGGTGTCATGAATGTTTGATGACAAAGATGCGGTCGCCAAGCCCTTTATTCAGGCGCTGGGCGGCATCGTCTTCCCGGCAGAAAATTTCGAGAGCATCCCAGCTGTTGATGATTGCGCCCAACTCATCCAGTTCGATCTGGGAATAATGATCCGTCAGGCCCAAAATTCTCTTGCCGCCGATTTTGATGACGAGCTTGGGGTTTTTTCCAAAATGTTGATGCAGTAATGAGGCGGAAATATTGGTGGTCAAATTGCCAAACCGGTCTTGATAAACAACTTCCCCGGACAGTGAGCCGTCAAAAAAGCGAGGCCGAGGTATGTCCAGCAGGGTCGGGTCCAGAATTTTACGGCCCAGCGAAGTGAGAGAGGTTCCTCTGGCGATCCACGCCGCCACCGGCGCGAAAATATCTCTGCCGTGAAATGTGGCGGAGATGGATTTTAAAAAATATTTTTTCCGGGTCAATTCATAACATCGGGTTTTGGATTCCATGACGGAGGTGAAAACCCCGTTGTCCGGGCCGACATAAAATTGCGATCTTGCGTTAAGGGCCAAAGGCCGGCGATTGCCGCCCACGCCGGGATCGACCACGACCAGATGAATAGTTTTTTTGGGGAAATAGGGAGTGGCGGCGCTCACCACTTGCGCGGCTTGCACCACGTTTTGCGGTTCGATCTGGTGGGTCAGGTCCACGAGGCTCGCGGTGGGGGCGATGCTCAACAGAACCCCCTTCATGATTCCCACGAAAGGATCCTCCGTTCCAAAATCGGTGGTCAGCGTTATGATGCGAGGCATCCGGAAACCTGTTGTTCCGAAACATGTTCAATGGTGATCGGGAGAATCCGGTTCATATGAGAATCTTCCCCATCAAAAGATACAGGGATGTAATGTTGGGTGTGGCCCCGTAGCTTTCCGGTCGTTCCCTCCCGGCTCCCTTCCACCAGAACGTTTACGATTCTATTTAAAAAGTTCTGCCGGAATTCTATGGATTTTTTGTGTCCCAACTCCGTCAGCCTCCGGTTTCTTAGTTTCTTGATGGCCTTAGGGATGTTCTCTTTCATTAAATACGCGTCGGTCCCTTTTCTGGGCGAGTAGGTGAAAACGTGCAGGTAAGAGAACGGCAGTTCTTCAATCAGCCGATAAGTTTTTTCAAAATTTTCTTCCGTTTCTCCGGGGAACCCGACAATGACATCCGCGCCCAGACCGAGATGAGAAATTTGATCGACAGCGCGTGCCACCACCTGCCGATACTGGGCGATATTATAATTTCTTCGCATACGCGATAAAGTGGCGTCGTCTCCACTTTGCAGAGGAATGTGCAGATGAGGGCACACCTTTTCATGGTCCGCGATCAAGCGGAGGAGATCCCCGTCAATTTCCATGGGATTGATTGAACTGATGCGCACCCGGAATTCTCCCGGCAGATCGGCGATCTCCCGCACCAGCGAGGAAAACGTTTCCAGCGGGTTCAGGTCCATGCCGTAAGTTCCCAGATTGATCCCCGTCAAGGTGATTTCCTTGTAGCCGGCGGCAACGGCTTGACGCACGTTTGTCAGAACGTTTTCTCTGGAATCGCTGATCGAGCGACCGCGGGCGTGCACCACGGTGCAAAACGAGCAAGTTTCGTTGCACCCGGTTTGAACTTTTATGAAGGCCTTGGTTTTTCCCTGAAAATTTGACAGCGGGATGGTTTTGAAATCCCATTTCTGGGTGATGTCCGTCATGTGGACCAAAGGGAGGCCGAAATCGTCTTCGGCCTGCAACGCCTCCAGTTTTTTCCGGATGACCCGACCGATTTCGAGTTTGTTGGCGTTGCCGAGAACAATGTCGAGGCCGGGAATTTGAGCGGCTTCCTCTGGGCTGGTTTGAGCGTAACACCCCGTGAATACCACCAGTGCATCCTCGTTTAGTGCCAGGGATTTCTTGACGGCCAGGCGCGAATTGGCATCGCTTTTGGCGGTGACGGTGCAGGTGTTGATGACGAAGATGTCTGCCGGTTCGTGCGGCCCGACCACAGAAAATCCCTCATCCTCCAGAACCGCCTGCATTTCGGCAGTATCGTTCTGGTTGGTGCGGCATCCCAATGTGGTGAAGGCGACTCTCATTTCGGCTCGACGGTCCCGGTGGATTTCTATTAATTTCTCATCATAGGGCAGGGCGGGGCAATGAATCAATATGTTTTTCCCCAGGTGGCGGATCAATTTCAGCGGAGGGGTTGACCGTTGCCAAGGGGTCTGGTAGCATGTGCCATCTTCTTTACGATCCTTATAAATATCCATAAACATTCTCTGCTCCTCACCTCCTATTCTTATGGAACGTGTCAGTAAAGACGTCCGGACTTTTCTGCAAAAGTGGCTGGATAAGTCCGTCAAAAAATACGTGGGCAAGATGGATGGCCATGAAAACGGCCATCTGTATGACCTGATCATCGGGGGAGTGGAAAAGCCTTTGATCCAAATCGTGTTGGAGGAAACGCACGGCAACCAGACTCAGGCCGCGAACATTCTGGGGATCAATCGCAACACCTTGCGGAAAAAAATCCAGGATCTCAATATTCAATGCCAGAAAAAGATTTAGCGGTCGTGGTGCTGGCGGCGGGACAAGGCCGCCGGATGAAATCCGACCTCCCGAAAGTGCTTCATCTTTTATCTTCCCGTCCCCTATTGGCTTATGTCCTGAGTGCGGTGAGCGCTCTCGATCCCCAGCGGCTGGTCGTGGTGGTCGGTCATCAGGCGTCCGCCGTTAAAAACGCCTTTCCCGATCCCTCTATAAACTTTGTCGAACAAACACAGCAATTGGGAACCGGTCACGCCGCTCAGCAGGCGGAGGCGGGCCTTCAGGATTTTGCGGGTGATGTGTTGATTGTTTGTGGCGACATGCCTTTAATGAAATCATCCACGCTGAAGAATTTGATCCGGCATCATCGAAAAACCGGGGCCGATGCCACTCTATTGAGCCTTAAAACCAAGGAAACCAAGGATTTTGGGCGAGTGGTGCGGAACCCTCAGGGCGGCGTCGCGCGCATCGTTGAGCACAGTGATGCCAATGCCGAGGAAAAAACTATTGACGAATACAACTCTGGAGTTTATTATTTTTCTAAGAGTATTCTTTTCAAAGCATTAGGGGTGACCGACACCATAGATTATCTGACCCGGAATGGTTATAACGTCCAATGTGTTCAAACCGGGGAGGCCTCGGAAATTTTTGGCATCAATTCTCTGGATGACTTGAAAATTGCCGAGACCCTTTTGCAACAAACCACCTGACAACTCCGACCCGGTCCTCCGCATCTTATTCAGGGTAACTTTAAATGAAAGCTGTCATCCTTGCCGCGGGTAAAAGCCAAAACTTAGCGCCCTTTTCCAATACCCGGCCCAGCCCCATGATGAGTGTCGCTGGAAAATATCTGTTTGATCACAACATGGATTTGCTCCGCAAATCCGGCATCAATGATATTTTTGTCGTGGTCGGTCATAAAAAAGAAAAGTTGATCGATCAGGTGAACAAGCATGTCTACAATGGGCTGAACCTGCAGTACGTCGAGCAAAAACGGAGCTTGGGGATTGGCGATGCCGTGATGCAGGTTCGCGACAAGATTTTGCCGGGCGAACATTTTCTGTTGATATACGGCGACATCGTCACCTCACAAAATATTTTCAGCAAGACTCAGCAATCGTTTCATACCTTCAAAAGTCCGGTGGCTTCCATTTGCCTGCCCCCGTCCAATGAAATGTTTGGCAACGTTTTTTTGAATGCCAACATGAAGATCACCAGGATCATCGAGAAACCCAAGGGGGACAACCTGGGTAATTATGTTTTATCCGGAGTTTATATTTTGCCGGAGTCTTTTTTCAAGCTCCTGGACAAGCACCACCGGTCCATGGAAAAAGCCATTCAGGAACTTGTCAAGAAAGAGCAACTCCAGGCGTCTATGTGGGAGGACGAGTGGCTCGATATTGTTTATCCCTGGGAACTGCTGACGGCCAATCAAATCATTATGGATTCGTGGGAGAATTCTTCCATTGCCAAGTCGGCCCATCTGGAGGCTAACGTCACGATTCAGGGAACCGTGCGGATCGCTGATGACGCGATCATAAAATCGGGAGCGGTGCTGGAAGGACCGTGTTCCATCGGCAAAGGATGTTATGTCGGGAACAATTCGCTGATTAGAAGTTACACGGCGCTGGGCGACTACTGTTCGGTGGGCTACGGCGTGGAGCTTAAAAACTGTGTGGTTCAGAACAACACTCGTATTGGCCGGCTGTCTTTCATCGGGGACAGCGTCTTGGGTGAAAATGTGGATATCGGAGCCGGTAGCATGACGGTCAATCGAAACCTGGACTGGACGCCGATTAAAGTAAAACAGGGCAAAAAACTGTTCAATACGGGTCGGGAAAAATTAGGGGCTTTTATCGGGGACGATGTGGTCATCGGCGCGGGCAACACCATTGAACCGGGGATGGTGGTGCCTTCTGGCAAAAAATACCCCGCTCGTTACTCCGTGAAAGGCGGTTGAAACTAAGCCATGTGTGGAATTGCCGGAGCCGTAGGGCTTAAAGATGTTTCGACGCGATTGTTTGAGGGCATCAGTAATTTGGAATACCGCGGCTATGATTCCTGCGGTGTCGCTTTGATGAACCGCAACAAAATCATTGTTAAAAAAAATATCGGAGAGGTGCGCGCCGTTTACCAAAAGGAAAACGTGCTCCGGCATACCACCAAGATAGGTATCGCCCACACCCGCTGGGCGACTCACGGCAAGGTCACCAAAAACAACACCCATCCCTTCCTTTCCTGCGATCAAAAATTTGCCTTGGTGCATAATGGCATCATTTCCAATCACCTCGCCTTGAAAAAAATACTTCTCAAGGAAGGGCACCGTTTTGTCTCTGAAACGGATACTGAAGTCATTCCTCACCTGCTGGAAAAATATTTCGGAAAAAATGGAAATGTGGAAGAGGCCCTGGTCAAAACCATCCATCAGTTGGAAGGAACGTTTGCGTTTGCATTCATAACCACGCATCAGCCGGACCAGATTTTTTGCGCCAAGCGGGAATCACCGCTTCTACTGGGTATTGGCGACGAGATCAAGTTCATCGGTTCCGATTTCAACGCGTTCATTGATCAGACCAAGAATGCCGTCATCATCGAAGATGATGAGTACGCGATTCTATCCAAGGAAGGATACGTTGTTAAAAACTTTGTCACTGGGGAAGAAGTTGCCAAACCGATCACCAAAATCGAATGGGACAGCGAAACTTCCAAAAAGGGGGGGTATCCCCATTACATGCTGAAAGAAATATATGAGCAACCCCAAACCATTTTAAATGCGCTGGAGGTTGAAGAGCGTGCTATGGATGCCTTGGTCGATCGGATTCAAAAAAGTAGCGACACTCAACTGGTGGGGGTGGGAACGACCTATTATGTGGCCATGTACGGCAATTATATATTTTCTTCACTGGCAGACCAGTACATTCCCGCGATCAGTTCCGACGAGTTTATTTCGTTGTCTCCGGCGCATAAAAAAAGTTTTGTGCTTGCGTTATCCCAATCGGGTGAAACCTATGACACCATTAAGGCCCTGAAGCATGCCAAGGCACAAGGTGCGAAAACCGGCGCCATCGTCAATGTTATGGGCTCCACGATTGCCCGGCTGGTGGACCAAACGATCCTGCAAGGCTCGGGTCCGGAAATCTGTGTGATCAGCACCAAGGCGGCGGTTGCTCAAATGGTGATTCTCACCAAGCTGGCCTTGAAGCTGGGGCTTAAAAAGAAAAACCTGTCCCGCAAGAAATTTGATCAGCATATGCGGGCTTTACAGGATCTGCCAGAGGTCATTCATGGGATTTTGAACGAACGATCCGGCTTCATTCATCGCATCGCGCATCATCATCGCAACGTGAAGCACTGGCTTTATCTGGGACGCGGTATTTATTATCCGGTTGCCTTGGAATCTGCTTTGAAGATGAAAGAAGTAGCATACGTCCATGCGGAGGGAATGCCCTGCGGATTTTTAAAGCACGGCACCCTGGCCATGATCGACGATGATATTTTTTCCATCGTTTTCATTCCTCCCCCGAAAGAGAAGGCCCTCTACGATGCGACTCTCGCCAGCGTCGAGGAAATTCGGGCCCGCTCCGGTTACGTCCTGGGTATACATTTTGATGGACGAAGTAAAAACCAGGGCCTGTTCAGCGAGGAATTGATCCTGCCGGAGGTCTCTCCCGTCGTCGCGCCATTGATCCAACTGGTGATTGCTCAATTATTTGCGTATTTCACCGCCACCTCGTTGAAGAGAAATATCGACAAACCGCGATCTCTTGCCAAATCGGTGACAGTGGGTTAGGCTGTTGGCCGAAAATTCTGAAACCAAAATTTTCTTTATTAATAAAAATTTAACTGGACGCGCCTTGGGATGACCCAGGGCTTGTCCGATACTGCCGATAGTATGAAAAAAAATAATATAATCAGACGTCTTAAAACAGTTCTCACCATTGCGGGTTCCGATTCCAGTGGTGGCGCTGGAATCCAGGCGGATATCAAGACCATCGCCGCCCATGATCTTTTTGGAACTTCGGTGATCACCTCCATCACGGCTCAAAATACTCTGGGAGTGCAGAGCACTCATGACTTGGCAACGGATACGGTGGAAGCTCAACTAAAAGCCGTACTTTCGGATGAAAAACCAGCGGCAGTTAAAACCGGCATGTTGGGCAATGAAGCCATCGTGGAATGTGTAGCCCGGCAATTGAAACGGGCACGAATAAAAAATCTGGTGGTGGATCCTGTCATGCGTTCGACCGATCGTAAAGTGTTGCTGTCGAAAAAGGGAATTCTAGCGCTTCAGGAAAAATTATTACCGCTGGCAACCTTGGTCACGCCCAATATTCCGGAGGCGGAGATCTTGTCCGGTATCAAAATCAAACAGCCCGGAGATCGGCTCAGGGCGGCCCGGCAAATAATGAAAACGGGAGTGAAGTCCGTTCTTATCAAAGGTGGGCATGCAAAAAAACACTCCGACGACTTTTTCTTCGATGGCAAACGTTCGTGGGAATTTGAGTCCGTAAGGTTGCTCCCTGACGGTTTGCATGGCACCGGTTGTGTGTTGTCGGCGGCCGTGGCTTCCGGTTTGGCGCAGGGCTTGGATTTGCCCACGGCCATCCGCCATGCCAAGGGATTCATCCGAACCGCCATTTCAAGCGGGATTTTGTCAGGAAAAGGTGTAGGGAGCGTGGACCCTTTGGCCGTTTTTCACAGAAGCCGACAACGGTTTGAGCTTCTTCAAAGCGTTTCTGCCGCGCTGGAAGTTCTTAAGGAAAATAAGATTGGCAACTTGATACCCGAGGTGCAGTCCAATATTGGAGTGGGGCTTCCCGGAGCCGAAGGCGTGGCGGATGTGGTCGCCATTCCGGGCCGCATCGTAAAAAGAGGCCGGGATATTTTTACGGTTGCCCAACCACAGTTTGGAGCGTCCCGGCATGTCGCCAAAATTGTTTTGACCGTTATGCGGTTCGACCCTTCTCAGCGGGCAGTGATGAATATAAAATTCACCGGGTCGCTATTAAAAGCCTGCCAACGCCTGGGTTTTAAAATTGGAAGTTTCAGCCGTGCCGACGAGCCCAAGTCCGTGAAGCAGTTGGAAGGGTCTTCTCTGGAATGGGGCACGCATCAGGCGATCCGCGCGTGTGGATTCGTGCCGGATATCATTTATGATTTGGGAGGGCAGGGCAAAGAGGAAATGATTCGGGTGATCGCTTCCGATGTCGGGTCATTGCTGGATAAGATTTTAAAAATCCACCGGCGAAATCAAAAAGACAGTCCACCGCAGGAAACGGACCTCTGGAGAAAGCACTGACGGGGTTCACAGCAGAGTTTTATCTACCATAATGTCCGCCTTCTCTTTCAGGTCCTCCAGCCATTCCTGGAATACATGAATGGATTTTTCTTCCTTCAAACGCGCGTAAAGGTCTTGGGTCTGATCTGGTGTGGGGGCGCCCGCTGTTTTTCGCTCCACCAATTGAATCAGAAAATAGGAAAGGCGCGAAGAAGCGCCGGTGGTTTGGTCCAAGCTCAATTGCGATATGGAATCTTTGATGGCCTGAATATTTCCGATCCCGGGGATGGAGTCGACCAGGCTGAACAAGGGGGTTTCTTCCACTTCCAGGCCCAGTTCGGCGGCAATGATAGCGAGGTCCTTTTGCGTGTTTAAACGTTGTGTCAGCACGTTAAACTTTTCCAAAGTCAAAGAACTGGTTTTTTGCAGGACCACTTCCTCTGTAACGGCACTCCTCACATCTTCGAGCTTGGGGAGTTGCGGCGGTTTTCTTTCGATTACCTTGATGAGGTAAGACGCCTCATGAGTGTTGACTGGAAAGCTGACCTCCTGATCTCTCAAAGAAAATGCCGTGTTAAAAAATTCCGGAACCACTCCAATTTCAGTCAGGTCGTGATTTTTCCTTGAAAAAAGTTCCGAGAGAGTTGTTTCGGTTTTAAACTTTAGAGCCGCGCGGATTAAATTATTGTCGGTTTTAGCGTCTTTGTAGATTTTTTTAATGGTGCGGCGCGCGCGTTGCCGACTCTTCATGGCTTTCAAGGTATTGGTGATTTCCTCTTTGACTTCCGCCAGAGGCTTGGTCCGCTCCTCTTCAACTTTGTCCAGCTTGATGAGGTGGTAACCAAAAACTGTTTTGACGGGCTCTCCGATCTCACCGGCAGTGAGTTTTCCCATGGCTGTTTCAAACTCAGGAACCATGGTTCCCTGAGAAAACTGGCCCAAACTGCCCCCGTTGGCCCCGGAAATGGTATCGTCGGAATGTTTCCTGGCCATCTCCGCAAAGTCAGCGCCTGCCCTTATTTTTTTAAGGATCTCTTCCGCCTTGGCCTTGGTTTTTCCGTCAAGGTCGTCCAGAATTTTTTCCTTTTCCGAATCCGACAGCCCGTCCGACGGGGGCAGGGAGTCACTACGGATCAGTATATGGCTGGCAGTGAACTGTTTTTTTACGAAGAATTCGCCTTTTTGATTTTCATAATAGTCCTCGATATCGTCGTCACGGATATCGATTGAATTCTCCAAAGATTTAGGCGTCAGCTTTACATACTCGACTTTGATCTGTTCGGGAATTTCGAATTGCTTATGATTTGCTTCGAAATATTTTCTCAGGTTTTCGTCGGTGGGAGGGGGAGCTTTAAAATGATCTTTGGAAAACTCCACATATCTGAATTTTATTTTTTCCTGCTCTTTTTTGAAGGCTTCCTGGATTTCGGTTTCGGATATCTGCGTGTTGTTTTTGATCAATTGTTCAATTTTCTCCAGCACCATCTTTTCCCTTTGGCTTTCTTCAAATTTTTGGGTGGTGAGCCGGTTTTGTGTCAGAAAGCTTTGGTAATAGGTTTTGTTGAAGACATTGTCCTTTTGAAACATCGGAATCGTGATGATTCTGTCGGCCAGTTCTTTATCGCTGACATGAATTTCCTGTTTTTCGGCTTCCAGGAGCAATAATTTTTTTTGTATCAGAGCGTCCAGCGCGGAGTTTTTTAAATCCAGATTTTTGATGATCTCTTCTGAGAACTGGCCTTTGAACTGATCTCTGTAAAAATTAACGAGATTGTTGTAATAGAGATCGTATTCAGCGAGGTGGATTTCCTGGCCCTGGACGGTGGCCAAGGTGCCGCTTCGGCCTCCGGTAGGGCCGCCGACTCCCCATGAATAGAAAATGGTGGCGACGAAAGCAATAACGATACCCCACAACACAGATTTGACTAACCAGGAATCAGATTGTTTTCTAATATAATTCAGCATGCAATAAAACTCCGAAGGCCCTTAAAGGGGTGGTAAAATCCAAACTAGGACATACTATAAAAGAGGGTTTCTTTTCGCAACCGTTTATTTGGCTCCTTATAATATCAGTTCTGTATTAGTTTTGAAACGGGGTGTTAAAAAATGGAAGCCATTTAGAATCCCGTTTTTTTTATTTATCTTGCAATTTTATCACCCCCTTGATATAAGGTTTAATTAGGAATATCAAGAGGTTACGGTTTTCTTTCCCCTTCAATGACAGGACAGTCAATTGGTATTCGATTTTTTTTGGGACATGTTTTCCTCCGATATCGCGATCGACTTGGGGACCGCGAATACGCTGGTATTTGTTAAGGGTAAGGGCATTTGTCTGCGCGAACCCTCTGTCGTGGCCCTCAACACGCTTACCAAGGAAATCCAGGCTGTCGGAGCGGAAGCCAAGCAGATGCTGGGACGCGCCCCGGCAAGCATTGAAGCCATTCGTCCCATGAAAGATGGGGTCATTGCCCACTTTGAAGTGACCCAGCAAATGATCCGGCATTTTATTCAAAAAGTTCATAACAATCGAAAATCCATGGTGCGGCCGCGAGTGGTGATTGCGGCGCCTTCGGGCATCACCCAGGTGGAAAAACGCGCCGTGCGTGACTCGGCTGAATCTGCCGGTGCGCGCGAAGTTTTTCTGGTGGAAGAGCCTATGGCGGCGGCCATTGGGGTGGATTTGCCCATTGAGGAGCCTTCCGGAAACATGATCATTGATATCGGTGGCGGCACCACCGAAGTGGCTATCATTTCCATGTCCGGGATTGTATACAGCAAATCGGTCCGGGTGGCTGGCGATGAGATGGATGAAGCCATTGTCAATTACGTCAAACGCAAATACAATTTACTGATTGGCGAACGCACTGCGGAGAATATAAAAATTCAGATCGGAACGGCTTACCCGCTGGACCAAAGGGTGACCATGGAAATTAAAGGGCGGGACCTGGTAGCGGGAATCCCCAAGACCCTGATCCTCTCAGATGAAGAAGTCCGGGAAGCCCTTCAGGAAACATTCAGCACCATTGTGGAAACGGTTAAAATCGCTTTAGAGAGAACTCCGCCGGAGTTGGCGGCGGATATCGTTGACAAAGGGGTGGTCGTCACTGGCGGTTGCTCTTTAATTAAGGGGCTGGATATATTGTTGAGGGAGGCAACCGGTCTGCCGATTACGTTGGCGGAAGACCCGCTTTCCGCCGTTGCTCTGGGAGCCGGAAAACTTTTGTCCAACCACAAACTACTCAAAAAAGTTACCTTTTAAAAGTGTGGAAAAGGGAATTCAAGGACCGTAAAAATATAATCATACTCCTCTCGATTTTTGTGGTCTCCTTTGCTTTGATGACTCTGAATGTCAAGCGATCGCAAACCCCCTTCTTTTTCGAGACCGCGCTCCTTTGGGTGGTCTCGCCCGTCCAAAACCTGTTCACGAACACAGTACAATCCATTTCCGAAACGGTGGACCATTACTTTCAATTGGTGAACACCTCCAAGGAAAACAAAAACCTGGAGCGCCGGGTAGAAAGGTTGCTCAAGCAAAACCATGATTTGCGGGAAAAAATTCTCCTGCTCACGCGGGTGGGGTCGCTGAGCAACTATCAAGAACAGCAGGAACTGAAGGGCATTATTTCCAGAATCATTGGCCGCGACGCCACGCAGTGGGGTAAAATGGTCTTTATCGATAAAGGCACGCAGGATGGAGTCGAGGAGAACATCGCCGTGGTCACGCAGGGCGGAATCGTGGGGCATGTGATTCAGGCAGGCAGAAATACTTCCAAAGTTCTTCTCATCATTGACAACCGCAGTGCGGTGGACGCTCTTTTCCAGAATTCAAGAGTTTCGGGAGTGGTGGTCGGGGCCGGCTCAAATCATTGCTTTATGAAATATGTTCCCATCACCGCTCAGGTTGAGATCGGCGACGAAGTGTTGTCGTCGGGGTTGGGAAAAATCTATCCAAAAGGTTTGAAGTTGGGGACCGTGTCGGAAGTGACCAAAGCCACCCAGGGATTGTTTCAGGAGATTACCGTGGTTCCCAGCGCAGATTTGACCCGGTTGGAAGAGGTTCTGGTTCTATTGTCCTGAAGAAGGCCCGCCATGTTAGTTTTAATTTTATTTATATACCTGGTTCTGATTTTTTCCCTCCAAACCACGCTGTTGGGTTTGTTTTCCTTCGGCGGCATCACTCCCGACCTGGCTTTAATTTTGACAGTCTATTGCGCGACCCTTTTGAAGGAGAACGGCGGAATCGCCATGGGGTTTGGATTGGGCTTTGTCCAGGATTGTTTGTCCGGAGGAATACTCGGAATCAACACCTTGTCCAAGAGTCTGATAGGGTTTACGTTTGCCACCCTGAAAAGTAAATTGGTCGTTGAAGGCTTTGTCCCCATTGCCGCTTTTTTATTTGTCTCGTCAATTATTGACGGACTGCTGTATCACGTGGCCTCTTTGATTTTATTTAAATCCGAAACGCCTTGGGGCGCCCTGTTTTCAAACCTTCTTATCTTTGCAATTTATAACGCGCTCATAGGCCCGGTCTTATTTTATTTTATGAATAAAAATAAAAACTGGCTGATCCGCAGATTTTCAAAAATGGAGAAATCATCCCTTTGAGCATCCATTTATACACTCCCGACGTTTCAGAGAGCGTCCGTAAAAAGGTGAAGATTTTTGTCATTCTGGTGATTTTCTGCTTTTTGATTTTATGGATGCGTGTCTGGTATTTGCAGATCCTGAAGGGTGAAAGCTTTATGGGGCTTTCCGAAAACAACCGTGTCCGTTTTATTTCCTTACCGTCTTATCGCGGGAAAATCAGTGATCGGAACGGTGAAACTCTGGTGACGATTCGGCCTTCCTTCAACGTCTACATCACTCCGGAGGATGCTCCGGATTTGAAGGGTACTTTGGAGGAACTGCTCAATCATATTGAATTTGACACCTCTAAAGTTTTGAAAGACATCAGCCGGGCACCACCTTTTGTGAACGTGCTCGTCCAGGCCGATATCACCCGGGAGCAGGTTGCCGGCATCGAGGAAAATAATCGTTTGTTGCCGGGGGTGCAACTGAAAGTCGAGCCCCTCAGAAACTATATTTATGGGGATCTGAGTTCGCATGTCCTGGGTTATCTTGGCGAAATATCAGAAGACAAACTCAATGCTGTCCGCGGGGCCGGTTACCGATTGGGGGATCTGGTCGGCAAGGAGGGCATGGAGTATCTTTATGAAGCCGATTTAAAAGGTAAAAAAGGCTACAAGGAAGTGGAAGTCGATGTGGCGGGACGGGAACTTCAAACCCTTCGGAAGCTCCCCCCGCAAAGCGGCAACGAATTGGTTCTCACCCTCGACCTCCGAATTCAACAAGTAGTCGAGCAATTGATGACCGGCACCGCGGAGAAACCCATTAACGGATCGGCCGTGGTGATCAAGGCTCAGACGGGAGAAATTCTGGCGATCACCAGTAAACCTTCCTTTGATCCTAATTTGTTTGCGTCCGGTATTTCTGTCGAGAACTGGCGGAAGTTGATTTTTGATGACATGCATCCGTTGCAGAATAAGGCGATTGACGGGCAATACCCGCCGGCGTCCACTTATAAAATTGTCACAGCGTTTGCCGGCCTTGAGGAAAAACTCATCACCCCGGAAACCACCATTTTTTGTCCTGGGCATTACCGGTTAGGACGTGGCATCTACCGGTGCTGGCGGCGGGGCGGGCACGGTTATGTCAATCTCCATGATGCCATCGTCCAATCCTGCGATGTGTTCTTTTATTCCCTGGGGCATCGGTTGGGAGTAGACAATCTGGCCAAATATGCTCTTGAATTAGGATTTGGCGTTCTCACCCATATCAATTTACCCGGTGAAAAGCCCGGTCTCATCCCCACCAAACAATGGAAGCTGTTGGCTAAAAAAGAAGCCTGGTTTCCCGGAGAAACCATTTCCGTTTCCATTGGCCAGGGATTCAACCTGGTCACACCCATTCAGCAGGCGAAATCCATCGCCACGATTGCCAATGGCGGGATGGTTCTTCGGCCTTACCTGGTAAAAAAAATAAGGGACAAGGAAGGGAATGTATTAAAAGAATGGTTTCCAAAAATTGAACGCAGGCTGAATCATCTGCCCGGGACATTAAAAATTATTCGGGAAGGTCTTTTGGGCGTGGTGAATGAAAAGAAGGGAACCGGCTGGCGGGCGCGTCTTTCTAAATTAAAAGTTTCTGGAAAAACGGGAACGGCGCAGGTGGTCCGTTTAAAAAAAGTTCTTCTGGGACCTGATGGGGAGAAACCGGAAATTCCTTATGTGTTCCGGGATCACGCCTGGTTCGTGGGTTTCGCGCCGTATGAACATGCCGAAATTGCCGTGGCTGTCATTGTCGAACACGGTGGGCATGGCGGAGCCACGGCGGCCCCGATAGTCCGAAAAATAATTGAAACCTATAATAAATACTACCCCATGCCAGAACCCCCAAACACCCTTTCCCCAGAGAACGTGGTTGGTTTATCCTCAGATACCCTCCGATTCGAATAAAAAACCAGCAAAACTCAAAAAAGTGTTCAGATTCCTCGATAGAAAACCGAACCGAATTTAAAGAGTTTATGGGCGCCACAGAAGGTGAGATGCAATGAAAATAATCACGCAACAGGGTCTTCCCCTGGCATTTGGACAAAAGATCATGTTGACCCTGCGGGGTGAGAAATATCAGTCCGTGATTCGAGGTTGGATGGAGGGGCAGTATATTATTGTGGACAATCCCCAATTTCAGGGCGATCCGGTATACATCGCTCCGCTCACCGGATGTTCGTTTGATTACACGGTGGAAGGTACCTACGTCAATTTAAAATCTCTGGTATTGATTTCCATCAACCAGCCGGTCCGTTTGCTCGTCGTGGAGTTTCCTCGCCAGTTTGAAACTTTTGAGCTGAGAAAAAGCCTGCGGCACGCCACCAATTTTTCCATTGTGTTTATGGTGGAAAATGAACCGCCGGACGAGGTCTATTCCGGATCGATCCGTGATCTCAGTATTTCGGGAGCTTTGATTTGCCATGACCGGCGGCTCGCCAAGGACCAGCATATTTTTATCACGCTGGAATTGCCTCAGGGCACCATGACCAACCTGAAGGCTGAAGTGAGGAATGTCAGGAAAAATCCCAGGAGCGCCAATGAACCTTTCGTGACGGGCGTGATTTTTCCTGGAATGTCTGCGGAACAGGATGCTCTCCTAAGAAAATTTTTATCAGGTCGAGTTCATGAACGCCGGAAAAAAGATAGAAAATAGCGGCATCAAATGATCCCCAAATCTTTGTCCCTGAGAAGCTTTATTCGATCCCGCAAATGAGCCGCTTTTTCGAATTCCAGGTTTTTCGCGGCGGTATGCATCTGTTTTTCCATTTTTCTGACTGAAGAGCTGAGGTTTCCTATGGGCAGATAATCTTCTTCCTCTTCCATCACCAGCGGCATCAGGTTGGATTTTTTCGAATCGATCAGGTAATCCTGTATCGACTTTTTAATGGAAGTGGGCGTGATGTTATATTTTTTGTTGAATGCTATCTGAATCTGTCGACGGCGGTCGGTTTCGTCCAAGGCGGTTTGCATGGCCGCGGTCACCGTGTCCGCGTACATGATGACCTGGCCGGCTATATTGCGGGCCGCCCGGCCCGAAGTCTGAACGAGAGAGGTGGCGGATCTTAGAAACCCTTGCTTGTCCGCATCCAATATAGCGACCAACGAAACTTCAGGAATGTCCAACCCTTCGCGCAACAGATTGATCCCGATCAAAGCGTCGAATTCTCCCAGCCTCAGCTCTTTTATAATTTGAATTCGCTCCATCGTGACGATATCGGAGTGCAGGTACTTGACCTTCAACCCCATCTCGGAAAAGTGTTCGGTCAAATCCTCAGAAAATCTTTTGGTCAGAGTGGTCACCAGCGTTCTTTCATTTCTTTCCGCCCGTTGCTTGATTTCCTGGTACAGATCATCCACCTGCCCGGCGATGGGTCTCACCGAGGTGGGTGGATCGATCAACCCGGTGGGACGGACAATCAATTCCACCACCCGGTGTTGAGATTTTTTCAATTCGTATTCTGCCGGGGTGGCCGACACATAAAGAACGCTGTTGTTGCGAGCCTCGAACTCTTCGTAGGTGAGGGGCCGGTTGTCGAACGCCGAGGGCAGGCGAAAACCGTAGCGAATCAGGTTTTCCTTGCGGGCGCGGTCGCCCTTGTACATGCCTTTCAGTTGCGGCAGGGTGGCGTGGCTCTCGTCGATCACGAACAGGGCATCCTCCGGGAAATAGTCCAGTAAGGTGGGCGGCGGGCTTCCCGGTTCCCGCCCCATGAGATGGCGGGAATAATTCTCAACTCCCTGGCAATACCCTATTTCCCGGATCATTTCCAGATCGAACATAGTCCTCTGCTCGATCCGTTGCGCTTCGATCAATTGGTTCTGGCTTTTGAAATATTGGATGCGCTCGACCATTTCTTGGTAAATATTTTCCATGGCCTTTTCCAGTAAATCCTTGGGGATCGTGTAATGACTGGCAGGATAGATCGCGATACGATCCAGTTTTTGACCGGAGTTTAATGTCACCGGGTCAAAGGTCGTAAGGTTTTCTATTTCATCTCCAAAAAACTCAATGCGGATGGCCTCATTTCTTTCGTATGCCGGCAGAATTTCCACCACGTCACCGCGCACCCGGAACGTGCCGCGCTGGAAATCCACATCGTTGCGTTTGTACTGAATTTCCACCAGTTTTTTAAGGATTTTTTCGCGATCAATGGTCATTCCCGTTTCGAGAAACAGGAGCATGCCGTGGTAAGCTTCCGGAGACCCGAGCCCGTAAATGCAGGAAACGCTGGCCACAATGAGAACATCACGCCGCTCAAATAAGGCACGGGTGGCGGCATGGCGCATTTTATCTATTTCATCGTTGATCGAAGCATCTTTTTCGATAAAAGTGTCGGAGATCGGAAGGTAGGCTTCCGGTTGGTAATAGTCGTAGTAGCTGACGAAATACCCCACGGCATTGTTTGGGAAAAAATTTTTGAATTCGTTGTATAGCTGGGCCGCCAAGGTCTTGTTCGGGGCCAGCACCAGAGTCGGGCGTTGTAGCTTTTCAACCATGCTGGCTACCGTGAAAGTTTTTCCAGAGCCGGTGACACCCAGCAAAGTCTGCGCGCCGCCGATCCCCGGAAACTGCTCCACCAGTTGCCGGATCGCCTGAGGTTGGTGGCCGGCCGGCTGAAAGTCGGCGACCAGTTCGAAAGGTTTCATCTAAGGGGTATTGTTTCTTGTTTATAAATTTTGGATTGTGTTAAATTAGAACTCTAACGCTAAAACAATACCATGGCCGACTGCCCACGGGAGCCAGAAAGAAGCCCACTCTCAAAACAAATGCCAGCCCGTGTCCCCTGTTAGTTTACGATATCTCAAAGGTTAATAAGAAAGGAATTTGTGGAATCCACCGAAGATATTATCAAAACCATCCAGCACAATGGCTGTACCATCACTCTGGTTGGGACCGCTCACGTTTCCCATAAAAGCGTAGCATTGGTCGAAGAAAAAATCCGCACGGGCGATTACGACTGCGTTGCGGTTGAATTGTGCCCCGCCCGGCACAAAAACCTGATCGACAGCGCCTGGTGGAAGAACCTGGATATTTTTCAGATTTTAAAGCAGGGCAAAGGCAACCTTCTGCTGATCAACCTCGCGCTCTCCGCCTATCAGCGGCGCCTCGCTGAGAAAATGGGGATTGAGCCGGGGCAGGAAATGATACGGGCTATTGAGCTGGCTCAGGAACACGACCTGCGTCTGGAGGTCATCGATAGGGACATCTCCATCACTCTCCAGCGCATGTATCAAAAAGTCTCTTTTTGGCAGAAACTCAAACTTTTTTCCGGCTTGATGGCCAGTGTTTTTGTGGGCGAGGAGATCACCGAGGAACAGATTGAGGAACTCAAGGATGGCGATATGTTGCATTCCCTTGTCCAGGAGTTTGGAGAAGTTCTGCCGTCTGTCAAATCCGTGCTGATTGATGAAAGAGACCAGTACATGGTGGGAAAACTGATCCAGCTGGCGGAAGCGCCTGACGGTCCCAAAAACATCCTGGCCATGGTGGGCGCGGGCCACCTGGTGGGAATGGTTCCTGCTATGAAGTCCCCGCCGGACCAGGCGGCA
>SMVB01059207.1_pt1 | contig 18729 bp, 19 predicted proteins | sample 2456461 | NCBI WGS metagenome assembly SMVB01 (sample SAMN11095934, study PRJNA526329) | marine sediment metagenome | biome: Marine sediment; feature: Surficial sediment; material: Deep marine sediment; isolation source: Hadal surficial sediment | place: Pacific Ocean | collected 2014-05 | depth...
CTCGTTGGCGGCACACTTCAGTGCTGCGCGCGGCGCCACCAAGGTGAACGTGCGCTGGACGCAGGCGCGGCACGTCAGAAAGCCGCGCAAGGGGCCCAAGGGCCAGGTAGTGCTTCGCCAGGCAAGTACGGCGCTCGCCGAGCCCATCCCGCCGGAGCGGCTCTTTGCCGCGCCTTCGCCCGACTGAGAGCTCTCGACTACTCGGCAGATCTCGACCCCGTCCCGACGGAGGGCTCAGGCTCGGCGGGCGCGTCGCTCCCGGCGGGCGGCGGTACGTGCCCCGGCGCTGATGCGATCGGCGGGCGAACCCACGGCCGGCCGGTGCCGAAGCGAGTCGCGAACACCGAGCCAAGGCCCACCAGCGCGGCGACGAACCACAGCAGCCCGCCGAAGCCGAACGGGATGTAGCGCAGGATGCCCATCACCAGGGCACCGGCCAGGACGATGCCGATCTGCGACGCCTCCGGGCGGCCGACCAGGTCCATGACCCGGCCCCCGACCGACTGGAAGACGGCGACGATGCCGAAGATATACGCCAACCAGCAGGCGAATATCAGGGCGAACAAGAACGGGATGCCGATGATCACGACCGACAGCACGACCAGCACGACGATCGCGAAGCAGAGGGCGCAGACCCCGACGATGCCGATGGCGCCGAGCCGCAACGGCTCGCGCGTGATCGCGTGACTCGCCGAAGACACCCGATCACCCACCAGCGCGACGGTCAGCAGGGCGAGCAACAGCCAGTAGAAAAGCTGCGTCGTGCGGAAGATCCAGGCGAACGGAGTGAACCCCCACCAGCCCCTCCACCCGCCGGGCGAGAACGGCGCCCATTGGCCCCCCGGATAGGTGATGCTGACGTTGACGAACTCGCCGTCGATGCGGGCCGTGTCGTGGCGCTGCTCCAGAATGCCGCCGACGAGAACCACATCGCCTTCGATATGGGCACCCGGGCCGAGCACCAGCGTGCCGCCGACACACGAGACGCTGCCGTCGACTCTGCCGTTGATCACCAGCCGGCCGCCGATGACGACCACGTCGCGCCGCGCCCGTCCGTCGATGCGCACGTTGCCGCCCACAACGACGATGTCGTCGCGCGCCACGTCGCCTGCCGCGACGTTGATGGACCCGCCGAGGGCGAATCCACTATCGCCGGCCTGCACCGTGACGCATCCCATCGCCGCGACGCTCGCCACAACGACGAGCGACAGCCCCACCGATCTGCTGACCGGCAGCCACCCGTTACGCGTCGTCCTCAGGAACATTCCAGAAACCTCCTCGCCCGCCTACCGGCCGGCCCCATCGGGCCGGCTCTCATTGCCGCCGCTGATAGTTCAGGACCAATCGTGCGATCCAGTAGTTGAACCCGACCGCGACCAGCAGGAGCGTCAGCTGTACCGCCAAACCGCTCTGCCGAAAGGACTCGAGGATCCCCAGCAAGACTTTCCACGCAATCAGCAGCAACGCCACTGCGGCCTCAAACGTGCCCTTCACCCAAAAGTAGACCTCCAGCCCGCTGTTCATCACCCACGCGATACCGCCGGGGACCTGCGCCGGCACCTCCGCACCCTCCGCCGGGGCGCCGGCAACCAAGACCCAGCCGACGAAGCCGAGCAACACCACCATCAGCGCCGCGGCGCTCCCGACCCAGAGGCCGATGCGTCGCCACTGCACCTCGGGCGCCGGCTGGTAGGCCGGACGTTGCGCTACCCGCGCCATCACACCCTGGGTGAAATCGGCCGGCGGCGCGACGCACCGCAGGCTGGCGAGCTCCTCGAGGAACGCACGCTCCTGTTCGAGCTTCACACCGCACTCGCCACAGCCCTCGAGGTGATGTTTCACCCACTGGGCTGCATCGATCGACAACGCCTCTTCGAGGTACACCGAAAGGCTGTCTCGATCCGGATGTTGACGACTCATTGCACTTCAGACCCGGTTGGGGGATCCGTGGACGGCTCTTCGAACAAGTCACCCAGCGACCGCCGCAAGGCGTCGCGGGCCCGGAAGATCCGTGTTTTCACGGTGCCGATAGGAAGCTCCAATGCCTCGGCGATCTCTTCATACGACAAATCGGCAGCGTGCCGCAAGACGATCGGCTCGCGGTACTTCTCGGGCAGCTCGTCGATGGCCGATGAAATGCGGCCGGCGAACTCGACGCCGAGGTAAGAATCTTGGGGATCCCGTTCCGGCGACGCCACTTCGCGTCCCGCCGTGCCGTCTTCGAACTCGACCGGAGCGTCCAGCGAGACCGTCAACAAACGCCGTTTACGAATCTCGTCGATCGCCGCGTTGCGGGCAATGCGAAATAGCCACGCCGGGAACGGGTACTGCGGCCGATAGCTTCCGAGACCCGAATAGGCCTTCAAGAAAACATCCTGCGACAGATCCACGGCGTCCTCGTAGTTCCCCAACATGCGGCAAACGTAGTTGACGATTTGCGACTGGTACCGATCGACTAGGTCGGCGAAACGATGCTGCTGCCCGTTGAGTACCGCCTCCACGACGGCTCGATCGTCCTGATCCATTTTAGTTAGCCATACGGGTAGTTAATACGGCCTCGGGGGCGGTTTTGTTTCGCGTGCTCCGACCTCGTGTAGCGGTCGACTTTCCATGCTGCCAGAAGACGATCAACATCCCTACGGTGGCCTCCAGACGGCCCAATTTCCATCTCACAGCTACCGCGGCCCGATGCTACCATTCACCCCCGATGCTTAATATTGGGGCTAATTTGGAAGCCGTCCGCCGGCGCATGGCTGACGCTGCGACGCGGGTGGGCCGGGAGCCGAACGACATCACGCTTCTGGCCGTATCCAAACGCATCGACACAACCCGCATCGAGGCGGCGCTGGCGGCGGGCGCACGCGCCCTGGGCGAGAGCCGGGTGCAGGAGGCCGACGCCAAGATTCCCGAGATCACCGGCGACGCCGAGTGGCACTTCATCGGCCCGCTGCAACGCAACAAGGCAGCGCTGGCAGCGCGACTATTCGACGCCGTTCACTCGGTCCGGAAGGCCTCGTTGGTGCCGCGGCTCTCGGCTTCAGCCGCGGCCGCCGGTCGCAACGTGCAGGTCTACGTGCAGGTCGAACGATCGCCTCGGCCGTTGTCCGAAGCTCAGCTAGCCGAGGTCGCGGCCATCTGCCGCCAGGTACACGACGCCGAGGGCCTCGAGCTCCGGGGGCTGATGACGATGGCGCCCTACACCGCCGACCCCGAGGCGTCGCGACCCTACTTCATCACCCTGCGCCGGCTGCGTGACGAACTCGCGGCATCCGACCCAGAGCTCCCAGCGCTCGGCCTGTCGATGGGGATGAGCGCGGATTTCGAGGTCGCGATCGCAGAGGGCGCTACAATCGTGCGGGTCGGAACCGCGATTTTCGGAGAGCGGTCCACCTGAACGCCGCGGCGCGGCGCCGCGTGACGCCCAGGCAACACCACGAGGAGGATGCAGTGTTCGTACTCGCCAATCTGCTCGACGCAGCGGCCACCGTGCTCAACATGGGGTTGACCTTCCTGCTGATCCTGGTGTTCGCGCGCGCCGTGATCTCGTGGGTGCAAGCCGATCCCTACAACCCCATCGTGCAGTTCCTGTACACGACGACCGAGCCCATCCTGCGGCCGATACGCCGCCGCCTCCCCCAGATGTCGGGAATCGACCTCTCGCCCCTGGTGGTGGTGATCGTCGTTATGTTCCTGCGGCAGTTCCTCGTCCGCACGCTCGTCGAGTTAGCGCAGACGATGCGCCCCTAGCCCGCATATCTCAACGCCCTCCTGCTGCGGGCGCGGCGAAGGGCGGTGAGTAGTGCTTCGTCAGGACCAGCCGCGATCAGAAGATCAGCGGCCCCTCGTGGCTCGGCGAGAAGGCCCACTGGTAGGTGTAGCCACCGAAGAACTCCACCGCCACCTCGTAGCGAACCTCGACAACGATGTACTTGCCGCCCGGTCGCGTGATCCTGATGTCGCCCACCCGGATCGGCAGGTCGAGCATCTCCGCACGGCCGACCAAGTTGCGCTTGATCGCCTCATCCGAGGAACGCCGGCCGCCGGCGAACACCACCTCGTCGCGAATCGCGTCATCGAACTGATAAGCAGAGGCGCGTACGGGCAGGACCTTCATTCCGAAGTAGACCATGCCGACCACCACGGCGAGCGCGAGAATTCCGCGGATCGAGAACTTTCCCGAGTCCGCCCGCCAACCCGACGGGACGCCGCGGCCGTGTGTTGCAACCCTTCGTCGTTCGTCCATCTTCTCCCCCTCGATACCAGGGTGCCGACCAGCGCCGGGGGCGCTAGTCGATAACCTTGAACGTTCGATCCCAACGAGTGCGGGTAAAGAAATGCAGCATGACGCTGCCGAACTGCGTCAATCGCTCCCGCACGCTACCGACGTATTCCTGCTCGGCGGATTCGTACGACCAGTACACCAGCATCGCCTTGCCCTTGATGTGAGACACCGGTACCCCGCCCCAGTAGCGTGAGTCGCGGCTGTTCTCGCGATTGTCGCCCATCGCGAAGTATTCGCCCTCAGGCACGTCGAAGGCCTCTCGCGTGTCGTGGAAGTTGTTGCCGAAAACGGACTTGTGGTTGGCGTACGGGTCGTCGATCGCCTGGCCGTCGATGATCACCGCGCCACCTTCAACGACGACGCTCTCGCCCGGCAAACCCATGACGCGCTTGATGAAGTCCTTGTCGGGCTCCTGGGGAGCACGGAAGACCATGACATCCAGACGGTCCGCGGCGCGCACCGGCAGCAGCCAATCCTCGAACCGCGTCGCGGTCGGCCCGTAGATGAACTTGTTGACCAGGATGTGGTCGCCCACCAGTAGGTAGTCCTCCATCGATCCGGTGGGAATCTTGAAGGCCTGGAACACGAAGGTACGGATGAACAGCGCCAGGATCGCGGCGATCAAGATCGATTCGGTGTACTCACGCAGTGTCGACTTCGTCATTATCATCTTCTTGTGATCAGGTGTGCATACTATCGCCCAGCGTCAGTCAGCACACATACTCGGCAGTTAATCTAGCGCACCGAAGCCCGCACCCAAAAGGGGGCGTCGATCATTAACAGGGTGCCGCTACGCCTCGCCCAGGCCCAGCAACGCCGCACCGACAGCGCCCGCCGTCGCCCCGAGCGCGGCCGGAACCACCCGGCACTGGGCCCAGGATTGAACCCAGGCGCGCCGCTCTCCCTCGATACGAGCCGGTTCGAGGAACCACTCGCCGGCGCCGGCCACACCTCCGCCGATGACGATGCGCTCCGGATTCAACAGGTTCACGAGCACGGCCAACCCGACGCCGAGCCGCTTGCCGCACAACGCCAACGCCTGGCGCGCCGCATTGTCTCCGGCGTCGGCAAGCCGCGCAACTCGCTCCGCGTCGAGCTCGGCCGCGGCATCCCCGGCCAGCCGGCGGTATTCGTCAACGATGGCTCCCGCGCCGACGTCTTGCTCGAGAAACCGCGCCCCGTCGGGATCGAGGACCAACCGGCCGAGCTCACCGGCAAGACCACCGTGACCCCGCCACAGGCGTCCCTCAAGGAGGATAGCACCGCCGACCCCGGTGCCGATGGTCAAGCAAACGGCGCTGTCGCACCCGGCGGCGGCGCCCAGACGAGCCTCTGCCAGGCCGCAGGCGTGCGCATCGTTATCGACCTCGACGTGCAACCCGGTGGCGACCTCGAGCGCGACACCGATGGCGAATTCATCGAGCACGTCGAGGTTCGGCGCCCGCAAGACCCGGCCGGCGCCGCGCTCCACCAGGCCCGGAACCGCAACACCGAGGCAACGGGGCGCGCGCGCACCCACTCGTCGCCAGGCCTCGGTCGCCGTCGTGATCGCCCGGATCACCGCCTCGGGGGTGGCGAAGTCGGAGTCGATCTCGCGGGTCTCGACAACCGTTCCCGGCGACTCGAACAAGACGAGCTTGGTGCGCGTAGCACCGATGTCGACGCCGATCGAACGCTCGGTCACCGGCCGCTCTCAGGCGCCCAAGGGCCACCTGGCCCGCACGGTCTGGTCGAAGGTGTCCGCCTCGCCCGCCGCCAAGCGTCGGTGTGCTTGGCCGGCAACCATCGCCGCATTGTCGGTCGCCAGCTCGACCGGCGACAGGTACAGAGGCAGGTCATGGCGCGCCGCGAGCGCCTCCATCCGGGCCCGCAGACCACGATTGGCCGCCACCCCGCCGGCCACCACAAGGCCCCGCGACGGAAACTGACGGAGCGCCGCATCGGTGGCCGACTCGAGCATGTCGAGCACGGCGCGCTGGAACGACGCCACCAGGTCGAGGATCCGCGAATCAACGTGATCCCCGCACCCCGGACCCTCGCCGACCCACGGCTCGAGCTCTTGGCGCAGGGCTTCGCGCCGCACCGCCGCCTTGAGGCCGGAAAACGAGAAGTCAAAAGGGCTTTCGAGGCGGGCGCGGGGCAACTTCACGGCACCGGCGTCTCCACCGTCGGCAAGCCGATCGATGATCGGACCTCCCGGATAGCCGAGGCCCAGCAGCGTCGCCACCTTGTCGAATGCTTCACCGGCAGCGTCGTCGAGGGTGCCGCCGGCGCGGCGGAATTCAGCTTCCGTCGGCAGCCGATACAGCGTCGTGTGCCCGCCGGAAACGATCAGTGCGAGCAGCGGATAGGCGACGCGGTCGCCAGCTTCGAGCACCGGCATCAGCGCGCCGTGCACGTGCGCCGCCAGGTGGTTGACGCCGACGTAAGGGACCCCCAACGAGCGCGACGCTCCACGCCCGTAGCACCAGCCGGCTAGCAGGGCGCCGACCAGGCCGGGGCCTCGGGTCACGCCGATGCCGCCGATATCCGACCATTCGACGCCCGCTTCGTCGAACGCCGCAGCGACCACCGAGGGGAGACTCTCGACGTGCCGCCGGGCGGCGATCTCGGGAACAACCCCGCCGTAGGCAGCATGGTCGAGCTGGCTCGAGACGACGTTGCTGCGCACCCGGACGCCGTCAGCGACCAGCGCTGCGGCCGTCTCGTCACACGATGTCTCGATCCCGAGCACCAGCATGGAGTTCCGTCAGTTCCCGCCGGCAGCCGCGGCGCACAGCGCGGCGAGGCTCTCGGTGTACGGCGCCCGGGCGACACCCTCTTCGGTGATGATTGCCGCGACGAGGTGGTTCGGGGTGACGTCGAAAGCCGGGTAGAGAGCCGACACCCCCACGGGCGTGATGCGAACATCGTTCACGATCACGACCTCGTCGCTGGAGCGCTGCTCGATCGGGATCGCAGCGCCCGTCTCAGCTTCCAGATCGACGGTCGACGTGGGAGCGGCGACGAAGAACGGGACGCTGTGCTCCTTGGCCAGGACCGCCACCGTATAGGTCCCTATTTTGTTGGCCACGTCGCCGTTCGCGGCGATGCGATCGGAGCCGACGACGACGCAGTCCACCTTGCCCTGCTGCATCATGTACCCGGCCATGCTGTCGGTAATCAGCGTGACCGGAATGTCGTCCTTCTGCAGCTCCCACGTGGTTAACCGGGCGCCCTGCAGGAACGGTCGGGTCTCGTCGGCGAGCACGGTGACGTTCTTGCCGGCCTCCTGGGCGGCGCGCACAACCCCAAGGGCGGTGCCGTATCCGGCGGTGGCTAGGGCGCCGGCGTTGCAGTGGGTCAGGATGGTGGCGTCTTGCGGCACCAACGCCGCACCGTGCGCGCCCATCGCGCGGTTCATCTCGATGTCCTGCTGGTGCATCAGCTTGGCTTCGGCCACGAGGCGGTCCTTGGCCGCCGCGACACCACCGGCGGCGAGCGCCGCCTCGGCTACCTTGTTGATCCGTCGCACCGCCCAGCGCAGATTCACCGCGGTGGGCCGCGCCGCGTTCATCCGACCCGAGAGATCGGCAAGCTGGGCGCGAAATTCGTCCTCCTCATCGGCGAAGGACTGTGCCCCCAACGCCATGCCCATCGCCGCCGCCACACCGATCGCCGGAGCGCCGCGGATCACCAGGTCGGCAATCGCCTCGATGACCTCTTCGGGGCGGGTGAAGGTCAGATAGACCTCGTCGCGCGGCAGGATCCTCTGATCCAGCATGACAACCCCCGCGTCGGTCCATTCGATCGTCTTGATCATGCAGGGCTACTCCCGGGTGGAACGGCGCTTCCGGCAGACCATAGTGAAAGTGTGATGGGTCTCCACCGGCCGCCAGCCCACAGTAGCCAGCAGAAGTGAACGGTGCAACGCGCTTGACGGCGGCTCCCGCCGCTCGTTAGCATCCATCCATGTTCGCTTCCCGGCGGATTTTTCTGTCTCCTGGCGTCTCCCCCTACCCCCGGTTACGAGTCCGGTTCGCCCACGGCGCGCCGGCTCGCTCCTGATCTCCGATGGCCTGGTTCCGCAACAAAGGCGGCAGCAAGCGCCCGGTTGGTGATCGCAAGGTCGACATGCCCGAGGGCCTGTGGACCAAGTGCAACCACTGCGGCGAGTTCATCTACCGCAAGGAGGTCGTGCGCAACGCCAACGTCTGCCCGAAGTGCGACTACCACTTCCGCATCTCGGCCGCCGAGCGCCTCGAACTGCTGTGCGATGACGGCGCTTGGGAAGAATTCAGTGCCCACCTCGGTCCGGTCGACGCCCTCGGCTTCGTCGACACCAAGTCGTACACGAGCCGTATTGACGACTACCAGAAACGCACCGGCCGCAAGGACGCCATTGTCACCGTCGAGACGACGATTGACGGGATTCCGACGATCCTCGCCGTCATGGAATACGCCTTCATGGGCGGCAGCATGGGCTCGGTGGTCGGCGAGAAAATCACCCTCGCCGCCGAGCGGGCGCTGGAGAGCCAGCGGCCGCTGATCATCGTCTCGAGCTCGGGCGGCGCCCGCATGCAGGAAGGCTGCCTGTCGCTCATGCAGATGGCCAAGATCTCGGCTGCGCTCGGCCGCCTCGACCAGGCCCGTTTGCCCTACATCTCGGTGCTCACCGACCCGACCACCGGCGGTGTGACCGCGTCGTTCGCCATGCTCGGTGACCTCAACATCGCCGAACCTCGCGCCATGATCGGGTTCGCCGGACCGCGCGTCATCGAGCAAACGATTCGCGAGAAGCTGCCGGAGGGATTCCAGCGTAGCGAGTTCCTTCTCGAGCACGGCATGCTCGACCTGGTCGTCGGCCGCAGCGCGCTAAAAGAAACGCTGGGGCGCGCCATCCGCTATCTTCTGCCCGCTGACCTTCTCGCTTCCGCGATCTCGCGCGTCCACACCGAGATCCCGACTGACGAGCCAGCGCTCGGCGACACCGACGCGACGTGACGATGACGCATGGCCGACGGAAGTAGCATCCGGCGGCGTCTCGAATCGATCGACGCCGGCCGGATCAATCCGGGGCTCGACCGCATTCGCACACTCCTGGAAGCCCTCGGCAATCCGCAGTTGGCCTACCCCACCGCGATCATCGGGGGCACCAACGGCAAGGGATCGGTCGCCGCCATGCTCACCGCCATCTGCCGAGCCGCCGGACACCGCGTCGGCCTGTACACCTCTCCCCACCTCACCGCCGTCGAGGAGCGCTTTCAGGTCGACGGCGAGCTGATCAGCACCGCGGGGCTCGATGCCCAACTCGGCATCGTGTTCGCCGTTGCCGACAAACACCTCGATAGCCCGGCGTCCTATTTCGAGATCCTGACCGCCGCGGCTTTTCGCTATTTCGCCGAGGCCCGCGTCGAGCTGGCGGTGCTCGAGGTGGGGCTCGGCGGCCGCTGGGACGCTACCAATGTATCCCGCCCGCGGGTCGCGGTGATCTCGTCGGTGGCGGTCGACCATCAGGAGTATCTTGGCGAAGACGTCCGGATGATCGCCGCCGAAAAGGCGGCGATCATCCCCCCCGGGGGCATGGCGGTGACCGCGCCACAAGGGCCCGCCGTCCTCGAGGTCATCCGTCGGCAGGCCGAATCGGTGGGCGCGACCCTGTGGGAAACCGAGTCGTTTCCGGCGGTCGTGCGGCGCACCGACGCGCAGCTGCGCTACACGTTCGACTGCGTCGGCCGGTTGCGCGACTACGTCGGCCTTGAGGTAGCGCTTCCCGGCGCCCACCAGGTCGAGAACGCGCGGTGTGCCATCCTCGCCGCCGAGGCCCTCGATCAGTGTCGTCTCCGGATCAGCTCGGACGCCATCTGGGCCGGCCTGCGCAGCGTCCGCTGGCCGGGCCGTTGCGAGTGGCTGGAGGAAAACCCACCGATCCTCTTGGACGCGGCCCACAACCCTGCGGCGGCCCAGGCGCTGGCCTCGTACCTGTGGGAGCTGCGCCGCCGCAAGGCATTCGACCGCCTCCACCTGGTGTTTTCGACCCTCGCCGACAAGGACACCGAGGGCATCGCCAAGGCTCTCTACCCCCTCGCCGATCACATTGTCGCAACGCGGGCGCCGTCGAAGCGGGCAACGACAACGCAAGAACTGCTGGCGATCGGCACCTCTCCGTCGCAACGCCGGGCGATCGACGACCCCGCCGAGGCCCTCGCCGCGGCGCGCGACGCGGCCGCCCCCGAGGATCTGATTTGCGTCTGCGGGTCGACGTATCTGATCGGCGCAGTGCGCCCACTCCTCATAGAGGCGTGACGGAGCAGGGCCTGCTGGGAGGCTGCGGCCCCACTTGCCAGACGCACCACACTTCCACCATGGCCTGCTAGCCTGGTTATCTCAACGGGTCGCGAAGCAAGCGGGCGCGAGGGCGTGTGAGGACAAGGCGCGCGCCGATTCGGGAGCGGAGGCGTACTTGTCAGTAGGTCGAGCACCTGAAGCAAGCGCAACGCCGTACCGGCGCGTCATCGAGCCCGCGCCGCCGTGACCCGTTGAGATATCCAGGCTAGAGTTAGCCTCACCTTTTTCGGGGCCTTCCATGGGATTCCGCGCTTCGACCATCTACATCCCTCGCCTGCATATCCCAACGCCCTTCGTCGCGAGGGGGCGGAGAAGCGCGTGCGCGCAAGGCGCGCGCCGGAAGGGGACTGGAGACGTGTGCGACAATACGTCGAGGTTCCGGAGCAAGCGCAACGCCGTAGCCACGCGCTTCTCAGCGCCCGCAGCCGGAGGACGTTGAGATATGCAGATTGGCCGGTCTACCGGTGTCGCTGTCGGATTCGCTCTGCTCCTCGGCGTAGCGGCGCCCCGAGCGGCGGTCGCCCAGGCCCCACCCCGGCAGGGCGGCGAGCAAACCGGCCTGCTGTCCTTCGACATCCCGGGTCTGCAGGTGAGCTGGGACTTCTTCGAAGTCAACGAAGACGGCACCTTCGTGCTTACCGGGTACGTCGACATCGACGGCCGTCCTGAGTGGAGGCTGCAGGCCGATCGCGTTGTCGTGACGCCCCCCCAGGACCCCGATGCCGGCGGCGCCGATTGGTATTTCGCGGCCGAGGGCAACGTGACGCTGGAGGCCGCCGACGTGCGGATGAACGGCTCGCGGATGGACGGTTATCTGTTTGCCGGGACCGGACACATCGAGAATGCCTGGGGCATCGGCCCCAATAACGTCTACTTCCGGGGCGAGCACATCGAGCAGATCAGGCCGGGCGCGTTTCATATCGAGAACGGCGTCGTCACACCGTGCACCCAGGCGCTGCCCATCTGGGAGTTCTCGGCGCGTACGTTCGATCTGTTCGCCAACGATCACGTGACCATGAAGAACGCCGTGTTCAAGGTCAAGGGCGTGCCGCTCTTCTATCTGCCGGCGCTCTACTACCCGATCAACGAGAGTCAGCGCTCCACCGGTCTGTTGATCCCGAGTATCGGTAATTCGTCCCGCAAGGGTTTCATGTACAGCCAGCCGGTGTTCTGGGCGATCAACCGCAGCATGGACGCCACCTTCACCTACGACTTCTACTCGCGTGCCGGCTCCGGCTTCAGCGTCGAATACCGCCATCGGGTCACGCCGGGCGCAGCCGGCAATGCCCGCTTCTTCTGGCTACAGGGCTCAAACCCCGACGATTTCACGGACGAAGAGATCGCCGCCGGCACCACGCCGGTGGTTGGCGGCTGGACGCTCGACGGCTCCCACCTGATGGCGTTGCCGAGCAACTGGAAGCTGAACGCCAATGCCAACACTTTCTCGAGCAAGGAGTTCGTCCAGGGGTTCGAGGACAATTACAATCGATTCCTGCGACGAAATGCCTCGGCCGGCGTTTTTCTCACGCGCTCGTGGAGCAGTTATACGCTCAACTTGGTTGCCGACGACAACAAGACCTTCTTCGGAAACGTCGACTCGGTGGTGCGGCGACGCGCCCCGGAGGTCGAGTTCCGGGTCCGCCGCCGGCCGATCTACGATCCCCTGTACTTCCAGTTCGAGGGCTCCTACGCCGGGTTGCTGCGGGAGGAGCGAAGCCCGGAGGAGGAGCCGCTGGGGGGACGTTACCAGCGTATCGACGCGTTCCCGGAAGTCTCGCTGGCCTTCACGCAGATCCCCTGGCTGACCTTCAATCCGTTTCTCGCCTGGCGCTCCACCTACTACAGTCACCGAAGGGATGGTAGCGACTTCGTCGACGACTCGATCTTCCGCAACGTGTACGAGACCGGCATTCAGGTCATCGGGCCGAGCCTGTTCCGGATCTTCGACACTCCGGCGAGCAACTACTCGCCCCGCTTCAAGCACGTACTCGAGCCCCGCTTCACCTGGGGGCGCGTCGGCGAGCTCGAGCACCAGGACTTCGTAGCGAAAGAGATCATCCAGTTCGACGAGATCGACCGCTTCGGCGGCGACCGGAATTTTGCCCGCCTGTCGTTGACCAATCGGTTCCTGGCGAAGCGATTCAACCGGCCCGGCGACGAGCAACGCTCGGTGTGGGAGGTGTTCAGCGTCGAACTGGCGCGCGACTTCGACCTGCGGGAGCGCAATCCCGACATCCTGTTTCCCACCATCCCGCTGCCCTGGTCTCTCGGCGGACGGGTGACGCCGACGCCGGCGATCAACATCGCCGCCGGGCTGCGCTTCACGCCTGAGTGGGGTCTGGGAGGGTTCACCTTGGCCGGCACCGTGAGGAACGCACCGGGCGCGACGACCAACATCACCTGGTTCCGCAGCGCCCGGACATTGCCCAACGAGGATGACCCTTCCAAGGTCGACGTCATATCGAGCGACCGCCTCAGCGGCACCGCCCGGGTCAACCTGCTTCGGTCGCTCGTCACCGTCACCGGCAACCTCACCTGGGACGTGACCAATCGCCAGCTGCAGGCCTACATGATCGGCGCCACCTGGAACACGCAATGCTGTTCAATCGGCGGACAGTTGCGGCAAAACAAGTTCTCATTCCGCGACGAGCTGCAGTTCTCGGTGCTGCTCGAGCTTCTCAACATCGGCTCCCTGGGCTTCGGCAGCGAAGGTCGCTGAGGCGACGATGAAGGGCCTGATCCTGTCCGGTGGTTCGGGTACGCGGCTGCGCCCGCTGACCTACACCTCCGCCAAGCAGCTCATCCCCGTGGCCAACAAGCCGGTGCTGTTCTACGGCATCGAGCATCTCGTCGAAGCCGGGATCACCGAGATCGGCATCGTCGTCGGGGACACGGCCGCCGAGATCGAAGCCGCGGTCGACGACGGCAGCCGCTGGGGGGCGGATATCACCTACATCCGCCAGGATGCACCGCTTGGGCTGGCACACGCGGTGAAGATTTCGGGCTCGTTCCTCGGGGATGAGCCGTTTGTCATGTACCTCGGCGACAACATCCTCCGTGACGGCATCAAGGATTTTGTCGACACCTTCAACGCCGGTAGCGCCAACGCTCAGATCCTCGCCGCGCGGGTTTCCGAGCCGCAACGCTTCGGTGTTATCGAGCTCGATGGCGACCGCGTCATACGGGTCGTCGAGAAGCCCGCCGATCCCCCGTCGGACCTCGCGTTGGTGGGCGTCTACCTCTTCGATCACCACATCTTCGACGCCATTGACACTTTGGCCCCGTCGGCGCGCGGCGAGCTCGAGATTACCGAGGCGATCCAGCGGCTCATCGACGACGATCGCACGGTGCACTGGCAGGAGGTGCGCGGTTGGTGGAAGGACACCGGCCACGTCGATGACCTGCTGGAGGCCAACCGGGTTGTTCTCTGCACGCTCAAGCGACGCATCCAGGGGGAGGTTGACGCCGCCACCCGCATCGACGGTGAAGTGGTGATCGAGGCCGGAACGACGGTGACAGCCAGCGTCATCCGGGGGCCGGCGGTGATCGGCCGGAACTGCCACCTCGAGAACGCCTACATCGGTCCGTATACGTCGCTCGCCGACGGCGTGCGCGTCGTCGCGGCCGAACTGGAGCACTGCATCGTCTTGCTTGACGCCCGCATCGAGGACCTCGACGGCCGCATAGACACCAGCCTGATCGGCCGCCAGGCGCACATCTTCGGCACCGATGCCAAGCCGCGCGCACACCGCTTGATGGTGGGCGATGGATGCAGCGTCGGGATCGGCGAATAGACCCGAATCGGCCTCCTGCAGGCCGTTAGCGACGGCGTGAAGCGGCGTCGTCGTGTTATCTTGGCGCCCATCACCCCCCCCGAAGGACTGCTTTGATGAAGGTCTTGATCACTGGAATTACCGGATTTGTCGGCAGTCACCTGGCCGAGTACTGCCTGGCGCTCGACCCACCGATCGAGGTCATCGGCATCTGCCGCTGGCGCTCGCCCCGGGAGAACATCGAGCATCTCGAGGACGCGATCGAGCTGCACGAATGCGACCTTCGGGACGCGTCCTCGGTCAAGGCGGTGCTCGCCGAGACCCAGCCGGAGCGCATTTTCCACCTGGCCGCGCAGTCGTACGTGCCTTCATCGTGGACCTCTCCGGGCGAGACGATTACCACCAACGTCATCGGCCAGCTCAACATCTTCGAGGCGATGCGCGAGCTCGGTATCGACGCATCCATCCAGATCGCCGGCTCTTCGGAGGAATACGGCCTCGTACATCCCGAGGAAGTTCCGATCACGGAGGACAACCCGTTGCGGCCACTTTCGCCTTATGCGGTCTCGAAGGTCGCCCAGGACATGCTCGCCTATCAGTACTTCCAGTCGTACGGCCTCAAGGTAGTGCGTACCCGGGCGTTCAACCACACCGGGCCGCGACGCGGCGAAGTGTTCGTTACCAGCAACTTCGCCAAGCAGATCGCCGAGATCGAAGCCGGCCACCGCGAGCCCGTCATCCACGTCGGCGACCTGAGCCCGCAGCGTGACTTCACCGACGTCCGCGACGTCGTGCGAGCCTATTGGCTCAGCCTCGAGCACTGTGAGGCGGGAGAGGTCTACAACATCGCCAGCGGCAAGGCCTACCGCATCCAGGAGGTCCTCGACATCCTTCGCGGTAACAGCGACCACGACATCGAAGTACGAGAGGATCCGGCACGCCTGCGGCCGTCCGACGTGCCGTTGCTATTGGGCGACAGCTCGCGCTTCTGTGAAGCCACGGGATGGGTCCCCGAGATTCCCTTCGAACAGACGGCGAAGGACCTGTTGGACTACTGGCGGGAGCGAGTTCGCGCTTGAGCGAACAGCCACGGAAACATGCGTAGCCTCATCACCGGCATCGGCGGCTTCGCCGGCGGACATCTGACCGCCGCGCTTCTCGAGCGTGGCGGCGAGGTGGCGGGAATCGACCGGGTCGCCGGACCTCGGCTCGAGGCCCTCGGTGACCGCGTGGCGTTCACCGAGGGCGATATCCGCGACGCCGACGCCATCCGCGCCGCCGCCAGCGGATTCCACCCGGAGGTGATCTTTCACTTGGCCGCCATGACCCATGTCGGCCAGGCATGGACGCAGCGGCGCGAAACCCTGGAGATCAACGTCGTCGGAACCGCCGCCCTGCTCGAGGTGGCGGCGGAGTTGGACCCCAAGCCGACGGTGGTCCTGGCCTCGACCGGCCAAGTCTACGGACCGGGTCCGCCGGACTCGCACCCGATGAGCGAGGACGACCCGACCCACCCACAAAGCCCCTACGCGGTGAGCAAAATGTGCGCCGAGCTGCTCGCCCGCCAGGCCTGGGAGGGCGAGGGTGTCCCGACCGTAATCCTCAGGACGTTCAACTACACCGGCCCCTGGCAATCCCCGAGTTTCGTCTGTAGCGATTTCGCCCACCAAGTTGCATGGGTCGAAGCCGGCCTGACCGAGCCCCTAATGAGTGTCGGCAATTTGGAGGCACGTCGGGACTTCAGCGACGTGCGCGATGTGGTCGACGGCTACCTCTTGGCGGCCGAGCACGGCCGCCCGGGTGAGGCGTACAATCTCGCCAGCGGTGAAGGGGTTCGCATCGCCGAGGTGCTCGAGTACCTGCGTGGCGCGGTCGGCGTCAACGTCGATGTCCAACAGGACGGCGACCGCCTGCGGGCGGCCGATCTCGTGACCCTGCTTGGCGACGCCACGCGGGCGCGCGAGGAACTGGGCTGGAAGCCGCGCTACAAACTGGAAGAAACGCTCGATTCGGTCCTCGACTTCTGGAGGGAACAAGCGGCTAGCGAGCCGCGATAAAAGTGTGATCGGTCTGGTGGCGACGACAAGAGGAGAGCTGAATTGCCCGCTAGCTCCGCCGCGGTAGTGCTGGGCGGGCTGGTTGTCCTGTGGGGCAGCGCCCGCCTCATCGTTCGCACGGCAACCAACCCGGGCGCCATGCGGCCTTCCTCGGACGCCGCGTCGCAAACCGCCGCGGCGGCGCTCGTCGGCGTGGCGCTTGCCTTGACGGCCGCGGCTACCGAACAACCGATGTATTGGGCGGCGGCGGCGGTCGCCGCCTTTTCCACCGCTGCTGCCGTCGGGCTGGCCCGGGAAATCGGTAGTGTCTTCGGCGAACCGGCCTACGCGCTTCCGACGCTGTCGATCACCGCATCCGACGCCCCTGGCTCGATCTCCGCCGCCGCCGGCTTGGCCGCCGCCGTGGGCGCCTTGGCAACCGCCGCCCTGGCCTTTCAGGTGCGCATGATCGGTCCCTCCGACGCCGGGTTGATCGCCTTCGCCGCCTTCTTCGCGATGCTGTTCGAACACTGGCTCGTCGGGGTTTGGAAGCAGTCCCGTGTCAGCCGCTGGGCACCCGGGGCGCTGGCCGCGCTGGCCGGCGCGGCGCTGGCATCGGCCTTCATCGTGTTGCTCCCCTAGCCCGCATATCTCAACGCCCTCCTGCTGCGGGCGCGGAGAAGCGGGCGTCTACGGCGTTGCGCTTGGTCGGGCACCTCGACGTACCTAACCCCGATATTTCTACCGCTCACGGCGGCGCGAGAGCAAGGAGGGGATCATGATCACGAGGGTCTGGCGGGGCTGGACCTCGCCGAGTGATGCCGCCAGCTACGAGGCGCTGCTGCGCGACAGCATCTTGCCGAGTATCGCCAACCGCGGCATCGAAGGGTATCGAGGCGCGCATCTGCTGCGCCGCCACGATGGCGACGAGATCGAGTTCGTCACCGTTCTGTGGTTCGACTCCATCGAGGCAATACGCGTCTTCGCCGGCGAGGACCACGAAATGGCCGTCGTCCCTCAAACGGCGCGCCGGCTGCTGTCGCGATTCGACGAGCGCTGTCGCCACTACGAAACCCGCATCGAGCCCGGCTAACCAGCGCCGCAACCCGGTAGCACGCCGCCGGACCCTCGTCGCTGCCTGCTAGAATAAGGGCATGAGCACCATCAAGACGACGTTACTGTTGGGCACGCTGACCGGAATCTTGGTCGCGATCGGCAGCTTTTGGGGGCAGAACGGAATCATCATCGCCTTCGTTTTCGCCGTGGTCATGAACATCGGCAGCTATTGGTTCTCGGCGTCGATCGTTCTGCGGACATCGGGGGCCCGTGAAGCCAGCGAGCAGCAATACCCGGATTTTCACCGCATCACCAACCATTTGGTGGCCAATGCCAGGCTGCCGAAACCGAAGCTCTACGTGATCCCGTCGCAGGCCCCGAACGCATTTGCCACCGGTCGCAACCCGTCGCATGCAGCAGTCGCCGTGACCGAGGGCTTGCTCCGGTTGCTCAGCGAGCAAGAGCTCGAAGGGGTCATCGCCCACGAGCTTGCCCACGTCAAGAACCGGGACATCCTGATCTCCTCGATCGCGGCGACGATTGCCGGCGCCATCATGATGGTGGGGTACATGGCCCGGTGGAGCGCAATCATCGGCGGATTCGGCGGCGGCCGCGACCGCGGCGGCAATATCTTGGGCGTCCTGGCAATGGCGATCCTGGCCCCTCTGGCGGCGATGATGGTCCAAATGGCGATCTCACGCACCCGCGAGTACAAAGCCGATGCTACCGGCGCCGCTTTCGTCGGCCACCCGCAGGGGCTGGCGAGTGCCTTGCGGCGTCTGGATGAGGTCAACAAGAGAGTGCCCCCCTCAGCGTCCCCCGCTTCGACGGCCACGGCCCACATGTATATCGTCAAACCGTTCGCCGGCGGCATCGGCAACCTGTTCTCGACCCACCCGCCCATGGAAAAACGCATTGCGCGCCTCGTCGGGAACCAGGGGCGTACCCCGATCATCAGCTAGCCGGGCGGACGGGGAGCCGGGAGCCACGATCGCAGGGGGGCCACCGTAGACCGGAGCGGTCGAGGGCTGAGTTGGACCGCTGTCGCAGACCGGAGCGGTCGAGGGCTGAGTTGGACCGCTGTCGCAGACCGGAGCGATCGAGGGCTGGTTCGGGGGTTTGGCGAGCTGGGTGGGACGACGCTCCTTCGTCCGACCCTGCGGGTCCGGAGGGCGACGAACCCACATGTGGCTCCCGACCGCGCCAGGCGTTTGGGACACGACGGTTCGACACGTTTTCCTCGGCGAGGGGGCGC
>SMVB01095160.1_pt1 | contig 18723 bp, 16 predicted proteins | sample 2456461 | NCBI WGS metagenome assembly SMVB01 (sample SAMN11095934, study PRJNA526329) | marine sediment metagenome | biome: Marine sediment; feature: Surficial sediment; material: Deep marine sediment; isolation source: Hadal surficial sediment | place: Pacific Ocean | collected 2014-05 | depth...
CACGCGGGATGCCGAGGTCGCGAGCCAGATCGGCGGCGTGCATGGCGCCGGCGCCACCGAAGCACACCAGGGTGAAATCACGCGGGTCATGGCCGCGCTCCAGGGAGATGACGCGGATGGCGCGCTCCATGGTGGCGTTGGCCACGCGCAACACGCCCGCGGCGGTCTCGACCGGCGACATCCCGAGGTCTTCGGCCAGGCGCTCGATGCCGGCGCGGGTCTCCGCTGCGGCGAGCTCCTGCCGCCCGCCGAGAAAGTGGTCGGCCGACAGGCGGCCGAGGAACAGGTTGGCGTCGGTCACCGTGACCGCCGTGCCGCCATGGCCGTAGGCGATTGGCCCGGGCTCGGCGCCGGCGCTCTGCGGCCCGACCCGCAGCGAGCCACCCTCGTCGCGACGGGCGATCGAGCCGCCGCCGGCGCCGACCGTATGGATGTCGATCACCGGCAAGCGGATCGGCAGGTCGCCGACGGTGGCCTCGGCGGTGCGACTCAGCACGCCGGGGCACAGGCACACGTCGGTGCTGGTGCCGCCCATGTCGAACGTGATGATGCGGTCGAAACCAGCGCGGCGGGCGAGCTCGAAGCCGCCCACGGCGCCGCCGGCGGGACCCGAGAGCACCGTCTGGACGGCGTGCCTGCGGGCCGCCTCGAGAGAGATCGTGCCGCCGTTGGATTGCATGATCTGAACGTTGCCGGCGTCGAGCTCCTCGGCGAGGCGGCCGAGGTAACGCGACATGACCGGGCCGACGTAAGCATTGACCGCCGTCGTGCTGCAGCGCTCGTATTCGCGAAACTCCGGCAGAACTTCGTGGGACGCGGTACAGAAACCGTCGAATCCGGCCTCGAGCGCCTTCAGGGCCGCGATCTCGTGGGCCGGGTTGGCGTATGAGTGCAGGAAGCACACCGCGACTGCTTCGACGTCGAGCTCAACGAGCCGTTCGACCGCGCGGTGCAGCGCCTCGGTGTCGAGGGGCTCGATCACGGCGCCGTCCGGCCCGCACCTTTCGGGTATGCCGAGCCGCAGCTCGGCGGGGATGATCGGCGGTTGGCGGGTGGCGTCGAGGTTGTAGATATCGGGGCGGGTCTGCCGCGCGATCTCGAGGACGTCCTCGAAGCCGGCGGTGGTCAGCAACGCGGCGCGGGCGCCCTTGCGCTCGAGCAGCGCGTTGGTGGCGACGGTCGAGCCGTGCACCAGGCGGAACGGCCGGCCTTCGGTCAGACGGGCGAGGCCGGAGCGGATCGCCTCTGAGGGGTCGTGCGGCGTCGACGGCTCCTTGTGGATCTGCACGCCGGAGTCGGTCAGGACGACGAAATCCGTGAACGTGCCGCCGGTATCGACGCCGAGAAGCAGCGCGCTCATGCCGCCGCCGCGGAGTCGGGGGCCGGCGAGGGGCTCTCGTCGTCCTCCGAGCCGTACACGAATCGCTCGATCTCGCCGTGGATGCGCTCGATGGTCTGGTCCGACGGCGGCTTGGTGAATCGTGAAACGACGAGGACCGTCAGAAAGTTGGCGCCCAGCGCCCAGACGCTGTTATGAATGCCGAGAGGGTTCGAGGAAATCACCAGGCCGCCGATCGTGACGCCGAAGAGCGTGACATACAGCGTTGCCAGGCCGACGGCGATTCCCGCCAAGATGCCATCTGCCGTGCGGATGCGTCTCGAAGGCATGCAGACGCCCAGGACGCCGGGAAGCAACTGCAGCGCGCCGGACCCCGACAAGGTCACCAGCGTCACCAGGAAGGCGTAGGTACGAACCGAAAGGATGTAGCCGATCACCAGCAGGATGCCGATGATCACGCGGCCGACCCGGACATAGTGGCGGTCGTCGGCGCCGGGCCGGATATAGCGCTGGTAGATGTCGCGGGTCAGCACCGTCATGTTGGCGTGCAGGATCGAGTCGAGCGTCGACATCGCCGCCGCGGTGGCGCCGGCGAGGATCAAGCCGGTGAGCACCGGGGAGGTGTACTCGAACAGCATCAGCGGAAATACCCGATCCGGTCGTTCGAGGCCGGGCATCACCAGGGCGCCGCCGAGGCCGACCATCGCCGCCGGGATGTACAGGGTCATCAGGTAGATCGGCGTCGTCGCGCCGAGCCATTTGATCACCGTGCCCGAGGTCGCGGTGTAGTAGCGGATCATCATGTGGGGCTGAATAATGATGCCGAACGACAGCGAGATCGTCATCCCGACCCAGATTCCGGGCGTGAAGAAGCCCTCCGGGCCCGGCAGGCTCAGCAGGTCGGGTCGCTCGACGGCGAGGCGGCGCCACAGCGCCAGCGGACCGCCGAACAGCTTGTAGGTGAGCACCAGCGCCCCGACCCACACGGCGACGTACATCCATATGCCTTGCACCACGTCGGTCCAGTACACGGCGCGAAGCCCCCCGACGGCCAGATAAAAGGCGGCCACCACGAGCAGGATCAGTGTTCCCAGCTCGAACGGAATGCGGTCGCCCGAGGCTACCGAGAGGATGTAGCCGAGGCCCTGCGCCTGTACCTGTATGTAGAGGATGGTGAACAACACCGAGACGATCGCGACCACGACCCGCACCGCCTCGCTCTCGTAGAAGTCGGCGAGCAGGTCGGCCGGGGTCACGTATCCGAAGGCCTTGCCCAGCGCCCAGATCCGGCTGCCGAGCACGTAGGTGATGGCGCCGACGAGCACCGTCCAGGTGCCCGCCTCCCAGAAGCCGATGCCGTTGGTGTAGAAGAAACCGCCGGAGCCGAGAAAAGCGAACGACGAGTGGTAGGTGGCGACGACGGTCAAATACAGCACCACGAAGCCGGCCTTGCGGCCGTAGAGCAGGAAGTCCTCGAGATCGCCGCTGCTCATGCGGTTGGCAACCAGGCCCAGAATCACCGTCAACGCCAGGTAGAGGAAGATCAGCGATGTGGCGACGACCCACGTTGGCATCTAGCGACTTCCTCCTCGTTCCTTGCCGCCGTCCGGCAAGACCCCCGCGTGGCGCCGCCCCCCGGAGCTTCGGATCACCCTGCTAGAGCCGTTGCCCTCGGGCCCAGAGCAGGACCCCGATCATGGCCAGGTAGACGCCCAGGAGCCAGGCGTAGAGGAACGGCATGCCGAGCACCCAGGGTTCGACACGGTTGGCGAATCGGAACACGATCGGCGGCTGGGCCAGCGCCATCAGGCCGAGAAACGCGATCACCGCGATCCAGCCGCGGCGGCTGCGGGGTACGAAGTGGCTCTGCTTGACGAGCATCGGCATCGGCGGTGGCGGATTCAGCGGCGGTTTGGCGGGCGCTGTTGCGACGCCGGCTGGAGGCGGAAGGCCGGCTGCGGCGCCGCCGGCTGTTGTTGCGATGGCTGCTGCTGTCGTTCCTCTTCGTCGTCCGGTGACTTTGCCGGCCGCGGCCTGGCGACTTTGAACGTCACGCCGCCGGCAAAGGCGTCCTTCGTGCGGTTGATCTCGTGGTTGCCCTCGAGGAGGTACTCGAGCAGCGCCTTGTCCCATTGCAGGCCGCCGTTGGCGACCATCTCGAGCCACTCGCCGTGGGCGGTCTCGTCAGGAGCTTCCGTAGTGCCTGACCATACCGTCACGTTCGGATTCGACATCGTGCCGTTGCGCCCGGTGGCCCCCACAATCGGCGTATAGATCAGCACGTCGTCGGTAAAGTCGAGCTTGAAAGCGTCGGGATCGAAGGCGAACGCGTAGCGCCGGTAGCGGTCGTAGGCGCGAACGTTGAGCGCCCGGATGTCGGGGTCGGCGTTGATCTTGGCGGTGATGCGATCGCGAATGGCGAAAGCGGCGGCCTTGTGATCGGGGTATTGCGGGTCGTCGAGATAGCTGAAGCTCGGTATGAACCAACCGCGCATGCCCCACCAGCCGCGGCTCTCGGTTGCCCGCGTGCGCACCCAGCCGGCGTACTCGGAGAACAGTTGCACCCACTCGTGCGACGGGTAGCCGTGCGGGTTGAGGAAGATGTCGGGGAGCCAGGTCTCCCAGAGCTTCGGGCGCACGTTGGTCTCCGGATACATCGGGTCGGGGCTGCCTTGTCCCGACGTCACGTCGACGCCGAGCGCGCCCAAGTAGCCGGCGTGCAGCATGTGATCCGGCGTGATCTGGTGCAGGTCGTAGGCGAGCTGGGCGCCGTCGGGGTTGGTGATCGGATGGATCACGATGTTGACCTTGTCGAGGGCGTCGGGGTACTCGTCGCCGGTCAGTACGATCTCGGCGAGCTTGAGCACGTGGCTGGTCGAGGACACCTCGTTGGCGTGCTGGCGGGCGGAGTAGATCACCGTCGGCTTGAGGGTGGTGGCCTTTGCCTGCGACCAGTGGCTGCCCTCGAGTGGCGCCATGATGTCGAGCGCCCAGATCTGCTTGCCGAGGTAGCTCTCGCCGACCTGATAGGCGGTTGCGGCGGCGAAGGTCTGCATCTTGGCGAGCACCTCGTACGCCTCGCCCGGGGGCATCGGCGTGTCCCACTGGACCATCGGCTCGTTGCGCCAGGTGTCGTCGGCGGGCATCCACTCGGCGATGTCAGGCAGCGGGGCAGGGGAGCCGTTGCCGGGGAGCGCCGCGAGCACCTCGGTGTCGGCGCTGCGCTCGTGCTCCCAGCCCACCGTCAGGTCGATGGCGCCGAGGCCGTGGAAGGCGAGGCCCTCCGGATACAACCCCGCGGCCCGCAACGCCCCGGCGTTCTCGATGATGGCGGTGACCTGCTCGGCGTTGGTGATGCGAGCATCGATGCGAGCAGCATTGGTGCGGCGGGCGAACTCCGCCCGGCGATCCTGCTCGAAATCGACCTTGACGTAGAAGCCGAGCTTCTCGATGCCCTCGAAGCCGTCGCGCACAAAGGCCTCCAACGGCTCGGGGCGGTCGATTGTCACCTTCGGGATATCGCGCTCGAGCTCCGCCGGGCGCTTGCCACGCTCAGTGTACTCGACGACGACGCGCGGTCGTGGCGCGCCGAAGCCGGTGAATGTGATCTTGGCGCTGCCGGCGGCGCCGTCGGCCTTGGGCCGGACAATCGGGATGACGCGTCCGGGATAATTCAGTGCCTGGCCGCGCGCCATGCGGCCGAGAACGTCGAAGAAATGCAGGGTGGCGAAGTAGATCTCCTCGTGCAGCGCCTCCATCGAGGCGATCTGTTCCTGGTCGACGCCGACCTGGTAGTCGGGCTCGCTCAGCGTCACGTCGATGCGGAGCTCGCCGAAGTGCGGTGCGTCAGCGGCCCGCGGCTTGCCGTCGCCGTTGGCCATCACGTAGTCATAGATGCGCATCAGGGTGTCGCCCTGAAAGTGGTCCCAGAAAGTTTCCAGGTCGGTGACGATGCGCTCGTCGATGACGATCAAGCCACCGATCTCGGCGCGGATCCACCCCGTGGTGACCCGCGCCTTCTCGTAATCGGGAAAGCGGTCGAAGTAGTCGCGCAGCACCCAGCGTGGCTCGAAGGTCTCGCGCAGGATCTCTTCGCCGCCCGACCCGGTGACGATGACCTCGTAGGCGGGAGCGTCCTTCGGCATCTTCTCGAACGTGATCTGCTCGAGATCGAGGCCGAGATCGCGGGCCAACACCTCATCGATGGGGAAGATCTCCAGGAGCCAGCGGGTGGGCGTGTACATCGCCTGCTGCGGCCATTGCTCGGGCGCCCCGACCTCGGCGAAGCGGATCCGGATACTCTGCACCGCCTGGCCCTCCAGCCGTGGCCGGATGCGATCGTAGAGCCAGCTATACCCCTGTTTATAGGCCGATAGCACCGAGATGTCGGATGACTCAGCGGCCCCCGCGGCGACGAGCTCTCGGCGCACCCGCGCGGCGATCCGGGCGCGGATCTCGGGCGGCTCGCTCAACAGGGCGAGCAGCGTCACCGGGTCGCCCGGCTGCACGGCGGGCAATACGTCGGCGTTGAAGCGGCGCCAGAAGGCGTCGACCTCGGAGGGGATCTCGATCTCCTCGTCGATGATCAGCTTGGCGTGCTGCACGTCGATGTTGTCGATCTCGATCTCGATCGTGTCGGCGTCGAAGAGCTCGGCGGCGCGGGCGCGGACGTAGTCCTGGAGCGCCGGATCGGTCTTTTCGGCGTGGATGCTGACTTTGACGCGCTCGAGATCGAGCTCGTCGATACGCCGGGCCAAGGTTTCGAGCTTGTAGAGGGCGGTGGCGGCTTGCCCGATCGGCGAGCGGCTCGAGACGGCACGCCACATCGCCTCTTCGACGTCCTCGACCGTCGGTCGGTCCTTGCCCCGTTCCCATAGATACGGAAGCCGGTCGCCGATCTGACGGATCGCGCGCTCGAGGCCCGCATCGTCGGCCCCGATCACCACCAGGGCGGTCTTCTCGTCGAAGGCATCGTGAACGACGCTGATCCAGCCACGCCCGGCCTCGAGCTCGGGGATGATGATCTTCTCGTCGTCGACGAGCTGCTGAACGAGCGGGTGGTCGCGCCCGATGAGCACCAAGGGCGGCTCGCTCTCCGGGTCATCGATGGCTCCAGCAGACAACGCGATCGGAATGGTGACGCCGGCGGCCTCGAGGCCGAGGCGTGCCGCCAGGTCGGCGGTTGCACCGCTCGAATCGCCCACCGGGCTGAGGACGACGTCGACCCGATCGGAAATCAGGTTGCTGTCGGTGTCGGAGAAGAACCCATCGTTGCTGTAGAGATTGGACAGATCGAGGTCTGTCTTGTTGCCACCGCCCGGGCGGCGGCCGCTGTCGTCCACCGCGGCTTCGGGGTTGGTGATCCAAACGACGCGGGGGGTTGCCGCCGGCTCTTCGACGGAGATACGGAGAAGTCTCAGGCCGTCGAAGCGGAGCGACGTGGCGGCGGCTTGCTCCACCGGCTCTTCCGCGCCCGCCGTGGCGGCGTCTTGTTCCTCGGGTCGTTGTTCCGTCCCGGTGTCGCCCTGGGCTTCCGGTGATTCGCCGCCGTCGCCCGTTCCGGAGGGGGCATCGCTGTCGGCTTCATTGAGCGCCCGGAGCGCCGCATCGAGCGTTCCCGGGGGCACGCTCACCTCGACGTCGAGCCGGTCGAGGCCGGGGGTGTCGGCGCGCACCGTGAGGCGGCGGACGGAGATCGTCGTGGCATCGATCGAGGCGCCGGCCAGACGCTCACGGATCGCCGCGGTGACGCTCTTGAGGGTGGCGCCGTCGGTTGCCCAGATATGGGGCAGGCGCCCGGCCAGGGCGAGGGCGGCGGCATTCAATCCGGCGTCGTCACCACCGGCGACCAGAACGACCGGCGCGTCACGCACCAGAAGGGTCACGGTACCGAGGCCGGGCTCGAGAGCGCTCGACAGGGCATAGGCAAGGGCGCTCGATTCCATCGACCGGAAGCCGATGGCGATGACCGGCGCGCCGGATCCGAAGGGCGCTGGGGCGCGTCGCATGGGCAGGTCCATCGACGAGGTCTCGTAGCCGAGCCGGGCGGCGACGTTCGCCGCCGCAACGACTTCGACGTCGCTGGCGTTGGTCGGTAGCGCCAGCCGGGCGCGCACGAAGTCGAGGTGACCGTCGCCGTTGCGATCCTCGAGGAAAAACCCCGGCTCGTAGATCGACTCGAGGCCGATCGCTGCGGCCGCGGCCTCCGGCGTCGCCGAGACGGCCTCTTGCGGCACCGAGACGGTCTCTTGTGGCGCCGAAGCAGCAATCGCCGGCACCAACGCCCCGAGGAGGAGGGCGACGACGACGGTGCGCAACACGCTGGAGCATCGGGGGTCGAGCATGCGTCCGAGGGGGTAGTGATCGTGCTGAGGGTGACCGGGTAGCATGTATCTTTACCACAATGTCCCCCTGGCCTCGCCCGGTGGCGATCGCGTACCCCGGTGCGGGGTGCTGCCGATGAGCCGGGAACAGGCGGGACCACGCGAGCGGATCGGCGAGTGCTAGGCCTGCCAGGAATCGATACGTGGGAGCCGCGGCGGCGGCGGGCGTTGTTTGCCCTGCTTTTCTATGCGCTGGTGACCCTGCTGTTGACCGCGCCGCTGCCGCTGCACGTGTTCCATACGGTGGCCCGCGCCATCCGCCAGGACGTGTGGCTTAATCTCTGGGCCTTGGCCTGGACCTCGGAGCATCTGCTCACCGATGTCGTCGGTCTATTCGACGCCAACATCTTTTTCCCGCACCCCAACACGCTGGCGTACAGCGACCACTTCATCGGCGAAGCGCTGCTCGCGGCACCGGCGTACTGGATCACAGGAAGCGCCGTCGTTGCCTACAACGTGGCCTGGTACGCGGCGCTCGTCCTGACGGCGTGGGGCGGGTATCTGTGGATCAGGTGTCTGATCGGCGACGAGCCTGCCGGCGAAGCCGCGGCCCTTGTCGCCGGTGCGGTGTGTTTGTTGGTGCCGGGGAAGCGCGCCGCCCTGTCGCATCTGCAGGTGATCTCGCTGCAAGGGGTCACGTTGTCGCTGTACGCCGCCCACGCGCTCCTCAAGAGGCCGCAGTGGAGACAGGCCCTGGGGCTTTGCGCAGCAACCACGTACGCGGCCCTGTGTAGCTGGTACACGGCGGCGTACGTCGGGCTGTTGCTCCCGGCGTTGGGGGTTGCCGGCCTCTCCCTCCGGCACCAGACCCCGTCGCGACGGCGCGCCGCGATATGGGGGGCCGTGGCGCTGTCGGCCACCGTCGCGATCATGTTTCCCGTGGCCCGGCCGTTTCGCGCGGTGCAACAGGAGATGCAGTTCGAGCGTCCCTTCGAAGAGCTCGTCGCCACGTCGTTGGCGCCCGTCGACTTCGTGTCGTCATGGTCCTGGCTACACGCCGCCTTCATGCCGGCGGGCTCGGGCGCCGGGGGCTATTTCCCCGGCTTCCTGGCGCTCGGTCTCGGCCTCCTCGGCCTGCGCGCCGGGTGGCGCCGGCGAGACCCATGGCCGCTCGTCTACGGCGCCGGCGCGCTGGTCTTCGCGCTCCTGTCGCTGGGCCCGAGCTACGCCCTCTCCGGCGACCTGTCCGTGCCGCTGCCGTACGCCCTTCTGTATCGATTCGTGCCCGGCTTCGGCGCCCTGCGCAATCCCTACCGTGCCGCTTTTATCGCCACCTTGCTGTTCGCCGCCCCGGTCGGCTACGGCGCCCGCGAGGTGATCGCCTGGTGTCGCGCCCGCCTCTTGCGCCGCGATCGATGGCGCCCGCGGCCACGGGCGAAGCAACTACGGCCGCTGACCTGGATGTTGGCGGCGGCGCTGGCCGGTGTTCATCTGCTGGAGGCCTGGCCGGGGCCGCAAGAGATCGCCGCCCTGCCGCAGTCACCAAGCGTCGCCTACCAGTGGTTGTCCGGGCAAGATCCCGGAGCTGCCGCGCTGGTGTGGCCGCTGCCGCGTCCTCTCGACGACAACGCCCGCTACCAGCTCTGGACGGTGGGCAACTGGTTGCCGCTCGTGAACGGGCACAGCGGCGTGTACCCGGCGGACTTCGTGGGCCTGTACGACGCCGGTGGAGGGTTTCCCTCGCCCTTGTTTCTGGCCGCGCTCAAGGAACGCTTTCCGGTCGGCTATGTGATCGCTCACTACGGACTCGTCCCCGATGCCGCGCCGGTGCGAGAGCTCGCGGCCGCCAGCGATGAGCTCGAGGAGGTCTGGGCGGCGGCCGATACCGTCGTGTATCGAATCAGCAACGGATCGGGCAACGGGTGGATACGGCGCCGGCTACCACGGCGTTTGCTCGGCGAGTCGATCGAGGTGTGGACGGATCGGAGCGCCGGCGGTTGCGACCTGCGGATCATCATCGATGGCAGACTCGTCGGCTCGGCGAGACTGCCGGAGGCCCGGAATCGAGCAGCCACGGACGCCGCAGCCTACCTCATCGAGCTTGACGCGCCGGCTCGGGGCCCTTCGCCTGCGGTGCTCGAGGCCTACTTTGTCGAGCCCGGCGGGCTGCCGCGGATCGAGCTGGGCGCCCGGATGCAGCCGCAGCGCCGGGCGACGGTGACGATCAACGGGCACACGGTGCTCGAGGCTCCGGTGGTGGTCGCGGTGTTCGATCGGGCCACCGGCCGGCTGCTGTTCGAGAGAGGCGCCGCGGCGGACGAGGCTGGTGGCGGTTCGGCTCTGCGCGCGGCTCTCGACGTGGCCGGTCCCGGCGACGAGCTCGTTATCGGCATCGCCGAGGAGCTCGACTACATGCTGATCGAACGCCTGCGCTTGCTGCTCACGCGGGCCGGAGCGCCGCCGAGCGCATCGACTCTGATCGAGCTCGGCACCACGTTTGTGTTTCGCGGCACGGTGGGCTCGGTGGCCGGGAGTGCGATGGAAAGTGCGGGGCAGGATTCGGTGCAACTTGCCGACGATGACGGTGGGGTTGATTGCCGGCTGGCCCCGATCGTCCGCTTCAAGATCAATCGTTCCCGTTGACCTGAGGGGATCGGCCTGCACAGTTTTATGTGCATTGTGTCAGGACCCCCGGAAACACGAAGCGGGATGAGCGCGGCCCGTTGTTTTGCACAAGTTTTTGCACACGTTCAGTGAACCGAGGTTTCACCGAGCAGCGCCCTCGCCGATCATGCGGACGACCGCTTGGTTGGCGGCCGGAACCGGGTAGGCGGCGAGCTCGTCGAGAGCGATCCATCGCACCTCACGATGGACTACGGCGCGGGGCTCCTCGTCGATGTCGGCGAGAAAGAAGCGAATCCGGACCCGCTTCTCCGGATAGTCGTGTTCGACGTCGGCGATCTGCCTCCCGATAGCGGAGCCGACCCCGAGCTCCTCGGCGAGCTCACGTTGCAACGCCGCCGGCGCCGACTCGCCAGCCTCGATCTTGCCGCCGGGAAACTCCCAGGCGAGCGGTAAGTGGGGGCCATCATGGCGCTGGCACAGCAACACGGTTTCCCCCCTGTAGATGACCGCGGCAACCACATCGATGATGGCCGCTGGGTCGCTGATGGCCGGACGCGGCTTCACGCTTCGTCGCCGCCGCGCCCGGCGTCGAGCTGCCGCTGGTTGCCCTCGATTCGGTCGAAGGCTTGCTCGAGCTTGTCGGCGTTGGCGCGCGCGCCGCCCAGGTACAGTTCTTCCTCCCGTGCCGCTTGCGTGCCGTCGATGACCAGGTCGAGGTTTTCCTGCACGACGCGCAACCAACGCCGGCCGTCGGACACCGCGGAGTGGATCAACCGCGAGGCCGCGGCGCCGCGCTCGAGCTCGTCGCGCTCTCGTATCAGGACCCGTATGAGTTGGCCCCGGAAGTGCAGGACTGCGGACACGGCGAACACCACGAGTGCCGTGCCGATCGCTCCCCAGGGCAGCGGAATGACGGCGCTCAGCCGCGTCGCCGCGGCCTCGCCGAGTCCGAGCCAGGCGATCAGCAGGCCACCGACGGTGCCGGCCAGCAGCCAGCCGTAGTCTCGTAGTGCGCTCAGGTCTCCTCCTGGGCTTCCAGCGGGGAGTTTTGCGCCCCGATAACGCCTGCCGGCATCGGCAGCGTCGATTATAGTTGCAGGCTAGCAGGCCGTGGTGAACGTGTGATCGATCTTTCAGGACCCTGCCAGAGTCACAGAGGACTTCGGATGCCGAGCAAACACCTGGATGAAGGCCGTCAAGCGCGGCGCGCCCGCCACGAATTCGAATTCGACGACCGGCTCGACGGTCGTTCGGTGTTGGTCGCCGGAGGGGGCGGTGGCTTGGGAGCCGCCGTGTGCGACCGGCTGATGCGGGCGGGAAGCGACATCGTCCTCGGCTACGCCGGCGACGACGAGCGCGCGACAGCCATCAAGAGCGCCCTCGAAGGACGGCATGAAGGCGAGGTTCGCCTCCTGAGAGCCGACATCACCGCCGACGGGGGCCGTGCCCGGATTCTCGAGCAGATCGATGACAGGGCGTTCTACGGCGCGGTTGTGTGCGTCGGCGATCCGGCGCGTGTCGGGCCGGACGATCTCGCGACCGAGCCGTTGCAGGACGCCATGCGCCTCAACTACACCGGCCCGATCCTCCTCGCCCGCGGCTGCGCCGAGCTACTCGCCGGCCACGAGGAGCCCGGCGCCATCGTCTTGTTGTCATCGATGCAGGGTGTAGCGGTGTTCCCGGGCAGCCTGGCCTACTCCGGACCGAAGTCGGCCCTCGTCCACGCCGCCCGCATCCTGGCGCATGAGTACGGTGGCGCGCGCGACATTCGCGTCAACGTAGTCGCCCCCGGGGTCACCGAGTCGGGCATGGCGCTGGCCTCGATCGCTACCGGCAAATACGACCCGTTCGTCGATGACGGCGTGATTCCCCGTTTCGGGTACCCGGAGGATATCGCCCGCGCTGTATGGTTTTTCATGGCGCCCGACAACTACGTCACCGGTCAGACGCTGCTCGTCGACGGCGGCCTGACGTTGCGTCGCGGGACGGTGTGACGGGTATGGCCGAGGGCATCGTCGTCGAGCTACTGCTGTTTGCCCGCGTCCGCGAGCTGTGCGGCAACCAGGGTCGCGTGTCGGTGGATGTCGCCGACGGCGCCGACCCCGAGGCGTGCTTCGAGTCGTTGTGCGCCCGCTTCCCGGGCGTCGATACATTGCGCGCGACGCTGGCGGTGGCTGTCAACGAGGAGTATTCGGCCTGGGACCGCACCCTCCGGCAGGGCGATGTCCTCAGCTTCATCCCGCCGGTGAGCGGGGGCTAGCCTGTAGCCCGCCGGACCCATTACATTTTCCCCAGACCCGTCACACTTCCGCGAGGGCGTACGAAGAAGATGACCATCCGGCGTTTCGCCATTGTCCAGGAGCCCATCAGCGCCGCGGCTCTCGTGCCGCTGATCGCCGGCCCGTCCAACGGTGCGATATGCACGTTTGAGGGCACGGTGCGGGACCATAGCGGCAATCGAACCACCACCCATCTCGAATACGAAGCCGCCGCCGGGATGGCAGAGGCGGTCTTCGCCGACATCGCCGCCGCTGCCGTCGCGCGCGACGAGACGACCAGTATCGCCATCCATCACCGCGTCGGCCGGCTCGAGATCGGTGACGTGTCGGTGGCGATAGCGGTTGCCTCGGAGCACCGGGAAGCAGCGTTCGAGGCGTGCCGGTTCGCCATCGACGAGCTCAAGGTGAGCGCGCCGATCTGGAAGAAGGAGTTCGGCCCGGACGGCTCGCATTGGGTCGAGGGCCCTACCGCGCGGGGCGTGAAGGGCGGCGGCAACCCTGACGGTTCGAGCTCGCCGGCGACCCGGGCGCTCGATCCGGATGCTAGAATCCAGCCATGAGTGCCAAGCGTTTTCGTCGTAAAGATCTCAAGCACGACGAGTTCATCACCGCGACCGGCAAGGCGACGCAGTGGCTGATGAACCATCGTCGTCGTATCGGTTGGACGTTGCTCGCCGTGGCGCTCGTCGTATCGGTGGTTTTCAGCGTCCGCTTCGCGCACCAGCGGCAGGAGGAGAGCGCCGCCGCGCTCCTCGCCTCGGCGATGGAGGTTTACCGGGCTCCGGTGATCCCACCGGCGCCGGCAACGGTGGTCACACCGGTCGCCGATGAGGGCGAGACCGTGGCGGCCGAAGAGGATGTCGTTCCGCCGAGCGACGGTGATCCGGAGGTTGCCGTCGCAGCGGCGGAAGTGGAGCCGAGCGGCTCCGCCGAGGCTACGTCAGAAGACGCCGGCGTCACGGATGAGAGCCCGCTGGAAGACCCGCTGCCGGTCCCCGAGCCGCTGATCACCGGCCTGCAGTTCGCTTCCGCGGAAGAAAAGTACCGGGCGGCGCTCGAACGCTTCGAGCCGATCGTCGATCGCTACGGGAGTAGGCCCTCCGGCCAAGTCGCGGCGTTCTACGTCGGCGATTGCCAGACGCAACTCGGCAATACGGAAGCAGCGATCGCGGCATTCACCCGGGCGGCAGAGGGTGGCGGATCGCTGGTTTCAGCGATGGCTTTGTACCGACTCGGGCAACTAGAGCGCGAGATCGGTAACGCCGAGGCCGCGGTCGCCTACTTCGACCGCCTGCTCGACAACCCCCGCAGCCTGTTTCCGCGCGGCGAAGCGCTGATGGCGCAGGCCGGTGCCTACGAGGAGGCCGGCGACCAGCGCGCCGCTCTCGCCACCTACCAGCGGGTGCTCGACGACTTCAGTGATTCCTATGTCGCGGTCGACGCCCGTAGACACGTCGACGAGCTCACCGCGCGGCTCGGGCTGGATCCCAACATCGAAGGGGATTGATGCCGCCGCCCGCTCCGGGGCGGTCCTTCGATCGGGTGCTCGTCGTCGTGCTCGACAGCGTCGGGTGCGGCCAGGCGCCGGACGCATCTGATTTCGGCGACGCCGGCGCGAACACACTTGGCCGCGTGATCAACGACGCCAGCCCGCGCCTCGATAATCTCGCCCGCCTCGGCCTCGATTGGATCCCGGGCGTTCCGGCACTGACGCCCGACGCAGCGACCTTGCAGACGCCGCGGGCCGCGTGGGGCCGAATGACCGAGATCGCGGCCGCCAAGGATACCGTCAGCGGCCACTGGGAGCTGATGTGCGTCGTATCTTCGGAAGCGTTTCCAGTGTACCCGGACGGCTTCCCAAAAGGCGTCATCGCGCGGTTCGAGAAGGCGATCGGCCGCCCCACGCTGGGCAATTACCCGGCGTCGGGAACCGAGATCATCCGCGAGCTCGGCGAACAACACGTACGCAGCGGCACGCCGATCGTCTACACCTCGGGAGACAGCGTCTTTCAGCTGGCCGCCCATGAGGCCGTCGTCCCGGTGTGCGAGCTCTACGAGATGTGTTCGATCGCCCGTGAGATGCTCGTCGGCCCCGATCGTGTCGCCCGGGTCATCGCCCGCCCGTTTGTCGGCGACGATGCCGACAGCTTCGCCCGCACGTCGCGCCGGCGTGATTTCGCGCTACCCCCGCCCGGGCCGACGGCGCTCGATCTGCTCACCGACGCCGGCTACCGGACCCACGGGATCGGCAAGATCGACGACATCTTCGCGGGCCGCGGCATCAGCAGTTACGTCAAGACCGACGACAACACCGACGGCGTCGCCAGGACGATCCAGGCGCTCAACGAGGACGCCGGCGACCTGATCTTCACCAACCTGGTGGACTTCGATTCGTTGTACGGGCACCGCCGGGACGTCGAGGGTTACGCGGCGGCGCTGGCCGCGTTCGACGAGCTGCTACCCGACTTGTTGTCAGCGCTGCGGCCGTGCGACTGCCTGATGCTGACCGCCGATCACGGCAATGATCCGGGATTTCGGGGCACCGACCACACCCGCGAGCGCGTTCCGTTGCTCGTCTTCTCGCAGCGAACGGAGCCCCGTGACCTGGGAACAAGAGTCACCTTCGCGGACCTCGGGCAGACCGTATTGGACAACTTCGGACTGCGGGCCGAGGGGCCGGGAACGTCGTTTCTGGCGCAGATCAGCGACTGATCGGGACTGCTAATTCAAGTCGATCACGGGCGCCCGAGCCCTATTGGTTGGGACAGCGGGCGGCGCGCGTGTAGCCGGCGGGGACTTCAAACAGGGTGGCGGGGAGGCTGGCGCGCTCGATCACGCGGAGCTCGCTGGTAGCGATAAGCTGGCCGCGGGCTTCGAGCTCCAGGGCTACCGGGATGCCGTCCGGAAGACCGGGAACACGGTCGTGATCCAGCGCCAGAATCGTGCGCGCCCACATGGAGTGAATGAGAAACAAGGAACCGCCGGCGGTTTGATAGGGGCGCAGGGCGGCGGCCAGGGCGGCACGCACGTCGCCGAGGTTGACACCCGTCTCGTCAGAGAACCAGAGCCTGCCGATGCCGCGATGGAACGTGCGCCGAATTCTCATGCGGGGATCCGAGGGATGAGGCAGCCATTCTTCGTCGGGGCCAGGGTCGCGCAGATCCACGGCCGACGTGGACCAGGCGCCCACCTGCCGGGGGTCGTCGGCGCGTTGTACGGAAATCGGATCGACCGTGGCCGGTATCGGCCACGAGGCCGGCACACGACCCTCCTCCATGGCAAAGCTCTCGAAAGCGCACTCGTCGAAGTCGCGCGTGGGGTGAAAGATCCAGATGGCCCGCGTGCGACTGCCGGGAGGTATCACCCATGAAACGCGCGTCGCCTCTTCTTCGCCGTGATTCCAGAGGTCGATGCGAAACGCGCCCGCGGCGAACCAGATCTCCGCGCCATGGTCGTTCCAGCCGTCCTCGCGGTCGGAGAACGCTTCGCGTACGTGGAAGCCGCTGCGGCTCTGCGCCGAAGCGGCGATGGCGGGTCGAGGCGATGGCGGTACGGCGGCCGAGACGACCAAGATGCCGACCACCGTGGCAATTCGCCCCGAGCCCCGCAGGCTCGCGGACCCCGGCAACAAGAGAACGCTCATCCACCCATCCTAGAGTCCGCGGGAGCCGCGGGCCAGGCGGAAACTCCCGTCATTTTCGATAGTCGGCACCGACTGTGGCCTCGACCTCGGCAATGGTCGTGGGGAGGCCGGTGGACAGTATTTCGTAACCGTCGGCCGTGACGGCCACGACGTCCTCGAGGGTGACGCGCAGCCCCCGGTCGGGAGACGCGAGCACCATCTCGTAGGCCATCACCTGGCCGGCACGAGGGGAGAAGTCGCATCGCTATGGATGGTGAGGCTTGTACCGAGGAAGTGCCCGGGTCCGCCATGATCACGACCATAGCGCTCCACGAAGACGCGGGACCGTTTCGTCGCCGATCTCAGAGGCGAGGCGCTCCCGCCTCCGCGAGTACTCGTCTGCGTCGAAGTAATCCGCGAGCGTCGCGAAAGGGGTTGGCGTCAAGCGCGCGCCCTGAGCGGACGTCCTCTCGGAGGCTTCGAGGATTGTCTCGCCGGACTGCGACAGGGAACCACAGCCGACAACCAGGTCGCGGCCGCGGCACAGACGAAGTTACCCATCCATCTCGAAAACTCGTTGACCGAACTCATTCGAATCCTCCGATGGTGCATGTCGCACACGGGACACACCTGGTTGCACCTTGCGATATTGCCACGGACACCGACACTAGCCGCATATCTCACCGGTAACGGCCCGGCAGTTTCCGGCAAACTGCCGGGTGAACCAGTCAAGATAGCTTTGGGGCACCATCACCGGCAGTCCCGCAGGTCGAAGAACCGATCGCGGACGCTGCTTCAGGACACGTGCCTCATCAAGCCGACCAGAGCGCTGCACGACGTCTTGCGCCGGCGCGTCGCCGGACAAGATCACGCCATCGATGCCTTGGTTTGCTCCTATGGCCGTTCGCTGTCCTTACTGCGCGATACGGAGCGCCCGTTGCTCACCGCATTGCTGCTAGGACCAACCGGCGTCGGCAAAACGGAAACCGCACGTGCGGTTGCCGAGGCGTTGCTGGGGTCCGAGAAGGCACTGGTTCGGGTGAGCTGCGAGGAGTACGCGCACAGCCACCAGACCGCCAAGCTTCTGGGCTCGCCACCGGGCTACGTTGGCCACGATATCGAGCCACTGCTGAGCCAGAGAAATCTCGACCGCGCCGTGCGCCAGCTAGGCTTGCCGTTTCTGGTACAAGTAAGCGACGGGGCGCGCGATCTGATCGTCGACGAGGGCACCGAGCTGCGCTACGGTGCCCGGCCGTTGCGCCGCACCTTCGAGCGCAAGCTGGTGGAGCCGTTGTCGCGTTTTATCGCCGCTGAACGCCTGCTGCCCGGCGATGTCGTGGAAGTCACGCGGAAGGGCGAGGAGCTCCGCTTTTGCCGCGATCGCGTGGAGGACGTGCGGGGCGCCGCCTGAGCGACGCGATCCCCGCGCGGCGGGGCGGCGCCGTGGCGAACCAGCGATTCCGGCGGGCCACCGTGGCTGCGCTTCAGTCCTCTGGCGCCGACTCGTCGAGGCGGCGCTCCAGCGCTTCGAGCTGCTGCTGCAGAGCGGCGGAGCGGCGCGACAGCATCCAGAGATAGGCGAATACCAACGCCCAGGCGAGGGCGAATCCGGCGAAGAGATACCCGGGATTGCTCATGGTGACGTCTCCACAAGGTCGAGGCGCCGCCGCATCTCTTGCACCCGACGGGTCTGGCGCTCGAGGCGGAGGCGGAGGGCGAACAGATTCGCGAACAGGAACACCGTCGCCCCCATGCCGATCGCGAAGGTCAGGAGCATGCTCCCCGGCACGCCGCGGCCCAAGCCGCCTTCGGTCATGATGACCGGGTCGGGGTGCATGGTCCGGAACCACTGGACGGCGTAGTGGGTGATGGGCATGCCGACGAAGCCGAGGATGGCGAGGACGGCGCAAAACCGGGCGACCTGCTCGGGGGAGCCGCCGTAGCTGCGCATCATCACGTAGGCGACGAAAATGAGCCAGAGGATGAAGAACGAGGTCAGGCGGGCGTCCCAGGTCCACCATGCGCCCCAGATCGGCTTCGCCCATATGGGGCCGGTGATGATCACGATGGTGCCGAACAGCAGGCCCATCTCGCCGCCGGCGGCGGCGACCTCGTCCCACTGGGCGTTGCGGCTTTGCAGGTACAGCAGGCTGGCGATGAAGACGAGCAGAATCGCCAGATACATGGTCAGGGCGGCGGGCACGTGGAGATAGAACAAGCGCTGTACGTCGCCCTGGGCCCGGTCGGTCGGGACGTAGATCAGCGACGCGTACAGCGACGCGATCATCGTCACCAGGGCGAGCGCGACGAGGGCGGGGGAGGGCATGGCGGGGGAGGTCGAGGATGGGTCCGTGGACACGCGTTATTCCTCCAGGATCGCTGGAAAGGTCAAGTAGCCGGACGCCAGGAATACGACGTCGAAAGCCACCAGTAATTGTATCCAACCCCGTGCCGACGCGAGACCATCGCCGCCGAGGATTGCCGCGGTGCACTTCACCGCTGCAATGAGCAACGGCACCGCGATCGGAACCAACA
>SMVB01299178.1_pt1 | contig 18723 bp, 13 predicted proteins | sample 2456461 | NCBI WGS metagenome assembly SMVB01 (sample SAMN11095934, study PRJNA526329) | marine sediment metagenome | biome: Marine sediment; feature: Surficial sediment; material: Deep marine sediment; isolation source: Hadal surficial sediment | place: Pacific Ocean | collected 2014-05 | depth...
CTTGTCACCGAGCCGATAAATCCGTTCCGGGGGGACGTGCACCACCTCCTGCCACAGATCCCACGCGTCGTCATCGGAATGGTGGATGGAAACAAAAAGACGATCGGGATCCAGACCCAGCTCTTCCGTCAGGAATTCCCATGCGTAGGCGATCGCGTCCCGCTTGAAGTAATCCCCGAACGAGAAATTCCCCAACATCTCAAAGAAAGTGTGATGGCTGGCGGTTCTCCCCACCTCTTCGAGATCGTTGTGCTTCCCACCGGCCCGGACGCACTTCTGAGACGTGACCGCTCTCTTGAAGGGGCGTTCCTCCGTTCCCAGGAAAACGCCCTTGAACTGGACCATGCCGGCGTTCGTGAAGAGCAGGGTCGGATTGTCCCTCGGAACGAGGGACGAACTCGCCTTAACAGCGTGGCCTCGCGCGCGGAAGAATTCGAGGAAACTCGTTCGGATTTCAGCTGTGGTCATGATGCCTGTCATTGGGCGTCCCTCGGCGCCCATTATAACGACATAACGGGCTCGACCCAAAACGGAACCAGACCCCAAGGCGCGTCGGAACTAGAGTGGATTATGCAAGAAAGCCCGGCCTCGCCGGCCGGGCTTTCTCACCATTCTGCGGGGGCACCGTACGACGCGTGGCCCCATTTATCGGGCTTGGTTCAACCGCCGCCGCTCACCGCGGCTTCCTTCAAGGGTTCGTCCGGAACTTCTTCCAAGGGTTCGTCCGGAACTTCTTCGACCTCCGGATCATCCCCCAGGCCGAGCGAATCGCGAACGCGAGTGTCCACTTCCTCTAGCACATCCGGATTTTCGATAAGGAAGTCCCTCGCATTCTCTTTTCCCTGTCCGAGGCGTAGATCCCCGTACGAATACCAGGACCCGGATTTCTCGACGATTCCCTCCTCGACGCCGATATCGATGAGTAAGCTCTCATGGCTGATTCCGGCGTTGTAGAGGATGTCGAATTCGGCCTGCCGGAACGGAGGAGCACACTTGTTCTTCACGACTTTTACGCGTGTCCGGTTCCCTACGATATCTGCTCCATCCTTGATAGCGCCGATGCGGCGAATATCCAGACGCAGAGAGGCATAGAACTTCAGTGCACGCCCCCCCGTTGTCGTCTCAGGATTGCCGTACATGACCCCGATTTTTTCGCGGATCTGGTTGGTGAAGATCACCGAGGTCTGGGAGCGGGCCACGGCACCCGTGAGCTTGCGTAGCGCCTGACTCATCAGCCGAGCCTGTAGACCGACGTGCGAGTCACCCATCTCCCCTTCGATCTCCGCCCTCGGGACCAGTGCAGCGACCGAATCGATGACGACTACATCGATCGCGTTACTCCGGATCAGTACCTCGGCGATCTCGAGCGCCTGCTCGCCCGTATCCGGCTGGGACACGAGCAGGTTGTCTACGTCCACCCCGAGCATACGCGAGTAAGTCACATCGAGAGCGTGCTCTGCGTCGATGAAGGCGGCGATCCCGCCCGCCCGTTGGGCATTCGCGATGATATGAAGGCAAAGGGTCGTCTTACCACTCGACTCCGGGCCAAAGATCTCGGTCATCCTCCCTCTCGGGATGCCACCGATGCCAGTGGCCGCGTCGAGATTGATAGCCCCGGTGGGAATCACGTCGATCTCCACCCTCATGGCATCGTCGCCCATCCACATGATGGCGCCCTTCCCGTAGGAACGCTCGATCTGCGTGAGGGCCGTCGTGAGGGCCTTCGTCTTCTTGTCGCTCAGGTCACGGTTCACTTCAAGCGTCGTCATTCCATCCTCGCAGAATTCGTGGGTCGGCATCTATTGTAGTACACCCGAAGATAAAGCGAAAGTCCTCTCAACTGCCGATAGCCGAGCGACGGAAAATACGTGCCCTCCCCGGGCCATGAAATGTCGCTTCGAGACGCTCGCACCACACGCAGGTGGGGATCCAACTCACCATCTAACCCTGGCTCATCCGGGATCCAGGGAGTACGGCTGCCACACCCCGGGGCGTACCGGCACAAAAAGGATCGCTTGTGAGCCACCACTCATGCCCGTGACAAAAAGTGGCACCCCAAGATGTTCACCCACCTGCCGAATTTCGCCACAATCCAAGCCGACCGTGATGCCGGTTTTGACGTAGGAGAGCTCCTCGAGCGTGATGGGTTCACCAGCCTCGAACCACGCCCGGTCCGCCGCATACACACCCGCAAGGACCACCCCCGGCCGCAGCTCGCTCAAAGGAGCCCGCGACGGTCCGACGAGTGTGTCGCCGGCCAGTGTGAGAAACACCTCGATCGGCTCCCCTGTCGATAGACAGAGCGTGGCGGCCGCTCCAGCCGGCGCCGGGCGGTTCTCGACGCGGGTGACCACAACCGTGTCGGGTGGGGCCGCCGGCAACACCACCACGTCGGGGTCCGGCCGGTCACGGAGTGAAGCTCGACAGAGCCCGCTACCGCACAGGGCCACGGAGGCGATGAGGCCGAACTTCGAACTCCGGTACACGGTTGTCAGCCCCGAATGATTCACACCGAGCACATGGGCCCCGAGCCTCACGCCACTCAGATCTACCTGAGTTCCTACGTTCCAGTCGAACCCGTTGTACTCGCTCATGAAGGTGAGCAATCGGCCCTCGGCCAACTCCAGATTCCACGCCACCCCCGCGAACCAGCCACCGCTATCGCCGGACGTATACCAATCCGATCCATCCCCCTCCTTGAAGAGCCCGTTCCCCCAACCCCCAGTAAAGGAGAAGTCGTGCTCCGGTAAAAAGGAGGATGGAAGGCCTGGAAGATCCCATCCGGCCACAGCGTAGAACGAAAACCCGGTGTCGATCCTCTGCGAACCCAGCTGACTACGGAGTCGGCGGTCCGGCCTTCCGAGACGGTTGGGTGCGTACTCGACGCCATCCCCGAAATCGGGGCTGCTCGCGTACCGGCCTCCGAGTGCCAATCCGATAGGCTGTGTCTGAGGGCTCAGAATCGAAAGCCGACCGAAAGCTCCCCAGAGGGTCCCTCCCTCCGCGGCATCGCTCAGAGATTGGAGATTGGCCCCGAACTCGAACAGATCGAAGAGCCCCATGGCCACCGCGAGGTCACCGTTCCAGCCCCCGAGGAAGGGCTCACTTCCCGTGATGTTGCCTGCGGCGTCGGTCGTGACGTCGGTCTCGTTGCTCGTCCAGAAACCGGAGTAGGTGACGGTCCATGCGCGATCGGCAAGAACCCCAGCTACCGGAATATCCATGAGCCCCGAACCATGGCGAAGGGTGCTCGGGACCTTGGTGGTCTGGGCGGCGACGCCTGAAGCTACGATCAGGGCAACCAGGAGGCCGCCTCTCTGAAGGTTTCGGGGCCCGCGCCGGGGCCCGCGTCGGTGCCCGCGTCGGTGCCCGCGTCGGTGCCCGAATCGCGCCATCCGTCCTACTCGTTCCTGAGGCGCTCCTCGACCCGCCGAAGCCGCCGGACGATCGAGATCACCCAACCGAGAACGAGAAGCCAGACGATGGCGTACGCGGCGAATACGTGCCAGTAGCCGCGCCCGAGAGTCTGCTGGCCGAGGGCGGTGCCGGCTTGCGCCCACACCGGGCTCGCCTGCAAGAGAAGAACCCCGGGCACGAAACCCGCCGTCCATCGGCAAACCCGCTTCTGATCCATCATCAGGCCTCCACCGCCTGGGTACCCACGAGAGCCGCATCCCGAAGGTCGAGTTCGTGTTCATACCCTGCAACGGCGTACCGGGCCAGAAAAAGGGAAGCGAAGATCAGGCTGAAGGCGAGGAGCCCCACACCGATCGTCGCGCCCATCGAGCCGTCTAGATTCATGGGATTCTCGGCGCTGAGGATCACGGCTTGGGGGTGCAAAGACCGGAGCCAGGTGACGCTGACGTGAATCAGTGGGATATCGAGGACACCGATGATCCCAACGACGGCCGCGAACTTCTTGCCCTGCTCAGGATTCGCAGTACTTCGCCTCACGAGGAAGTACCCCAGGTAGATGAACCAGAGAATCAAAGCGGATGTCAGTCTCGGCTCCCATTCCCACCACGTTCCCCAAGCCACCCGTCCCCACAACGGGCCCGTGAGCAGACCGATGGTCGTGAAGACCATCCCGGCTTCCGCCCCTGCCAACGCTGCCCGATCGAGGCGCTCGTCGCCCAACCAGAGGTAAACGGCGCTACAGAGACCGACGAGTCCGAACCCCACAAAAGCAATCCACCAGGCCGGGACGTGGATGTAGAAAATCCTTTGGACGACCCCCATGGTGGACTCGGTGGGCACCCAGAAGAACACCATCCAGTGCAGCAGAATAACGGTCGCCACCCCGAGCGTGCCCAGGACGCCGATCGACCATTGGACTTGCCTCTCGCTCATGTACCCTCCTGTACTCCTTCAACAGCCTTCACGTGCACAAAATGAGAACCGGACGCCTCTCTCGGCTCCTACTCTTCAATCACGAACCGGAACAACCCGGCGCCTGCAACCGTGAAGAGGATCGCGAAGGCCGCCAGCATCCTCAAGTTTCCAGCGACCTCCACGATGGGCCGTCCCGCGAACAGACGGTCGGTCGCCGTTGCCCCGTAAACTACGACGGGAACCAGGAGAGGGAAGACGAGAACGGGCAGCAGGCTCTCTCCCATCGAGCTTCGAGTCGCCATCGCGCTGAAAAGGGTCGTCAGCGAGACGAACCCCAAAACGCCCAAGCCGACGATCGCGACTAGGATGACCGGATTCCCCGAGAACGATAAGCTGAAGAACAATCCAAATACGAAGAAGACCAGAGTCGCCATCACCGACAGCAGGATGAAGTTCCCCAGGACTTTGCCAAGGTAGAGGGCATCGAGAGGAATAGGGCTTTGGAGAATTCCGGCCAGCGCACCATCCTCCTCCTCCAGTCGAAACGTTCTCCCCATTCCGAGGATTCCCCCGAAGATGATGGTCATCCAGATCAGCGCGGCAGCGATGTCCTGCGGCCGTACGACCGCGGTGTCGATCGAAAAATTGAAGAGCACGCCAACCAGGACCGCGAACGCCCCCATGGCCGTGAGCCGCTCATAGGTTCGAAATTCGACCAAGAGGTCCTTCCGGGCGATGGCCCACACGAGGCCGATGTACGCCCTCACGCCGGATTCTCTACCGCGGCGTGGTACAACGCCTCCAACCCGGCGAGATCCAAGCTCGCCGAGTCCGTCACCGACGAGAATCGTCCTTGAACTTGAATGGCGACTCGATCGGCCAACTCCAATCCCTGTTTTAGGTTATGCGTCACGAGCACCACCGTCCTGCGCCCATCCTTGAGTGAGGCGAGCTGCTCCCGGAGCACGGCTGATGCGTGCGGGTCGAGTCCGGTGTAGGGCTCGTCCAGGAGAACCACCTCGGGGTCATGGAGGAGCGCCCTCGCGAGTGCCACCCGCTGTTTGAGTCCGCGAGAAAGCTCACGCACCGGGGTCCGTGCTCGATCCGAGAGTCCCATCGACGCCAATCGCTCCGGAATCCGTGTCTTCAGATCGGTGAGGCCGAACAGCCGGCCGTAAAACCGGAGGTTTTCTTCGGTGGTGAGTTGGCCGTACAGGAGTGACTGGTGGGAAACGATGCCGACGCGGTGTCTCCAGTCCCGACTCGCGACATCCGCCGGTGCTCCCGCGACACGAACGTGCCCGGAGTCCGGCCGCATCACGCCGGCGAGCATGCGAAGAAGTGTGGTTTTGCCGGCCCCGTTGGGTCCAAAGACGGTGAGCAATTCCCCGGGCTGAAGCTCGAAGCTTACGCCGTCGACTGCTCGGAGTGCCCCGAAGCTACGGACGAGGCCCACCGCCTCCAGCCCGAAACTCAACTTCCCACCCTAAGCGGAAACCGGGTTTCCGGCCGTGGTGGCCACCTCACCCAGCCGTTCGCCGCAGCCTGTACAGAAGCGGCTCTCCTTCACATTCAGATGCCCACATCCCGGGCAGGTCCGGCCCTCCGCCATCCCCTTACGTACACGTGCGATCTCGGCTTCGAGGCGGTCGCCATCAGGGTGGGAGGCGGCATCCTTGGCCCGCTTCGCGGCGGAACCCTTCGACCGCTTCACGGCCCCATCCGCGGGAGTCCCTTCGTCCGCGGCATGGCCGGGGCCGCTCTCCTCCTCCTCCATCGCCGCCAATGCCTGACGAGCCAGATCGGACTTGAGAATCTCGTAGTCCGCCTGGTCGATTTTGCCGGAGTGATAGTCGTACTCCGCGTCCCTGAGCCCGCGGAGAGCGGCCTGCTTGCGGGCGTCGACCTCGGTGACCTCGTCGTCGGAGCGCCCCATCGCGGCCCAGTCCCCCCGAAGGACGGGCATCATGACGAAGAGGATCACGCCGGCTGAGACGAGAATCACACCAACGATCAACCCCACGGGATCAGCTTCGTGCGGCCAGAGCGGGCCGTTCGCCTCCAGTCTTGGTCTTGGAGCGCGAGGCAGGCGTACGTGAAGCAGTAGTAGTCGATCCGCGGGAGGGCCACATCGCTATGATCCCTCCCAAGCTGATGACGAATCCCCCGTACCAGATCCAGCCCACCAGTACGTTGACCTGCACCTTGAAGGTCGCACGCTGAGCCCCGGCGTCATTCTCGAAGGCCGCATTGAGATCGTTCACGTTCTCGAGGATCAGATAGAGGTCCTCGAGGATGTAGGAGTTGACCCCCACGTTCGTGATCGGCGACGATTCCCACTTGACGTAGAGGACCTTCTCCGCCGTGAGAGATTCGACCGGCCGGCCATTTCGTTCGACGGTCATCAGCGCCACCGCCTGGCGCAACATGTTCTCGCCCCGAGGCGACGACAGTCCCTGGTAGGTGAGCACGTATTCGTGCCCGAATGGGGACCCGATCGTGATGGTCTCACCAGGATCGAGGGTTTGAACGATCTCGCGATTGAAAGCCACGCCGGCAAATGCGGTGAAGATCATCACCACCCCGACGTGCACGATGTACCCCCCCCAGCGGCGCCGATTCCGGCTCACGAGGTGGTAGAAGGCCAGGAAATGACCCTCACCCTCGATGCGGGCCCGTGCCTTGGTCCCCTTCACAAACTCGACGATGATGATGGTCATCACGAAGGCCGACAGACCGAAGGTCAGCAGAGCCATTCCGTGGTGCACACCTCGCAGGAACAGCGCCCCCACGACGATCAAACCCACGATGACCGGCATGCGAAAGTTCTTCACGAGATTGCGGCGAGAGGCCCTTCGCCACGCGATCACCGGTCCGATGCCCATCAGAGCCATCAGAGCCAGCCCGATGGGCAGGTTGACGCGGTTGAAAAATGGCGGACCCACCGCGATGGCCGTTCCCGTCAGACCCTCGGTGATGAGCGGGAAAAGTGTCCCCCACAGGATCGTGAAGGCCGCACCCAAGAGGATCAGGTTGTTGAAGAGGAACGCTGATTCTCGGGACAGGAACGACTGAATCTGGTTTTCGCTCTTGAGCTGCGGGTACCGCCACGCGATCAGCAGGACACTAAACCCGGCCATCACCCCCATGAAGGCGAGGAAGATGAACGCGATCTTTGTGTTTTCGGCGAACGTGTGAACCGACTCGATCAGGCCCGACCGCGTCAGGAAGGTCGCGAAAATCGTCAGCAGGAACGTGAGGGTCACGAGGCCCATGTTCCAAACCTTGAGCATCCCGCGGTTTTCCTGAATCTGGATCGAGTGGAGGAAGGCCGTCGCCGTCAGCCAGGGCAACACAGACGCGTTCTCCACCGGATCCCAAAACCAGAATCCACCCCAGCCCAGCTCCAGGTACGCCCAGCGCATGCCGAAGATGATTCCGTTCGCCAAGAAGAACCAAGACAGCAGAATCCAGCGCCGTGTGATCACGATCCAGCGCGTATCCAACTTCCCGCTGAGCAACGCCGACATGGCAAAAGCGAACGGAATCGTGAAGGAGGTGAATCCCAAGTAGAGTGTGGGCGGATGAATCGTCATCCAGTAGTTCTGGAGCTGCGGGTTGAGCCCTCGTCCATCCGCAGGCGCGAAGGGCAGTCGCTCGAACGGATTCACGTCGGCGAAGAGCAGCACCACCAGGAAGAAGCTTGAAATCGTGAGGAGTATACCGACCACGTACGGCATGAATTCCCGGTTCTTCGCCCGGTTCGTGAAGACCGCCGCCGCGGAGAAGAAGGAAAGGAGCAGCACCCAGAACACCAGCGACCCGCGTTGCCCGGCCCACAGGCCTGAGACCTTGTAGAACGTCGACAGTTCGCGGTTGGAGTAGTTCGCTACGTACCAGTACTCGAAACTATCCGTCACGAAGGCGGTGATGATCCCCGCCGAGGTCAGGATCAGAAGGAAGAAAACGGCGTAGACGCTATACTCGCCGCTCAGAACGAGGTCGCCACGCTCCTTACGACCGCCAACGAATCCGGCGACCGCTCCCCAGATTCCGACCGGTAGTGCAATCCAGAGAGCGAGCTCTCCGAGGAGTATCACCCGAGCAGTTCCTCAGGCGTGGCTTCGTAGCGACTCCCGCACTTCGCGAGAACGATCGTGGCTTCGAACACGCCATCCTCGCGGAAGCGACCCTCGATGACCACGTCCACATTCTCCGTGTCGTTGAAGGTATCGGGGAGTATGTCCCGGTATTCCACGGGAAAACGCACCGACTCGTCCAGGAGATCGATGACCGTGAAGTGGTGCAGCAGCTCGTCTTCGGCTCGATTCCATGAGCCCCGCTCGACACGCCCACTCACCTTCACGCCCACCTGGTGGAACGTCGGATCCGCCTCCACCCGGGCCATGAGCTCGACGGGCGTGAGATAATACATCATCGTGTCGCTGATGCCGGTCCAGATGAGGTACGTGACAACCAGGGCCACACCCCCCAATCCGACGAAAAATCTACCGTTGTCTTTCATGATGAGCGGCTCGGTACGTGTGAGACGGATAGATGGCGCACTGTGCCCTTTGCGTCCGGAAATATAGACACGCGCCGGGGCAACGCAAACCACCGCCCAAGGGCCGACGACCGGTCGTCGGGTCCCCTTCCATAAGATAATAGAAAGGTACGGCGCTCCGAGTTCCCTCCCAGCACCTACCCGACCCCGATCGGTCGTGGGGGTCTTCGATATCAGGGCGTCGTCAGGCTGGGTGCAGTCGGTACGTCATGGGCTTGGACCGGCGCCGCCCCGTTCGTCAGACCGACCTCTTCTTCGAGGCTCCGGAGGTGGCGGCGAACCTCGGACATGGGGTCGTCCTGCCCGGGCACGGCCCGGGGAGCGATCTTCCGGAACTTGGGCAAAGCTTGCTCCCAGTCACCGAGAAGCTCCTGGGCGCGCCTCGAGCCCGTCCGCTCGTAGTGACGCTCGATCATCACCTTGAGCAACTCCATGTCCTCCGCGTTCGTCACCGGTTGTATTTCGACGAGGTCGTGGTTCAGCCGTGACGGAAGGTCGCCGTATTCATCGAGCACGTATGCCATTCCATTCGACATGCCTGCCCCCAGATTGCGGCCCGTGTCACCGAGGATGACGACGACCCCTCCGGTCATGTATTCGCAGCCGTGGTCACCGACACCCTCCACCACCGCTCGGCCACCGGAGTTTCGTACGGCAAACCGCTCCCCGGCGCCACCGGCAATGAACAGGTCGCCGCCCGTGGCTCCGTAGAGCACAGTGTTCCCCACGAGCGTCGCCTTCTGCTCCAGGAATCGCGAACCGGGTGGCGGGCGGACCGTGATTTCTCCACCGCTCATCCCCTTCGCCACATAGTCGTTGGCCTCACCGATCAGGTGCAGGCGTACCCCATTGGCGAGCCATGCCCCAAACGACTGTCCTGCCGACCCCCGGAAAACCAGGTCGATGGATCCAGGCGGCAATCCCCCGTCCCCATGCACCTTAGCGATGCGCCCAGAAATCCGGCCTCCCACCGTGCGGTCCCGGTTCCGAATTTCGTAAGATCCCTGGAACGTACCTCCATCCTCGATCACACTGCCCATTTCCTCCAGAATCCCGTCATCCAGCGGGCTGCCGGGCCGGTCGTTACGTTCTTGGACCACATGGGTGGGCCCACCCGTCGTCCGCGTGATCATCTTGGAGAGATCGACGCCACGCCAACGGTCACCCTCCGCCCCTTCGATTTGCTTCAGCAGATCGGCCCTGCCGATCACGTCATTGAGCCGCTCATAACCGAGCGTAGCGAGGATCTCCCGCACGTCCTCACCCACATGGGTGAGGAACTGGATGACCATCTCCGGCGTGCCGAAATACTTCTCTCTATACTCTTCGGCCTGCGTCGCAATTCCCACGGGGCAGGTATTGAGGTGGCACTGGCGCGCCATCTTGCACCCGATGGCGATGAGCGCCACGGTGCCGAAGCCGTAGCGTTCGGCGCCGAGCAGAGCCGCAACCACGACGTCCCTCCCCGTATGCATACCCCCATCGGTGCTGAGGATCACCCGGCCGCGAAGCCCATTCATCATGAGCGTCTGCTGAGTCTCCGCCAGCCCGAGCTCCCAGGGAATACCCGCGTACTTTATCGAGGTGAGCGGTGAGGCACCGGTACCGCCATCCGCTCCACTGATCTGGATGACGTCGGCGTAGGCCTTGGCCACGCCCGCCGCAATCGTGCCCACCCCTTCCGAAGCGACCAGCTTCACGATGACGCGGGCGGTCGGATTGACGACCTTGAGGTCGTAGATCAGCTGGGCGATGTCCTCGATCGAGTAGATGTCGTGGTGTGGCGGCGGAGAGATCAAGGGCGTGCCTGCGGTGACGTGCCGCAGCCCGGCGATGTACGCTGAAACCTTGTGGCCGGGAAGTTGTCCACCCTCCCCGGGCTTGGCACCCTGGGCAATTTTGATCTCCAACTCTTTTGCCCCGACGAGGTACGCAGGCGTGACCCCGAATCGCCCGGAGGCGACCTGCTTCACCGAGGAATTCGCATCGAGCTTATCACCATCCGGGGTGTAGCGGCGGGGATCCTCCCCACCCTCGCCGGTGTTCGCTAGACCTCCTATCCGGTTCATCGCCCTCGCGAGATCCTCGTGAGCCTCTGGGCTCAGTGCACCCAACGACATGGCTCCGGTCTGGAATCGCCGTACCACGTCCTCTAGGGGTTCGACCCGATCGAGCCCGATCGGATCGCGGTCGGACGAGAACTCGAGGAGATCCCGTAAGGCCGTAGGCGGACGGCTATGGACCAGGTCGCGGTAGGCCCTGTATTCTTCCTCGCCTCCGCCCTGGACAGTCTTGTGCAGAGCGCGCCAGACTTGAGGAGTGTTCGCGTGGTAATCGCCGTCCCGCCGAAACTTGTACCAGCCGCCTCGCTCGAGCTTCTCCGCTGAGTACGCCTGAGTGTGCCGCTCGATCGTGTCCGCCGCGATGTGGCGGAAGCCGATACCGCCGATGCGTGACCTCGTGGTCGTGAAACAGCGATGGAGGACCTCGTCGCTGAGGCCGAGCACCTCGAAAATCTGGGCGCCGTGGTAGGAGGAAACCGTGGAGATGCCCATTTTCGACATGATCTTGAGGATCCCCGCATCGGCCGCCTTCCTGTAGTTTGCGATGACTTCGTCGAGTGCCTGGCCGTCGAAATCCCCTGCTGCGACCATGCCTCCCAGGGTCTCGAAAGCGAGGTAAGGACAGATCGCCGAGGCCCCGAACCCGATCAGGGCGGCGAAATGGTGAACGTCCCGAGCGTCGCCGGCCTCGGCAACGATGCTCGCCCGCATCCGAAGACCCTCGCGGATCAGGTGAAAGTGTACGGTCGAAACCGCTAAGAGCATCGGGATCGGCGCATGGGATTCGTCGGAAAAGCGGTCGCTGATGACGAGCAGCTGGCTCCCGTCGACGACCGCGGCGCTCGCGGCGGTACAGAGGTCATCGAGCGAGCGCTCGAGGCCTTCGGCCCCGTCCGCCACTGCAAAACACGCCTCGAGTTTGGAGATGGAGAAACCCTCGGGCGTCCCTTCCCAAAGCTGGACCAACTCCCCTTCACTCATGACCGGACTCATGAGGTGGACGAGGCGTGCGGCCTCCGGCTCCTCCTCTAGAATCGAGTGGCGGCGGCCCAGGTAGGTATCGAGCGACATCACGATCTTCTCCCTGAGAGAGTCGATCGGTGGATTGGTCACCTGCGCGAAGCGCTGCCGGAAATAGGTGTAGAGGAGGCGGCCGGGGCCGTTCAGCGTGGACGGGGGAGTGTCATCACCCATCGAGCCCGTGGGTTCCTTACCGTCGCGTCCCATGGGCGTGAGAACGTATCCGATTTCCTCTTGCGTGTACCCGTGTAGCGCCTGCAGGTGCAGCAGATCAGGGCCATGCGAAGCGGCCTGATATCGGGTCGGGTCGAGCTCCAGGGCGGAAAGATGATGGAGATTCCCGCTCACCCACTGACCGTACGGCCGCTGCGCGGCCATTTCGGCTTTGATTTCATCGTTGTGGAAGAACTGGCGCCGAGCCGTGTCGACGGCGATCATCTCACCGGGTCCGACCCTTCCCGACTCTACGATCTCGCTCAGCGGCAGATCGGCGAGCCCGACTTCCGAGCTCATGATCACCAGGCCGTCCGCCGTAACCTGATACCGGGCAGGGCGTAGTCCATTGCGGTCCATCACGCAGGCGGCGACCGTGCCATCCGTGAAGGCGACCGCAGCCGGACCGTCCCAAGGCTCCGTGAGACAGGCGTGATACTGGTAGAACTCCCGGAGTTGGGGATCCATGTGGGGCATACTCTCCCACGCCTCCGGAATCAGCATCGCCATGGCGTGGAGCAATCCGCGGCCGGAGGTCACCAAGAGCTCGAAAGCCTCGTCCAAAGAGGCCGTATCAGACCCGATGGGATGGATGACCGGGATCAGATCCTGGAGCTGGTCGCCCCAAAACCCAGACGTGAGCTCGGGTTCGCGCGCCGACATCCAGTTCCGGTTGCCGATGAGCGTGTTGATCTCCCCGTTGTGCGCGATCAAGCGGAATGGCTGGGCGAGGCGCCATGTCGCAAGCGTGTTGGTGGCAAAACGCTGATGGAAGAGGGCGATTGCGGACACCGTCCGCTCGTCCTCGAGGTCAGGATAGAAATTGGCGAGCTCCGACGCGACCATGAGACCCTTGTAGACCACGGTCCGCGCTGACATCGAGACGATGTAACAGTCGACGTCCTCTTCCCGGTAGCCAGCCTCGGCCCGCGCGCGAGCGAGGTAGAGCGTTCGGTCGAACTCAGCGCTCGACAGGTCCGAAGGCCTCTCGATAAGGAGCTGTTCGATCCCAGGAACACACCCGCGAGCGGAAGCACCGAGCACGGAGGGGTCCATCGGGACCGCTCTCCAGCCGAGGGCCTCGATGCCCGTCCGGACTGCCGCCTCCTCCAGGATCGTACGGGCCCGGTCACGCATCTCTTCTTCCGTGGGCAAGAAGACCATCGCTATTGCGAGCCGTGATAGATCGCCTTCGTCCATGCCCATGCGCACGGCATCCTCGGTCAACAATTCACGAGGAACCTGAATCGTCACACCCGCACCGTCACCCGATGCCGCGTCGGCTGCGACGGCGCCACGGTGCGTGAGGTTCACCACCGACCGCACCGCCAATTCTACAATTCTATGGGTTCTTTCACCTTCGATACTGGCTATGAAGCCCGTCCCGCAGCCGTCGTGCTCGAAGGCCGGGTTATAAAGAGGCGGCGGGTTGGACGGAGAAACCACAGCCCCGGATAGGGACTCTTTGTGCGGCGTTCTATGTCCAGCATTCAACTTCCGAGTCATACGTCTCCCGATCTATCGATCTATTTCCTGATTCATTCCCAGACGACGTGTCCAAAACCGTATCCAAAGCCGTATCTAAGACCGTTATACCCAAAACGAAAAACGGCCTCTCCACACTGGAGAAGGCCGTTCGAGGAACCGAAAATACGTGCTCAGTTCACTCGCAAGCGTCTCCAATGCGCAGCCCTACGTCGGCCTCGCTTTCGAGATTCGGGGCAAGCAACTCGCTCTCGCGAGTCAAGTACTCGCACGCGCGAGTTCGGTGAACGGCAAACGCTCATCGGGTTCTTACCTGAGGCGACCCATCTGCGAGGACCTGCCAGGCGTTTTCACTTGCTCTCCATAGGGGCTCAGGGCCCCGAAAATCTGTCTGTACCTGCCGGCCGCGCCGGACTGTTGCACCAGCGTCACATAGGCAAGTTGCGCAAGGTAACCGACGAGAATAGGCCTTTGGGGCCGAAACGGCAAGTCGTCTGCACCTATTGTACCCCGTCCCCCAGCCTCCCGGCGGCCCCCGAAAACAACCTCGGGAGGCTCCTTGCCCAGCCGTCCCCTCGCTCATACAATTGCTGCCGTTCTTCCCGGCTCTAAAGCCAAATTCCGTCATCCGTCTTTGACAGCGATACTTCCCGGAATCCAGTCGCTGCGGAGTTGACCGCTGTGCCCAATCCCAACTCGACGTGGTCCTTTGTCCCGTCAGTGCTGCTTCTTGCCATCCTGACCTCACCCGGATGCGCTCCCGGAGACCGACCCGACATCCTCGCCTTGGCAACGGCGGGCACCGGAGGTGTCTACTACGTGCTGGGAGGGTCGATTGCGGAGCTCTGGAGCCGCGAGTTGCCCGATTATGACTTCGTAGCCGAGGTCACGGGCGGCTCGGTCGAGAACCTCAGCCTACTCCTGGGCGGCGATGTCCAGGTGGCCTTCTCCATGGGTACGAACGCCCACCAGGTGTTTTACGCGACCGGATCCTTTTCGGGCCGGGAGCCGGCGCAGGTTCTCGCGCTCACCGCGCTCTACCCGAACGTCCTTCACCTGGTCACACTCGAAGGAAGCGGAGTGGAGAGCCTCGCTGACCTCGTGGGCCGACGGGTATCCGTGGGTGCGCCGGGAAGTGGGACCGAAGTGGCCGCCCGAACCCTGCTCGAAGGAAACGGGATCAGCTACGACGATTTCCGGCCCCAGCGTCTCAACTTCAACGAGACTGCTTCTGCACTCCGGGACGGAAACATTGACGCCGGATTCCTGAGTGCCGGCCCGCCTACCAGTGCCATCATGGACCTGGCTACGGCGCGGGCTTTGCGACTTGTGCCCATACGGCCGGCGGAAGTAGAGAACACTGCCTTACTGGACCCGACCGTGAGCCGCGATCTGTTCCTTCCGGGAACGTATCCCGGCCAGGAGCTCGAGGTCGGGACGCTGAGCACGCCCAACCTCCTCGTGGTTCGCGCTGACATGTCGGAAGAGCTGGTCTACGATCTGACCAGAACACTTTTCGCCGTGCTGGCGGAGTTAGCGGCCGTACATCCTGCCGCACGTCACATCTCGGCCGAGTACACCCTGGAAGCCTCGCCCATCCCACTTCACCCGGGTTCCGTGCGCTACTATGTGGAAGCGGGATACGCGGTGCCTGATCGTCTGATTTCTTCCCCGTGAGGCGTCCCGATATCCACCACGGTGGTTAGAGAACGGTGAGCTCGGCGGGCGGGCCCTCGCGGAGGGACCTGGGGCTCCGCACCTTTTCCGCAGGAGCCTTCGTCATTCTGGCGATCGCCCTCTCGCTCTTCCAGCTCTACATATCCGGCGTCCGGCCGATCGGACTCTTCTACGAGAGGGCGTTCCATCTCGCGGTCATTCAGGTCCTGGCCTTTCTCCTTTTTCCGACGAAGGGCCGCGCCTTTCCGACCCAGGGTCGTGGAGAGGCGGAGGTCCGAAGTCGAATGGCGTGGACCGTGGACGCCGCCTTTATTGCTGGTTCCATCTTCGCAGCCCTCTATCTCACGCTCAACCTGGACGCCATCGTGAACCGGGCAGGCGCCTGGAGCGGCACCGACGTTCTTGCGGGGGTCGTGGCAGTGGTCACGCTCCTCGAAGCGAGCCGAAGGGCGTTGGGCTGGCCCATTTCGTTCATCGCCGCCTGTTTCATCGGCTACGGGTATGTGGGTCCCGCACTCCCCGGCGTGCTCCGGCATGGAGGCTACAGCACCGGACGGCTCATAGGACAACTCTATCTTGGCCAGGAGGGGATATACGGGATCCCGTTGGGTGTGGCCGCCTCCTTCGTCTTCATCTTCATCCTGTTCGGAGCGCTCATGGAGGTGACGGGCGCGGGCCAGTTCTTTATGGACCTGGCTTATGCGGCTACCGGAAGACAGCGGGGAGGCCCCGCAAAGGCGGCGGTTCTGGCCTCTGCCGCGATGGGATCCGTGTCGGGGAGTGCCATCGCCAACGTAGTAACCAGCGGGGCGTTCACCATTCCCCTCATGAAAAGGGTCGGCTACACGCCCGAAGAGGCAGGCGGCATCGAGGCGGCCGCAAGCACCGGGGGCCAAATCCTTCCCCCGATCATGGGGGCCGGAGCATTCCTGATCGCCGAATATACCGGTCTTCCCTATCTGGACGTCGTCAAGGCAGGACTCGTTCCCGCCATTCTCTACATGGGAACGGTATTCGTCTTCGTGCACGTGGTGGCGGTCAAGAAGGGTCTCAAGGGCCTCCCGGCCTCCGAGCTTCCCCGGTTCGGGACCACGTTGGCCAAGGGGTGGCACTTCCTCGTGGCCCTGGTGGTGCTGATGGCCGCGCTGCTCATGGATTTTTCGGTGGCCCGGGTCGGCTTCCTTGCGTGCCTAGCCGTGGCGGCACTGGCGGCTTTGCGAGCCGCATGGGACCGGATCGTACCTGGGAATCAAGCGAGCCCGAGGCCGGGAGAAGCGGCTCAGAGGCCCCTGACGGGCTGGGTCGGCGGCGGGATCGTACGCATCGTGGACGGTTTCGTCATCGCGGGCCGAAATGCGCTTCCAGTGAGTCTGGCCTGCGCCGTGGCAGGAATCATCGTGGGCATCGTCGGCCTCACGGGTCTCGGCCTCAAATTTTCGGGTCTCATGCTTTCTCTTTCCCAGGGGAATCTCTTTCTTGCCCTGATACTTCTTCTTCTGGCGAGTCTCGTGCTTGGCATGGGACTTCCTGTAACCGCCAGCTACGTCGTCCTCATCGTTCTCGCCGGCCCGGTCCTGATCAATGATTTCGGTCTTCCTGTCCTGATCGCTCATCTTCTCGTGTTCTGGTACTCCCAGGACTCCAACGTCACCCCCCCCGTCTGCCTCGCTGCTTATGCAGCCGCAGGCATCGCGGGATCCGACCCCATGCGCACCGGGCTCCAGGCGTGGAAGTACGCCAAGGGCCTCTATCTCATTCCCCTCCTCATGGTGGTGCATCCCGAGCTCGCCCTAGGGGGTCCGTGGCTCGTGGTGGTCGGGAAGGCTACGATGGCCATGGTGGCGCTAGCCGCGTTCGCCGCTGCGTTGGAGGGACAGTCGCTGAGGCGTCTGACCGCAGGAGGTCGGATCCTACTTCTGGCAGGCGCGGCGACCGCGTTCTTCCCATCCTTCCTGGTGGGGGGCCTGGGAGCTCTGTTCGTCGTTGCCTACACCCTGAACGACGCCCGGTATCGGTCCCCGAACCCATCCTAGTCGAGAACTGGCCGTTTCAGCGCCGCCGTTTCAGCGCCGCCGTTTCACCGTCGCCGCTTCACCGCCTTGGGAAGCAGTCGCGACCGACCCGGAGGTGGGACGGAATTTCAATAAGAATGACCTCGCCGGGCACGGCCATGATCTGCTCTGTGATACACGACGAACCGGCTAACTGGTCGATTTCAATTTGAAGTAGCTCGGTCCCGTCCCACGGGAGCCGGAAGCTGGCCGATCTGGTTCCGACGACGGTCCCCAGGCGTATCCGCCTTCCCGACCAAACGGCGTACAGTGTGGCGTCCAGAAAACTATGGTTGAGCACCTCGATGTCGAGCCGCTCCGCCGCCCCAGAGCCAAACGGGCTTTCCGTTCTCGCCGCGCCACAACCTAAGCTGGCACCGGCGAGCACCACAGCAAGCGCTGCGACACGTAAGGCGGCGATGCGCCTACCGAAACGAGCAACATTCACACCCATTCCAACCTCCTGCCCGGACCGCGGAATAAAAAATGTCGAGGTCCTCTCCACGCACACGTCCTTATTAAGACAAGTACTCCCCGGGACTCGTTCGGGTCCTCTGGCCAAGACACGTCCGGGACACCACACTAGGACGGCGCGCTGCCCTCGGCCAGCCCCTTCACGGCCTGAACGGCCTGGGCCCAGCCGGCAAGAAGTGTCGCGCGCTCGTTGTCGGACATGTGTGACGTGAATCGGGTGGCTTCCCCCTGAGAGGCGAGGAAGTCCTCGCCGTCGGACCAGAGCCCCACTGCGAGTCCGGCAAGGCCCGCCGCCCCCAGAGCAGTCGTCTCGACAAGAGCCGGCCGGCGCACCGGGATCCCCAACAGCCCGGCCTGGAAGCCAAGAAACCAATCGTTGTTGGCCACCCCACCGTCGACCCGTAGCTCCGTCGTCTTCGTCGAGGAGTCCGCCGCCATGGCATCGAGAACCTCGTGGGTGCTGTACGCCATCGCCTCCAAGGCAGCACGCACCAGGTGCTCCCGCGTCGTGCCTCGCGTGAGGCCGAAGAGCGCCCCACGGGCACCCGGCATCCAGTGTGGTGCCCCGAGCCCCACGAACGCCGGCACGAAATAGACTCCCTCGTTCGACTCGAGTCCCGCCGCCATCGCCTCGGACTCCGACGCGTCGTCGATCAGGCCCAGTCCATCGCGCAGCCATTGAATTGCGGCCCCGGCGATGAACACCGATCCCTCGAGGGCGAACGCCAACCCGCCCCTCGAGTCACACGCCGCGGTGGTGAGGAGGCCGTGGTTCGACGGCACGATCCGATCCCCCGTGTGCATGAGGAGAAAGGCACCCGTCCCGTACGTACTCTTGGCCAGA
>SMVB01001672.1_pt1 | contig 18710 bp, 18 predicted proteins | sample 2456461 | NCBI WGS metagenome assembly SMVB01 (sample SAMN11095934, study PRJNA526329) | marine sediment metagenome | biome: Marine sediment; feature: Surficial sediment; material: Deep marine sediment; isolation source: Hadal surficial sediment | place: Pacific Ocean | collected 2014-05 | depth...
CCAAAATATATCGCCAGAAATATTGCTAGCCAAAGATTCGGATCCTCGGGTTGCAACACATACTTGGTGAAGTAAGGCATCATCAACCCGGGTATCGCACCGGTAATGGACCCCACCAGGTAAACAGTTAACAACAGTCGAAACACTCGATTTCGCATCACTCGCCTGATGCCGGGTATGAGAGGATTTGATGGCCTTCTTGAGAATTCCGGACGCTCCGAGACCTGCCAGACGAGATTGAAATAAAGCAGCGATAACAGGCATCCAAAGATGACTGAAAAACTCATGTATGCCGCCCTTTCACCTCCAAATACAGAAATCAGTATTGGCGGGAGCACGGCGGCAGTTAATGTCCCTGCGACGACAAATCCTTCCCGAATTCCGAACAGCATACTTCGCTCATGGTAGTCAAGGGTGAGCTCAGGACCTAAACCATAGTGTGGGATAATATAAACCGTGTGAAAGAGATAGTAGAGCGTATAGGTCACTGCAAACCAGGCTGCAGCATCCAGGCCGCTCAGCTGCTCCGGCGGCGTGAACATAAAATAGAAACAAATGCTGGCAAGTGGTGCGCCCAGGGCCATCCAGGGCCTGCGTCTACCCCAGCGACTTCTTGTTCTGTCGCTGAGCCAGCCCATGATAGGGTCGGTTATCGCATCCAATGCCCGGGCAACCGCCTTTACAAGCGCAATAAGACCTAACGGGACAAGAATGGTGTCCGAGTAAAATATAGTGAGATGAATGCCGATAGGGATGGCCATCGCCGCGCCGGCAAAACTGGGAGCACCATAGGAAATTTTGGTCCAAAGTGACAGCGGCGGCTCAACATCGACCATCGTTGGATGACTTTCGGATTTGTTACCGCTCATAGTGCCCTATAACGTCGAATTACCGGATAATACATCAAGCATGATCCAGAACCAGTTTTTTCTGGTCAGTTGGTCTTTCCAATGACAATGTCTATCGCGTATTTGTTGACGAATTCTGTCCTGCTTGTGAAGATGTCCGGGTTACGAACCTTCGTTTGAGCCAGGATTCCATCATGTCTTCAGATCAACCAGATATTTATCCCTCCCGGGAAACAGCGCTGGTCAAACAGCTGAAAGATAATATTGAGTCAGTGATCTATTGTAGCAATGAGAGTATCAAGTGGTTGTTAGCATCGTTTTTTGCAGGCGGCCATGTCTTGCTGGAAGACCTACCCGGAACCGGGAAAACAACACTGGCCAAATCACTGGCAGGATCAATTGATGCCGTGTTTAAACGAATTCAATTTACCCCGGATCTGCTGCCATCGGACATTCTGGGCGTCTCCATCTACGATCAACGCAACCATGATTTTCGATTCCGTGAGGGACCCATATTTACACAAATTCTGCTGGCTGATGAAATAAACCGGGCTTCACCTCGCACCCAATCTGCTTTACTCGAGGCCATGGCAGAAAACCAGGTCAGTGTGGAAGGGACGAGGATTCCAATGGATGAACTGTTCTTCGTGATCGCCACACAAAACCCCGTGGAATTCCACGGCACCTACCCGCTACCAGAAGCACAAATGGATCGTTTTGCGATGAGATTTGAACTGGGATATGTATCCAGGGAAGACGAGGTGAAAATCCTTGATGCGCAACGCCATGGGCATCCACTGTCAGATCTCAAACCTTGCACAAATATCGAAGACGTACGGTCAATCAGAGAAGCCGTTAAGAACATTCGAATTTCCGAAGAACTAAAACACTACATCGTCGATCTGGTTAGCGCGACCCGAACCCATCCGGGAGTTCAAATGGGCGCGAGTACACGAGCAGCAATTACCATGATGAAATGCTCACAGGCAATGGCTTTGATTGAAGGACTCGACTTTGTCACACCTGATATTATCCAGGGACTCGCCATCCCCATCATGGCTCATCGACTGGTACTCAATAGCGAGTCTCAATATTCAGGCGTAGATTCCACACAATGCATCCTGGAGATAATGCAAGATCTTCCTGTACCGGCATGATCGCGATGAATAGAAACGCATAAGATGTTCAGGGATTTTATCTTTCCTGCCTACGCAAGGCTATCGAGCTCAAGCCGTCGAGCCTCGCGCAGATCATCGGAAAGAGGCCAGTTCATTCAGACCAGCGCTGTCATCTGTGGCGCTATCGGCATTGATACCAATCTCACACTGGTCTACCAGTTATTTGCATTCCTTATCTGCCTGATCATCCTTGCCAGGATCTCACTGAGGTTACAAGTACCGAACGTCACGATTAGAAGGCACCTGCCAAAATACGCGACGGCTGGACAAACATTTGAGTACTTGATAAGTGTCCATAACGATGGGGAGTTGGCGGAGCAGGGGCTGAAGCTCATCGATAACCCACGGGTCATGCCACCGGATATCAATCAATTCAAAGCGCAGCGGGAGCCGGGTGAGGAGACCCGGAATGCCTATGACAGATGGATAGGCTTTCATCGTTTTATCTGGTTACAGCGGCTCAACACCGGTATCGTTGTAAAGCAGGGTGACGTGCCGGAGATTAGCGTCATGGGGACTGAAAACACCAGGATGGAAGCCCTTCCACTGCGCAGGGGTATTGTAAATTTTACCTCCACTACACTATTGTGCCCTGATCCCCTGGGCTTGAATTATTCAGTCAAGGAATTTATCCATCATGAAGAACTCATGGTACTGCCCAGGCGGTACAAGATTGGAAAAGCTTTTGAACTAAAGGGAGGCCGCCACTTTCAACCCGGAGGCATCAATTCAACATGGTCGATTGGCGAATCTGACGAATTTGTTTCACTGCGCGATTACAGGGACGGCGATGCCGTGCGCAAGATTCACTGGGCGAGTTCTGCCAAACGAGATAAACCAGTCGTCAAAGAATTCCAGGATGAATTTTTTGTACGTCAGGCTCTCGTTCTTGATACAGACACGGATGATGATGACCTTCTCGAAGAAGTCATCTCAGTCGGGGCCAGTTTGCTGCTGCAAATGGAAAATTGTGACGGCCTGATGGACCTGATTTATGTCTCCGATTCGCCGCAGATAATTACCGCGGGCAGAGGTTATGCCCAGACAAACCATCAATTGGAGGCGCTTGCCACTATACATAAATGTCGGCATTCGGGAAGAAAACTGCTCGATACTTTAATCTCACATCAAAAACTGATGAGTGGTTGCATCCTGGTGGTGCCTGAATGGGATGAAGCAAAACAGCAATTGTTCCTCAGCTTATCAACAGCGGGCACCCCCACCTCACTGTTTATCCTGACCAGGGATGAGAATGAACTTCACGACGTGCCTGCCAGCGCGCAGGTATTGCCACTCGGTGAAATCGCTGAGAGGTTAGCAAACCTGTGAAACCAAAAATTTTACAGGGACTGATTATTTTTATCTGGGGATTGCAGACCGATCTGATCTGGTTTGCCCTGCCGATGGCCATGCTGCTTGAAGCAAAACATTTAACGAATCGCCGTTGGGCACTGTCCCAAAAAGATTTTTATCGCGTTGCAGATCTCACAACAATTGCATTGCTTGGCATGATCATTTTTCTATTTCTGAATGCGCGAACCTATCACTTTATTACGACACTCATTCAGTGGTTGCCGATTCTGTTCTACCCGCTTACCATCGTGATGGCCTACAGTACGACCGGGAAAATGACCCTGGACGTACTCTTCTACTCCCTTAGAAGACAGAAAGAACCGGTACAACAATCCCTGGACATGGACTACTTCCTGATTGGTCTTTGCCTGCTGGCGATTGCCACAAATACACGGGATCACTCTCTCTTTTTCCCAGTGTCCGCATTTGTCATCTTATGGTCATTGTTCCCATTGCGTCCAACGCGTTACAAAACCAGCATCTGGATACTGATGATCTCAATGGTTTTACTGTCCGCTACCTTTACACATCTGGGAATGCGTCAGGCGCACCTGGCATTCAAGACAATATCAGACCAGTGGATCGCCAATTGGCTGGCTCAAAGAACTGATCCACTAAAGTCGATGACTGCATTAGGCAGGGTAGGCAAGTTGAAACTCTCTGACGAGATCATTTTCAGGATTGAACCTCTGGATGGCAATAGTTTCCCCAAATTATTGCATGAAGCGAGTTACGACCTGCCGGGGAAACTACGCCCCATCGAATGGACCGTCATGGATTCATCATTTAGAACCTTGCCCCACGAAAATGACTTTACATGGCGGTTTTCAGGTCAATCCGCGAATGAAAGTGCAGCAAAAATCTATCTGGAATTCGAAAGGGAACGCTCTCTTATACCTGTACCTGTATCACTTACGGAAATCCATGAATTACCGGCACGGGAAGTAAAATCAAACAGATATGGCGCCATTCAAGGCAGTGGGCTGGTACCAGGTCCATCCTTCGAAATAAAATATCGATCACTGAACCCGCCCTCACTTTATAGCCCTCCTCGCGAAATTGACACACACATACCCGAAGAATATGAGGACCTGATGTCCAGGGTTGTGAAGAGAGGGCAATATTCCGGGACAGATGCAATCGCGTACGTGCGCAAATATTTCTCCGACTTCAAGTACAGTTTGATTCAAGATGAGAGCAGCAGTGCCACAGATCCACTGTCAAACTTTCTATTCGATCGACGCGCTGGTCACTGCGAGTTCTTTGCCAGCGCCACGACCTTGCTCTTGAGACAGATGGGTATCCCGGCTCGATATGTTCTTGGTTATTCCGTTCAGGAATACAATGACACCCTGGGAATGTACATCGTCAGGCAACGTCATGCTCACACATGGGCCATCGCCTTCGTAAACGAACAATGGCACGTGGTTGATACAACACCCAGTAGCTGGTACCGCCTGGAACAAGAAAATTCAAGTCCAATTCAGCCAGTTTTCGATTTCCTATCCAACTATAGCTTTATGTTCCAACTCTGGTGGAATGACCAGAAGATAGAGGATTACGAATTCGAGCTGTATCTTATTGGCGGGATTCTGGCCCTGATACTAATATGGAGAATCACCACCAGCGAGCAGGTGATCATTAAAAAGGAAGAAGCGCCAGCGCCCGTATACCTGCCCGGCTCTGATTCTCCATTTTTTGAAATACAGGCATACCTGGCCGGGACCGGATTGAGACGAAGCCCAGGAGAACTCCTGAGAAACTGGCTGGTGAGAATCCAGAAGCCTGAACTACTACCACTACTCCGAACACATAATCAATGGCGATTCGATCCACGGGGAGTCGATGCTGAAGATAAGAAAGTACTGGCTGAACAAGTTGACAGTTGGCTATCGAAGCAGGCGGAGATCACGTCACCGGACTGACCGACTGCCCGTCCTCTAACCGTTCAACACGCCGTATTGCAACCTTGGCCCCTGCTTTTAATTCACCCGATATGGGCAGCGAGACTGGCCTTTTTTTATTCTCATGCAAAGCAGGCTGCGGATTTTCTTTGCCTCAGTGGCATGCCTATAATCATGTCCTGATAAAATCCAGCCCAAATATATGGTCCTTCGGAAAAGAATTCGCGCAACGGTAGTCTGTATTCGAGACGATGAATTTCTGGCTATCGAGCTGGAAGACCCGACCACTCACAAAAGAATGTGGTCCCTTCCCGGTGGCGAAATAGAAGCTGGTGAAACTGCAAAAGAGACCGCCATCCGGGAAACCCTGGAGGAAACAGGTTATTCGGTGAAGTTAGTGTCCGGCTCAGAGATTGTTACAAATTATCTTTTTCGCTGGAATGCTACCGTATTTGACTGTACCACTTACTGGTACCTGGCAAAGCTCACCGAGCCCGGACCGGGACAAGTCAACGATGCAGGCTACCTGCTGGGATGCCGCTGGCTCCCCGTCTCACGAATTGATGAACTCTTCGCCTATCATCCACATATCAGGGACATAGCAAAACAACTGGCACAACAGCAACCCTGATCCGCCCAACTAACCTGACACCCATGCACCACTCATTTCTTCAAGTATAATGGCCGACCATTCAACCCCTGTTAAGGAAGAACTTCTTGGATATTAAGCAAAAAATGTCGCAGATAATTGAAATGGAAGCAGCCGCTATCAAGGCTATTAACGTAACAAGCGAATTTGAAGAAGCGGTTAGTACATTGCTTAATTGCAAGGGACGAGTCGTGACAACCGGCATCGGCAAAGCAGGATTTATCGCACACAAGTTCGCTGCAACCTTGTCTTCCACCGGCACACCTGCTTTCTACATCCACCCCGCTGAGGCTGGTCATGGCGATATGGGTATGTTGGCTGAAGGTGACTGTATCATTGCATTCTCCACCAGTGGAAAATCAATCGAGGTCATTGAAATGCTGGAAATTGCCCACCTCCTGGGTATCGAGAGTATTATTGGCATTACCTCACACACAGACTCTCCGCTGCGGGATTTGAGCGAGATTGTCCTGAACATGGGGCCTGATATTGAAGAACCCTGCCCTCTCAAGATAACGCCCAGCGCAACAATCGCCGTCATGCTCGCCATCAGCGATGCGATCGCATTGACGCTGATGGAATTAAAGGGTTTTACAAAAGAAGACTATGGCATGCGCCATCACAAGGGGTATCTGGGGTCTATCACTCGAAAAAAATATGATAGCGAGCAGTAGAAATTGAATTCGACAAGACCAACATTGGATCCAGCTATCCTCTCAGAAAAATACGTGCAGCAAGTCGCCAGGGAAATTGCTGAATCAGGGGTCAAAATCAAGGTGCTTGGTCTGATCGCATCTGATGACAAGCCATCGATTGCTTACGCTCACGCGACCAAACAAAAATTTGATGCCATCGGAATCGACTACGACCTTCGGCATGTAGAACGTCTTTCGCTTGAAAAAGAAATAGATCAGGCAAACCAGGATCCGGCTTTGCACGGAATATTTATCTACTTCCCTGTTTTCAACAATCAGCAAGATGATTATCTTCGAAACCGTGTTGATTATCGGAAGGACATAGAAGCGGGTAGTAATTACTGGACCGGCAAACTTTATGCAAACGATCGCCTGGCTCTTTCCGATGACCAGAGAAAAAAAGCATTGCTGCCTTGCACACCACTTGCAATTTTAAAGATACTAACTGAAATTGGAATCTACGCTACTGACCAGGAACGGCCAATTAGCGGCAAGGTCGTTACCATCTTCAACCGGAGTGAAGTGATTGGCCGCCCGCTCGCTGTCATGATGTCCAACGATGGTGCCAGGGTATATTCCTTCGATATGTATGGGCCGCTTGAGTTTGTAGATGCTGTCGTGCATGAATCCGGTATCACTCGCGCCCAGGCTCTGAAGGATTCAGACATGGTCATTACCGGTGTTCCGGGTACTTCATTTGACAAGATTCGTTGTGATGAAATCCGCCCCGGCACCGTTTGCCTCAATTTTTCCAGCGATCAGAACTTCGAGGATGGAATAGATAGCCAGACGGATATCTACATACCAAGAGTGGGTCCGATGACCGTCGCCATGTGTATGCGCAATACCCTGCGCTTGTATTTAAATTTCCACCAGGGATCCTGAGATGCAAGCAATACAAAACGAGACCCTGGCGGAATATCTTGATGTCCTCTCAGCCAAAACATCAACTCCCGGCGGTGGTGCAGTTGCCGCTATCACTGGTGCCCAGGCAGCAGCCCTGATTTCCATGGTTTGTCAATTCTCGGATAATGACCCGGAACTTATCCTGATTGCCGGGCAAGCAGAGAAAGCACGGATTACTTTTTTGGAGCTTGCGGATCAGGATAGCGCTGCATTCAGCCTTGTTATGAGCGCATTCAAACAACCAAAGGACGCAAGTAATCGAAAAAAAAATATCCAATCGGCCCTGGTCCGGGCTGCTGAGCCCCCCCGGGCGATGCTGAACCTCGCATCCACCCTGGCCGAGGGTATCGTTAAGCTTCTGGAGAAGGCGAACAAGAAGCTCATTACTGACACGGGTATCGCAGCAATATTGATCGAGGCGACGGTTGATTCCGCTGAAATGAATGTCCTGATTAACCTGAAGAGCATCAATGATGAAACTTATCATCAGGATGTGTTGTCAGAAATCACAATGTGCAGGCAAAGCGTAAAGGACTTGAAAAAAGTGACTGAAGAGATCCGAGAATCTTTGAAGTCCGGATAGACGTATCAAATGCCCAGGATCCTGACCACTATTTGCTTGTTCTTATTAGCGGCCTGTACCGGAACGACCCCGACCGAAGATATTGAACCACTTCGAAGTGCGACAGGGCCAGTTGCCCGCAGCGCTATATCTGCCGGGGGTATGGAGGTTCAATTTGAGAACCTGCTTGCCCGGAAACTCTTCCATCTCGCAGTGCAGGATATCCAATCTGCAAATCCAGAGAATCGTTTTCCCACGATCAGTGCCCACTACCATCAACTGGGCCGCGCCCTGAACCCATCCAAATTGTCGATGGGCAATCAGCAACAACTGCGTTTATTCAACTACTTATGGGAGGTAGAGCGTCAAAAGGGCAAAATAGTTGACCAGAATGATAGCCGGGGCTACCTGTCGCCCGTCGAGTATTACCGGACCTACCTGCCCCAGGGGGGCTCCCTGTCTCTCGATACTGATTCCCTTCGTGAAGAGGCCGGGTCAGGTTTACTCAAATTACATAAAAGAATCCAGGAACTGACCCGTTCCAGCGAACAAATACCCATGTTTTCAATATTCGAATCGGCTCGAGACAATTCTGAAAACTATCTCCCCAATACCGAATACGGCAGGCAGGAATATCTGACCCGCATTGTCGATAATTTGCTGATTATGCAGGAAATTCTGCCTTCCTATCTGAATTTTGACAACGACAATGAATTTGTAATTGAAGGTTTTGAAGACGTCGTGGACGATTCAGTAGGCACTATTTTCTATGATGCTGAAAATTCGACGCTGCGTGTCGGTCTGCATAACATGAACCAACTTCCCCTGCATGAAATTGAGAGCGCTGCTCACTTTTATGGTGTACCCGGATTGCATTCCATTTATTCAGCCAGGTATTTGTATGAAGTCCAATCCCTGATTTCATTGCCTGGTTTTGAAAAAGGCTGGGCTGCCTATGCAGCGGCTAATCTTAATGTGCTTCCCGCTTACCAGCACCCACAATCTGAATTGGGACGCAGTTACTTCGAAGCCGGGTTAATCTCGCTGGCAATTATTGACCTGGCGATACACACTGAAGGCTGGTCTCCTGAGCAGGCAATTAAATTTGCCCTGCAGAACTCACCCTTACCTGAGGGCAGACTGAGAACCTACATAGACCAGATACAGCAAAAACCGGGCTTATTCGCCGCACCATTAATGGTCAGCCTGGAAATCGAAAACATGAAGACCTCGAGTGAAAATGCCCTGACACAAAAATTCGATATAGTAGAATTCCACAAGGTCATCATGAGAGCCGGTCCGCTACCGCTCACGGAACTGAAATTTGTCGTCAGTCGATGGACGCGATTGCAGTTACTTAGCACCAACAACGACAAGTCACATCAGTGATCATGCCCGTGAGGTCTCGCCCGAAACTGCTGATCTCTTTCGAGCAATTCAGATAAATCACACAACCCATTCGCAGAAAGCAGGTCTGTCAGGGCACCGAGAAAGTGATCATAGTAGGTATAGGGATCATCATCTCGATGGGTTTTATCCCACCCTGACACTCTTTCAATCAACACTGCCCTGAAGTCATTCCAGGAAAAACATTCTGCTTCACAAAGTACCCTCGCCATGCCAAAGACACGGCTTTGCCATGGGGCTTCAAATAATAAATCACCATTGGCCATGGGGGGTGCGATGACCTCCTCTAGTTCCATGCCTTCGCTCACAATAACTCCACGCCAATCATGGAGTCCCGCGTCACCACATCAACCAGTTCTTCTTCACTTTTGCCGATACTATTGTGAGGTTGTTGGGGCAGGACCATGTACCTGATTTCAGCGCTTGAATCCCAGATCCTGATTTCCACATCTTTTGCCAGATCCAGCCCCATTTCTTTGAGTACTAATCGCGGCTCCCTGACAATTCTAGAGCGATACTGCGGATCCTTGTACCACCTGGGAGGCAGACCAAGCACGGCCCACGGATAACATGAACATAAAGTGCATACCACGGCATTGTGCACCTCATCTGTATTTTCGATGACAACCAGCTTGTCAACCTGTCCGCCTTCGAACCCGAAAGAATCTATGGCATCGGTGCCATCGGCGAGCAATTGCTGTTTAAACTCAGGATTAGTCCAGGCTCGTGCGACGACCCTCGCACCATTTAAAGGACCGACTCTTTCACTGTACCGGGTGATGACATCATCGATGGCATCGGCAGTCAGCAGTCCCTTTTCGATAAGGAGTGATTCAAGCGCTTCTGCCCGAATAGCCTGTGGTTCATATTTATGATTGTGTTTATGATCAGCCATCTATTCACTCCTCATTCGATAAACACAGGTAGGGTTCGAATAAATCCAGACTCACCTTGATGTTCTCGTCACCGCCGCCCCAGAGCTCCGTACCTGTGAACTGTACGGTATAGAGATACTGGGGGTCTTCACCCCGACCATGGGCATTTGAATCCGGATATACCCAGGCATCATGAACCAGAATAACCCTTCCTGTCTTTCCCCGGGCATAGGCGGGTAACCTGGTGTGGCCGGATTTGACTTCATTTGAAGTCCGGACAATATCACCGACCGTTAGCCTCGGCTTTCGATCCACCGAACGTGCAGCACCAGGTGCAACAGGATTTTCACCCATCGGGTCCGGTGAGGGATTCGGCCTGGATGCAACAAGATCCAGTTTGCTTCCCCCTAATTCTACCGTCCGGGTATCGATTAACTCCCGGGAAACGATACCTGCCTCTACCAGCATATTTTCAATACCACCGAGCCAGCGCCCATAGTAGCCATGGATGAGATAAGCTGCCGGGTCAATTCTCTCAATCGCGTGGCGAAATCGATCAGTATTGTTCCATGCACCCGCTTCGGCCCCTGCATTAGCCATGGTAAATATTGCAGCTTCCCAGTGGCAATGAAATGCGGGTTCATCTTTCTCAACCAGAACAGGGCCGAGGCCATGCTTACCGCCTAGATCATGAATACCGTCCACTAGTCTCCTCCTGCATAAGTTTCTCGAACCCGGTTATCGAGTGCCTCCCTGATAATCTTATATTCCGTCTCGTCCAGACCAAACCGCGTCAATATCAGCGCAGCTGAAAGATAGCAGGTGAGTGGATGCTCCTTCCTTGAGGAAAATCATGGAACCCACACCAGCGGTGGGCAAGTTGTCATTAATAATCGTAGAAAAGAGTAGCGCTTCCTGACCAGACCTGGTTGAGTTTTCCTTCAAAGGCCAGCTCAACTACGGACAACAGCTGCCGCCCATTTTTGCCTTTTTGGCGTACTTCCACGATAGGTGGTTGACCGCACTTCTGAAACCTTGAGTTCAAACAGCACATATCGGCTGGCCGGGCGAAAGCTTGATACGGATTCTGCGAGATTCCTCATTTCCGGTTGACTGATCTGTTTTGCAATTCCTGTGACCTGGAACTCACCGCTGCTGCCTGAACTATCGTTCATCGAACAATGCAAGCAGTAGTACCCTTTTTCCAGCAGATCTCCAGCCTTGGGTGATCTGGGTTCGACAAAAACAAAACAATATCCCTCGCCAATAATCGGTGTCACAGGATGCGCCCTGGGTAAGCCGTCTTTGCGTACAGTCGCAAGATAGGCGACCTTTCCATCGAGTCGACTTAATCCGAATCGCGCAAGATCAGGATTAGCCTGCTCAAATTCCCCCCATGACACGGCTTCCATTGTCTCTCCTAAAATTAAGACAGTCACTTTAACATGCTTTCAGAAGCTTGTTTTTTTAACGTGGCGAAGACATCTGCCCAATTGAACCCACCATAACTTCTGCCCTGGAATTATTTTCAGCACTGGTCAAGATATCGATATAGAAGATTTGATTTTCATTGAGTGGTTCCCTTAGCTTCATCAACATCATGTGCAATCCACCCGGTTCCAATTTCGCTACTTCGCCAGCGGATAGTGACAGTTGCTCCACAGCAGACATTTTCATCATGCCATTTTCCAGGGAAGATCTGTGCAGCATGACCATACCGGCAACATTCGTGGTAATTTTTTTGATTGTCAGTGGCTGATCGCTATCATTTTTTAAGGATCCGTAAATCGCTGCAGAACTTGCGTTCGGAACCGTCGCCCTTGCCCAGGCATCTGAAAAAACAAGCCCATCGGCCATGACCTGAAAGGATGAAACCAAACTGCAGACTAAAAATAATTTCAAATACCGACGAGACACCATTAACTCCCGGAATGTTTCTCTTGTGGCATACTTCACTCAGGAAAAAATACGCTTATCCTGACTTCGCTTGCACCAGTTTCAACGGGTTCGCGTATATTCCCGTTTTAACCCACCTGAGTCTGGCATAAATTGGGTCTCCTAGCACAAAGAAAACAATCGCTACAATTCATCAAATTTACAACACCCGTCTTCACCGAAACAATTGTATCTTTAGCGAAACGCCTGACAGAGGCGCCGGATTGATGAATCAGGTCCCAGGCTCATCAATCCTAACAGTGGACTTACGTCAGGATCCGTGTCGGATCTGACAAAACACCAGGACCGCCCTGGTGAAATATGCAGGCCGGTTCCTGTAGAATGGAGGAGAGTATTTCCTATGATTCACAATTAACCAATATGAAAGACAATTCCGGTGAACTGGCTTTTTCAAACAAATATAATCAATCCCATTCAGAAGCCTGTTACAAAAAACACAAACAGGGTCTTTGGCGGGATTTCTCCAATAAGCGTGAAATAGCCGCGCCCCGGTTCACCTTGTGGGTCGATGGCAATTATCAGGCCTGGCGGCGCAAAAGACTGGAGGCGAAACGAACCAAAAAGGGTTACCAAAACAGGTTTGTCGTGCCTGTAAAAGTGATAGAAGAAGAATTTCGATCCTCAGGTTTCAAAATTCGATCCCATCATGATATGGCACCATACATTTCCATGTGGCGAATTTATTTGCTGGAAAAGTAGCTGGTGAACTATATCAATGTACAACACTTTATCGACCTGGAACTCATCCCCTTCGAACCTGTTAATGTGGGTCGCGGTGGCTGGAGTGGAATCTCCCGGGTCGAATGGACGGGTGAAATATATTTCATCAAGCGCCAAGTAAAATATACTTTTCGTGACCCGCTGAATTTCTTCCTGGCCGCCCCAACCCTGCGTCGTGAGTACAGAAATTTTCTGAGGCTTAATAAAATGGGGATTAAAACCCCCGAGGTTGTCATCTACGGTGAGCTTGGTGCAAGTGTCATGATGATTACCCGGGAACTAAACGGTTTTATCGATCTCGACACCTATCTTGAGCGGGTTTCTGAAACCGGGTCGAGGCTCAGGACATTTACCAGGCTAACCGAAATCATCCTTGAAATTCACGAACATAACCTTCACCACGGATGCCTTTATGGCAAGCACATTATGGTACACGAGGAGGACCCGGCTGATATTGCGATGATTGATCTTGAAAAAATGAGATTCTCGTCCCGAAAGCGCTTCACCGCCTGCAAGGATGTTTCGCAACTCATCAGGCGCACGACAGGCATGTTGGATGCCGAACGGGACCTCATCGTTGCCGCATATGAAAAACGTTTCCCGGGCTTTACAGGGATCTGAACAAACGCCTGCAGAACAAAACTTCTTACACCGGCAAACCCGTCTGAACTGCTATGCCTGGTTCACTCGTTTTGGGCGTTGCACCAGCTGGCCTTGGCAATTAGGGCAGACTTCACGCATCATCGCCATGGACACACAACACCCTGGCGTATATCTTCAAAGATCTCTGGGTGCGCCGACTGGTGCTTACACCAGGTTGAAGATCGATTTATATGACTACCTTTATGACCAATGTCTACAACATTTTTCGTGATCGCTTTCAGTCAGGGGAAGACTTTATCCTCTCTCCCCAGAACACCAGCCTCGCAACTTACCAGGATTTGGAGCGACGCAGCGCGTTATATGCAAATCGCCTGGTGGAACTTGGACTCAAAAAAGGTGACCGTGTCATTGTCCAGGTTGAAAAATCCGCGGAAGCATTGTTTGTCTATTTTGCCTGCCTGAGAGCCGGTTTAATTTATCTGCCCTTAAATACGGCCTACCAGAGACATGAGCTCGAATATTTCGTCGATAATGCTGATCCGGGATTAATCGTCTGCTCCCCTGCACAGGAGACGCTATTTAACTCAATTTTTAGCGGCCCCGTCTTCACGCTCGACGAAAATGGCCGGGGCTCAATCAACGAGAACCTGGACGCAGGCACCGCTACTTTCACGACCGTATCTTGCTCCGAAAATGATGTCGCCGTTATTCTTTACACCTCCGGAACAACCGGGCGCCCCAAGGGAGCAATGATCAGCCATGGCAATCTTGCAGCCAATGGTATTGCCCTCCATAAGGCATGGGGTTGGGAAGTTGGTGACGTTATGTTACACACCTTGCCGATATTCCACATCCATGGATTGTTTGTTGCAACCCATCTCGCTGTACTCAACGCAAGCCCTATTATTTTCCTGCCAAAATTTGATCCCGCGGAAGTGATTCGCCTGTTGCCGTTAGCCACTATCTACATGGGTGTACCGACTAACTACACGAGATTACTGGCAAACCCTGATCTCTCAATTGAAACTTGCAGAAACATGCGATTGTTTACATCTGGTTCTGCGCCCCTCCTACCACAGACTTTCGCAGAATTTAACACCCGGACCGGGCACACAATCGTCGAACGTTATGGTATGACAGAAACCGGCATGAACACTTCCAACCCCCTGAAGGGCACCAGGAAACCGGGTACGGTGGGATTTCCTTTGCCGGGAGTCTCCTGCAAGGTCGTAGATAACAATGGGAATGAAATCGCGCCGGATAAAACCGGAAACCTGTTGGTCAAGGGGCGAAACGTATTCCAGGGATACTGGCGGCTACCTGAGAAAACGAGGGAGGAATTTACCAGCGATGGATATTTCAAAACAGGGGATCTGGCATCCTGTGACCGGGAAGGATATATCTCAATCGTCGGCCGTGACAAGGATATGATTATTACCGGTGGCCTGAATGTCTATCCCAAGGAAATTGAGAAGATCATCGACGAGCTGCCCGGGGTAGCAGAATCTGCTGTGATAGGACTGCCCGACAGTGATTTCGGCGAAGCAGTCACTGCAATAATAGTCCGTTCAACCGGTACAGAAATTGATGAACAAACGATAGTCCAATACTTGAAAGATACGGTCGCCAACTTCAAGGTAGCGAAAAAAGTTTACTTTGTGGAAACGCTACCTCGAAATACCATGGGCAAGGTTCAGAAAAATATCCTGAGAGAAAATTTTCAACCTGTGAGCTAACTGGCCCACCAATCCGGACGGCAGATATGCGCCAGGAATTCTATCGGATTAAGACTTCCCTGTATTAAAAGTTAGTCAGTTTCTGTTAATATGCGCTTTCTAATTCATGCCGCTCCCTGACGGGATATGTTATATGTCAACTGACAACATTCCTCGTGAATAGCCCTTGTGAACAGTCCTCATGAATAATCCTCGTGACCGATACAAGTTAGGTATTCTTGTATCCCACCGCGGGACAAATTTTCAGGCAATCATTGATGCTTGTGAGGTTGGTTCTATCAATGCGAAAGTCGTTGTTGCCATTAGCAATAATAGCCGCTCCGTGGGTCTTGATCGCGCCCGGGCAGCTGATATCCCAGCTTTTCATCTTTCCAGCAGGACGCATCCCGGAGCCTGCGAATTGGATGCTGCAATGCTTGATATACTCGTCACCCACCAGGTCGATCTCGTGGTCACTGCCGGTTATATGAAGAAACTGGGTGAGAAGACACTCCACCATTACCAGCGCAAAATCATCAATGTTCATCCTTCGCTGCTACCAAAATATGGCGGCAGGGGTATGTGCGGAATGAAGGTACACAAGGCTGTGCTGGATTCTGAAGAAACAGAAACCGGCATCACTGTGCACTACCTGGACGGCAATTATGACAGCGGCGAAATCATTTCGCAGGTGCGGCTGCCCGTTGAACCAGGGGATACACCAGAATCCTTGGCAGCAAGGATTCTTCCCAGGGAACACAAGCTACTGGTCAACACCCTTAAGGAACTCACTGGATAATCATGGAATCATCAACCGGAGCGATCGTAAGAACGCGAGATTCACGCGCGCCTATTGCACTCATGACCTGTGAATCCGGACGTCAATTAGCTGAAGCAGTCGCCGGATATATGGGTCAGGATCTGGTCCCAACATTAGAAACATGGTGGGCTTGCGGTGAAGGTAAAATTGAAATTCGTGCAAATGTCCGGGGCCATGATGTTTACATATTTCAATCCGCAGTGGGTAAACAGGACTCTCTATCCGTTTATGATCGGTTCATTATGCTGTTGCATGCGATAGAGGCCGCGGCCTTATCGGATGCGCAATACATCACTGCCGTCATCCCTTACTACCCCGGCGCTCGACAGGACAAACGAAAAGGTCGAACCCGTGAAGGAATTAGCGCAGGTCTTTTTGCCCGAATGCTGCAGAGCGCCGGTGCCGACAGGGTCGTAACAACTGAAATTCACAACGATGCCATTGCCGGTATGTTCAACCCAACCACGACGCATCTTGAAAATGTTTTCCTTACCAAACGATTCTCACACTGGCTAATTTCGAGAGGCCTTGTAGGAGATGTCGTCGTATCGCCCGATGTCGGCTACCTGGAGCGTGCACGCGCCTATGCCGAGGAGTTGCAAGCGGATCTGGCGGCCTTGTCAAAGGAACGGGACTATTCTCAACCCAACCAGGTCATTCGCTCTACACTGATTGGTAATGTGGACGGGCGTAACATACTTCTGGTGGATGACATTATCGATACTGCCGGTTCGGTGGTTGCCGCAGTTGAAGAATTGAAGAATCGCGGAGCCCGGAATATCGTCGTGGCCTGCGCCCATCCCCTATTATCGGATCCAGCATGGGAAAGATTAACCGCCGTTAAACAACGATCCGTAGACGAGGGTTGGGACTTCCAGATGGTTGGAACAAGTTCAGTTACTCACGGGAACACACCAGACTGGTACCACTCTTTCAGAATCGAAAAGCTGCTAGCAGCCATTCTGGAAAAAATTAACTCAAGAGGGAGCGTGACGGGTGTACAGGATCAACGTGAGCAAAGCGACACCTGACACGCCTTTTCTTGACACGCCTTTTCTTGACACGCCTTTTCTTGACAACTATCAGGAACCGTCTATCCTTGTTGGCTGCATGAAGAAAAATTTTGTTCACTCAACCGCTATAATTATTAACATTATTCACTACCGAATGGTGGGTTGATACTTGCGTGACAAGTAAAAAACCCGCCTCAACCGGCGGGTTTTTTTATGGGAATGGGCTAATTGGGTAACGCCCTCCCCTAATTAAAGAAAATTGGAATATAACCGTGGCAAACAGAAGTAAACCGGGAAGCGATGATTTTTCGTTCCTGGAAGCAGAACATACCGTGCTGGATTTTTGGCAGAAATCGAAGATTTTCCAGAAATCTTTGCAGGCGACTGAAAACTCTACGCCTTATATCTTTTATGATGGCCCTCCTTTTGCGACAGGCTTACCTCACCATGGGCACCTTGTGGCATCAACAATTAAAGACATAGTGCCCAGATATTTCACCATGACCGGCCACCACGTGCAGCGACGATTTGGCTGGGATTGCCACGGATTGCCAATCGAACATGAGATAGATAAAAAACTTGGCATGTCCTCGCTGGAAGCGGTAGAAAAGCTCGGCATCAAGGGATTCAATGACGAGTGCAGGGGTATCGTCCAGCGGTTTACATCCGAATGGGAAAAGACCATTACAAGAATTGGCCGTTGGGTGGATTTCGAGAATGACTACAAAACGATGGATCCCTGGTATATGGAATCTGTCTGGTGGGTTGTAAAGCAACTCTGGGAAAAGGACCTGATCTATCGCGGGATCAAGGTCGTACCCTTCTCGACCGCGCTGGGTACCATTTTATCCAACTTTGAAGCGACTTCGAATTACCAGGATGTGCAGGACCCGGCAGTGACCGTGTTGTTCAGGCTAATTGAAGATGGGCAGGAGGAAACCTATATCGCCGCCTGGACCACAACCCCCTGGACTCTGCCTTCAAATCTTGCCTTGTGTGTTGGTGGTGATATTGATTACGTCAGGGTTTACGACAAAGACATCGATAAGCACATCATCCTCGCCAGGGCACGTCTCGAAGCTGTGGGTAAAGGTAAAGATCTTGAAATTGTCGATGAATTCAAGGGTGCCAGCCTGGTAGGCAGGGAATACGAGCCGCTCTTCCCCTATTTTGCTGACATGAAGAAAGAAGGAGCGTTTTGTATCCTGGCCGATAACTACGTCACCATGGACAGTGGTACCGGCATTGTCCACCAGGCACCTGCTTTCGGTGAAGATGACTATCGAATCTTAAAAAATGCGGGTATTACTGCCATGGTCTGCCCCATTGACATGGCCGGAAAGTTCACAGATGAAGTCTTCGACTTTAAGGGAGAACACGTTAAAGATGCCGACAAGCAAATCATCCGTTATCTGAAAGACAAAGGCAGCCTGTACATCCAGGATGTCATCATGCACAGCTATCCATTCTGCCCGAGGTCCAATACACCCATCATTTATCGAACCA
>SMVB01177330.1_pt1 | contig 18688 bp, 14 predicted proteins | sample 2456461 | NCBI WGS metagenome assembly SMVB01 (sample SAMN11095934, study PRJNA526329) | marine sediment metagenome | biome: Marine sediment; feature: Surficial sediment; material: Deep marine sediment; isolation source: Hadal surficial sediment | place: Pacific Ocean | collected 2014-05 | depth...
CGGACGATGTTCGTGGCCGGCGGATTCGTCGAAGTGCGGGATGACACCGTGCGGGTCGTGAGCGACGCCTCCGAGCCGCCGGGGGACATCGATGTCGAGCGCGCGGTGACTGCGGGCGAGCGGGCCCGTGAACGCCTCCACCTGCGCAAGACGGAACACGATGAAGAGGTGTTCGACGTCGCGCGCGCCGAGGGCTCCTTGCGACGGGCCATGATGCGCCAGTTCGTGGCGAACCGGGCCCGGCGATAGCGATGGCCGCCCGCTCCGAGTGGCTGAGGACCCACACCTGCGGAGAGCTGCGCGCCAGCCATGTGGGGGCGAGGGTCACGCTCAACGGCTGGGTGGACGCGCGCCGCGACCATGGCGGGATCTACTTCATCGACCTGCGCGACCGGTACGGCGTGACGCAGATCGTGCTCTCCGAGCAGCTCGGTGATGTCCAGAAGATCGGGCCTGAACACGTCCTGTCGGTATCGGGCGAGGTCGTCGCGCGTTCGCCCGAGAACGTCAACTCCGAGCGGGCGACGGGCGGGATCGAGCTCCGGGTCGAGCGCGTCGAGACGCTCGCGGAGGCCAAGGTGCCCCCGTTCGAGATCGTGGACGGAGTCGAAACGGCGGTCGACCTGCGCCTGCGCTACCGCTTCCTCGACCTGCGCCGTCCGGAGATGCAGCGCATGCTCGCGCACCGGTCGCGGTTCATCGGCGCGATGCGGAACGCCTTCCTCGCCCGTGACTTCGTCGAGGTCGAGACGCCGATCCTCACGAAGGCGACGCCGGAGGGCGCCCGGGACTACCTCGTTCCGAGCCGTGTACATCCGGAGAAGTTCTACGCGCTCCCGCAGTCGCCCCAGATCTTCAAGCAGATCCTGATGATCGCGGGCATGGACCGCTACTTCCAGGTCGCGCGCTGCTTCCGCGACGAAGACCTGCGCGCCGATCGCCAGCCCGAGTTCACCCAGCTCGACATGGAGATGTCCTTCGTCGAGGAGGAGGACGTGTTCGAGGCGTGGGAGGGTGTGCTGGTGGACACCTTCCGCGAGGCGATGGGCGTGACCGTTCCGGTCCCGTTCCCGCGCCTGCGCTGGGAGGAGGCGATGGAGCGCTTCGGTCTGGACAAGCCCGACACCCGATTCGGGCTGGAGCTCGTGGACGCCGGCGCCTGGGCACGGGAGTGCGAGTTCAAGGTGTTCAGCGGCTGCATCGAGAGCGGCGGTCGCGTGATGGGGCTCGTCGTGCCGGGCGGTGCGGGCATGTCCCGCAAAGAGATCACGGCGCTCGAGGACTACGTCAAGGAGTACGGCGCGAAGGGCCTCGCCTGGTGGAAGGCCGGGCGCGACGGTGGGGCCGGGCCCCTGGCGCGATTCGCCGCCGGCGAGGCCGCCGGAAACCTCATGGAGCTCGTGGGGGCCGCGGAGGGCGACCTGTGCCTGTTCGTGGCCGACCGGCGGGAGACGACCTGGCGCGCGCTCGGCGAGCTGCGCGTCCACCTCGGTCGCAAGCTGGGCCTCGTGCCGGAATGGACGGAAGGCGCGGAGTACCGGTTCCTCTGGGTCACTCACTTCCCCATGTTCGAGTGGGACGCGGAGGCGGAGCGCTGGACCTCCTCCCACCACCCGTTCACCGCCCCCGAGGACTGGGACCTCGCCGGCGACCCCGGATCGCTCGCCAGCCGGGCCTACGACCTCGTCTTGAACGGCTTCGAGCTCGGCTCGGGCTCGGTTCGGATCCACCGCTCGGACGTCCAGGAGCGCGTTTTCGAGCTGCTCGGCATCGGCCCTGAGGACCAGCGCGAGAAGTTCGGCTTCCTGCTGGATGCGTTGTCCTACGGGGCGCCGCCCCACGCGGGCTTCGCCGTCGGGCTGGACCGCCTGGTCATGCTGACGCTGGGCCTGGAGTCGATCCGTGACGTGATCGCGTTCCCGAAGACGACCTCGGCCACCGACCTCATGTGCGACGCCCCGTCCGCGGTCGCACCCGAGCAGCTCGCGGACGTTCACATCCGTAGCGTGGAGCCCGGCGCCGCGACCAGGAATGAGCCGTCGCCACGGTAGCCTCGGGCCCGGATACGTTGGGAACACCCGCCGCTGGCCTGACGGAACGGCATGGCTCCATTCCCGTGTTTCTGGCGGATTTCGCGTCGCCTTTCTATCCTGGACCGTCTTGTACAGCAGGGGCAGCTAGTCTCCGCACCTCATCCGTACCCAAGCCAAGGAGTTAAGTGTCAGCGCAAGATTACCGAGTCAATCACAGGATCCGGGTGCCCGAGGTCCGACTCATCGACGAGAACGGCGAGCAGGTCGGCGTCGTCGACACCAATGATGCCAAGCGGCGGGCGCAGGATGCCGACCTCGATCTGGTCGAGGTGTCCCCCCAGGCGCGCCCGCCCGTCTGCAAGATCATGGACTTCGGCAAGTTCAAGTATCAGCAGCGGAAGAAGGAGAAGAAGGGGGGACCCAAGCACGTCTCGCTCCTGAAGGAGCTCCGCGTTCGACCGGCGATCGACGACCACGATCTCAGCTACAGGCTGGACAACGGGCGCCGGTTCCTCGAGGCCGGGCACAAGGTCCAGGTCGTGTGTATCTTTCGCGGCCGGCAGATGGCCCACCCCGAGCACGGTTTCGACGTGATGCGGAAGGTCGCGGATGCGCTCGCCGACGTCTGCAAGGTGGAGAGCGCGCCCAGGATGGTCGGACGCCGGATGACGATGCTCCTGTCGCACCGGGCCTCGGAGGTCAAGAAGCCCGGCCCCGGCAAGCCACAAGCGGCCTCCGGCAAGGCACCGGGCAAGAAGCCGCCCGCGGCAGCCAAGCCGCCCGCAGCCACGAAGCCGCCCGCGGCCACGAAGCCGCCCGCGGCCACGAAGCCGCCCGCGGCCACGAAGCCGCCCGCGGCCACGAAGCCGCCCGCGGCAGCCAAGCCGCCCGCGGTCGAGGCTTCGGAGCCCTCGGCCTCATCGGAGTCCCCCGGCGCACCGGGGACTTCGGCCTCTCCGGCGTCCTCGGGGACATGAGGGAGTGGCGCGACGGAGCGCGGAGGGGGGCGACCTGGAGGGCCCTGAAGTCTCGGGACCGCGCTTGCCTTCGGCACGTCGAACCGTAGGCTGCTCTGCTCCAAGATCCGCCGGGCGACCCCCGGCGGGCCCCCGTGAGCGGTCGGCATTCCGGCGAGCGGGGATTCGTGGCGGCCCGCGAGGGTCATGAACGAGGACCACCCGTGCCGAAGATGAAGTCGAAGGCAGCGATCAAGAAGCGCTTCCGCCTCACGAAGAAGGGCAAGCTCAAGTCGAGCCGCCCACACCGGGGTCACCAGCACGCCCCGCGCAACGCGAAGCATGGGCGCAACAAGCGCTCCGCGCTCGTGATCGAGGGCACCTGGGCCAAGCTCTTGAAGCGCATGATGGGCGGGGGCTGAGCCTATGGTACGCGTCACCTACGGTGCCCCGCGCCACAGGAAGAAGGTACGCCTCTTCAAGCAGGCCCGCGGCTTTCGTGGCGGGCGGTCGAAGCTCTGGCGCACCGTCCGCGAGAGCCTGATTCGCGCCTGGGCCTTCAGCTACCGGGACCGACGTCAGAAGAAGCGCCACTTCCGGCGCCTCTGGGTGGTGCGGCTCAACGCCGCGGCACGCATGCGGGGCATGTCGTACTCACGCCTGATCGACGGTCTCAAGAAGGCGGACATCCAGCTCAATCGCAAGCAGCTCTCCGAGCTCGCCATCCACGATCCGGCGGCCTTCGACACGATCGTCGAGGAAGCCAAGGCCGCCCGCGCCTGACCCCTCGCGGAGACGAAGTTCACAGCCGCCGGCGGGTCAGGGGACTCGCTGGCGGCTTTTTTCTTGGATCTCGCCCGCACTCGACGCGACCAGCCCCCCCCGAGCGACCCGTGGAGAACGACGCCACCCTGACGGAAGCCCAGACGAAGATCCGGGCGTGCGACGACCTCGCCGCCCTGCGCGCGGTGGAGCGCGAGTACGTCGGCAAGGACGGGGTCGTCGCCCGTCTGCTCGCATCGATTCCGACACTGCCATCCGAGCAGCGCCGGGAGGTCGGGCAGGGAGCGAACCAACTGAAACAGGCGGTGCTCGAGGCTGCCCGCGCGCGTGAATCGGAGCTCGCGGCGGCTGCGCTCGCGGCCGAGCGCAAGGGCGCGGGCTTCGATCCAACGCTGCCCCCCGCGCGCGTCGAGCGTGGCTCGCTCCACCCCGTCACGACGGTGATGCGCGAGGTCGAGGACCTGTTCCAGTCGATGGGCTACACCGTGCTCGACGGTCCCGAGGTCGAGCTCGACTACTACAACTTCGAGGCCCTGAACTTTCCGCCCGACCACCCCGCGCGCGAGGAGTACGACACTTTCTGGTGCGAGGGCAAGGATCTCCTGCTCCGCACGCACACCTCGCCCGTGCAGATCCGGACGCTGGAGCAGCACGCGCCCCCGATCCGCGCGATCGTGCCCGGGCGGGTCTTCCGGCACGAGGAGCAGGACGCGACGCACGAGCACACCTTCACCCAGGTGGAGGGCCTCGTCGTCGACGAGGGCGTGAACGTCGGGCACCTGACGGGGACGCTCAAGTCGTTCCTGCGCGAGCTGTTCCAGCGCGACCTCGACGTGCGGCTGCGGCCGGGGTACTTCCCCTTCGTCGAGCCGGGCTTCGAGTTCGACATCCGTTGCCCCTTCTGTGAAGGCGGCTGCCGCGTGTGCAGCAAGACGACGTGGGTCGAGTTCTGCGGCTGCGGCATGGTGCACCCGAACGTGCTGCGCGCCGGCGGCGTGGACCCCGAGCGCTACTCCGGGTTCGCGTTCGGGTTCGGTCTCGACCGACTCGTGATGCTGCGCTACGGCATCGACGACATCCGCCACTTCATGGGCGGCGACCTCCGCTTCCTGGAGCAGTTCTGATGTTGCTCTCCTACCGCTGGCTCGGACGGCACGTCGACCTCTCCGGAATCTCGCCCGAGGAGCTCGCCGAGAACCTGACGCTCTCGACGGCCGAGGTGGAGGCGATCCGCCCGTTCGCGCCGCACCTCGCGGACGTCGTCGTGGGCCACGTGACGCAGCGCGACGCCCACCCGGACGCCGACAAGCTGTGCGTCTGCACGGTCGACGTCGGGTCGGGTGAACAGCTGCGGATCGTTTGCGGCGCGCCGAACGTCGATGCCGGCATGAAAGTCGCCGTGGCGACGACCGGCACCGTGCTGCCGGGCGGCATCAAGATCAAGAAGTCCAAGATCCGCGGCGTCGAGTCGCGCGGCATGATCTGCTCGGTCCGCGAGCTCGAGATCGGCGACGACCACTCGGGCATCTGGGTCCTGCCCGAGGAGGCCGTGATCGGCGAGCCCGTGCGGGCCGCCCTCGGGCTCGAGGATTGGGTGATCGAGCTCGACAACAAGTCGATCACGCACCGTCCCGACCTCTGGGGACACCGGGGGATCGCGGGCGAGCTCGCGGCGATCTTCGAGCGCGAGCTTCGGCCGCTCGATACGTCCATGCCGGAGACCGGTTACGGAGCGCCCTATCCGATCCGCGTCGACTCGCCCGACTGCCCGCGCTACGTGGGGCTGTCGATCGACGGCGCGCGGGCACTGCCGTCGCCCGCCTGGTTGCAGTGGCTGTTGCTCGCGGTCGACCAGCGTCCGATCGATCAGATCGTCGACCTCTCGAACTTCGTCATGCTGGACCTCGGGCAGCCGAACCACACGTTCGACCGCGGCGCGCTCTCCCCCGAGGGGATCGTCGTGCGCAACGCGCGGGCCGGCGAGACGCTGACGACGCTCGACGGCACCGAGCGCAAGCTCGTCGCCGCGGATCTGCTCATCTGCTCGGGCGACGCGCCCGTCGCGCTCGCGGGGATCATGGGCGGCGAGGGCTCGAAGGTCGGGGAGGCGACGGACAGCTTGCTCCTGGAGGTCGCCAACTTCGCGCCCGCGGTCGTGCGTCGCACGGCCATGCGCATCGGTCTGCGGACCGACGCTTCGGCGCGGTTCGAGAAGAGCCTCGACCCCAACCTGCCCATGCGCGCGGCGGGCTACTTCGCGCGCCTGCTCTCCGACCTGCAGCCGGACGTCCGCTTCCCCGCCGCTCCGACGGACGTGGGCGCGTGGACCGACCCCGCGCACACTCTGTCCCTGTCCGGCGATCGCGTCCGGGCACTGCTCGGGACGGAGGTCCCGGACGATGCGATCGAGTCGATCCTCTTGCGCCTGCGCTTCGGCGTCTCGAGGAGCGGCGGCACGCTCGAGGTGCGCGTGCCGGCTGAGCGTGCGACCAAGGACATCACGATCGCGGAGGACCTCATCGAAGAGGTGGGCCGGATCCACCGTTACGGCGAGATCCCCGAGCAGATACTGCGTGGCGCGATCGCCCCGCCGCCGTACGACGCCCGTAGAACGATGGTGCGGAGGATCAAGGACCGGCTCGCCGGCGGGGCGCGCTTCCACGAGGTGCTCTCGTACTCCTTCGTGAGCGACGAGCTGCTCGCCAAGACGGGACAGGCCGATGAGCCGCACGTCCGGCTCGTGAACCCGGTGGTGGAGCAGGAGTCGCGGATGCGGCGCTCCGTGCTGCCGAGCCTGTTCCCGCGTCTCGCGCCCAACCGGCGCAACCGGGACGACGTGCGACTTTTCGAAATCGGCAAGGGCTATCGCCCAGAGCACGCGAATGAGCGCGGTGAGCCGCAGGAGGTCCACCTCCTCGCCCTCGCCTGGGCGACGCCGCCCGTGGCGAAGAAAGCGGCCTTCGACGCCAACCGCCTGAGCCAGGTGCAGGGCGTCGTCACGGACCTGTTCCGCGCCCTCGGTCTACGGGCACCCGAGTGGCGCACGGAGCTCGAGCGACCGACCTGGGCACACCCGACGCGCTGCCTCGGGGGCTTCTTCGGAGATGAGCCGGAACCCGGTGCCGTGATCGCGGACCTGGAGCCGGGCCTGGCGCGCGCGCTCGGCCTCGATGGCGAGCTGGCGAGCGACGTCGCCGTGTGCGAGGTCTCGATCGACGCGCTCCTGGCCCTCGCCCCCGAGCCGTTCCACTACACCCCGATCCCGCGCTACCCCGCGATCAAGGTCGACGTGGCGGTCGCGCTCGACGCCGACAGGCCCGCCGCCGACGTCGTCCGCGCGATCGAGAAGGCCGGCAAGGGACTGGCGAAGGAGATCGAACTGTTCGACGTGTACCGCGGTGACAGCATCGGCGCGGGACGCAAGTCGCTGGCGTACCACGTGCTCCTGGCGTCGGACGCGAAGACACTCACGGACACCGACGCGCAGAAGTTCCTCAAGCGCTTCGAGCGGCTCGTGGCGGAAGTGGGCGGGGAGCTGCGGCGCGGGTGACTGGCAGCACTGCCGGCTAGCCCTTCATCGACGCGAGCCATTCTTCCTGGCCCTTCGCGAGCTCCTCGGGGGTGTAGTCCCAGGTGTGCGTGGCGATGCCCCAGCAGTGGCCGTAGGGGTCCTTCACCTTGCCCATGCGGTCGCCCCAGAACATGTCCGTCATGGGGAAGATGACCTCGCAGCCCGCTTCCGTCGCGCGCTCGAACAGGGCGTCGCAGTCAGCCACGTAGATATGCACGCCACCGGTCGCGGAGCCGGCGGGAGCTTGCTCCCACGCTCCGGGCCAGGCGTCCGCCAGCATCAGTTGGGCGTCGCCGATCTGCAGCATGGCGTGCATGACGCCCTTGCCGCCCGGGCCTTTGGCCAGGGGGCACGCGAGCTCGGCGCCGAACGCCTTTGCGTAGAACGCGACGGCCGCTTCGCAGTCGCCGCCGAACCAGAGGTGGGTCGTCAGGGTGTGCATACCCGGGGGGACGGGGCCGGTCGCTTTCTGGGCCATGGTCGTGCTCGCTTGCGTCAGAGGCCACGGGATCGGGGGGACGCCGTCGATGATAGGGACGATCAGGGGCGCGGGGCGCTCCCCACCGCGCGCAGCAGCCGGAACTGGGACCGATTGAACTCGGCGACCGTCGCGAGGTAGGTGTCCTTGGCCTTCGCCGAGGCGTCGATCGCCTGCAGCGCTTCGATGGGGAGGCCCTCCGCGCCCCGGATGCGGCGCATGTTGAGCTCGAGCGATTCGAGCGACTCCGCGACCGTGCGCGCGGCGAACTCCATCTGGCGTCGGCCCTCGCGGATCTGGACGTGTGCCAGACTGACCTCCTCCGCCACCGAGTCGCGCGCGAGCTGGAGCCGGATGATCGCCTGGCGGTGCTGCGCTGCCTTGCGCCTGCGCGCGGCGGACTCTCCGGCCCCGAGGTTGCGCACGGTCCACACCAGGGAAGCGGTCAATTCGCCCTCCTCGTCGAAGTCGTCGAAGTTGGAGCCTGTGCCGCCGCCCAGGCCGCCGCCGCGCACGCCGACGTTCAGGCGCGGGACGAAGGGCCGCAGGCGTTCCTGGGCCTCACGTTCCTCCTGCGCCTGCACGGTGGATTCGAGGGAGCGGAGGTCGGGGCGCGACTCCATCGCCTGCGCGATCAGCCGATCGAGCTCGAGCTCCCCCGGGACGAGCACGAATGGCACGAGGGCGGGCTCGTCCGCGCGCAGCGCGAGCGTCGGGTCGAGGCGCAGTCGCTTGGCGAGGACGGTGGAGCGCAGGGCGATGGACTCCTCCGCGGCTGCAAGGATCCGCCGCCGCCCGGCCAGCTCGTTGCGGGCCCGCGCCGCGTCGGACTCGAGCCCTTGGCCCGAGCGCGAGAAGGCCTCCGCGAGCTCGACCAGGTCCCGGGCCAGCGCGACGTTCTCCAGCGCCAGGCCGCGGAGTGATTGCGCCTCGAGCAGATCGTTGTAGGCGAGCGCGATGCCGAGCAGCGTGTCGTTCACGCTCGCGGCGACGTCTGCGCCGGCGGCGTCGACGTCGAGCAACGCCGAACGCGGCTCGAGCAGCGCGTCCACGAAGTTGAAGGAAGCGAAGAGTCCGGCCCCGATGAAGCCGGCATTCCGGCTCACGTCGAGCACGTTGCCGGTCGTCTCCTGGAGCGCGCCTTCGTGTTTCTCGTAGGAGACCCCGAGCCAGAGATCCGGCAGCCAGCGGGCTTCGGCCGTGTCGAGGAGGGCGTTCGACTCCGCCAGCATCGCGCGGGCGAGCTCGACCTGGAGGCTGTTCGCTCCACCCATCTCGAGCGCCATCGCCAGGTCGATGGCGAATGCGTCTGCTTCGGCTCCCTCCCGGGGCGCGCCGTCCGCCTCCACCGGCGGCTCGTCCGGCGCGCCAGGCGCGGGGGAGTGCAGGGCCACGCGGTCGGCGAAGTGAGCGGGCGCGAGCACACCCGGCTGAGCGGCGCGCGCGTCTTGCGAGCGGCACGCGGCCGACGCGAGCACGACAACCATGAGCAACGACCTCCGCGGCATCAGTGGTCTCCGCCCGCCTCGGTGGCGACCCGAACTCGCTGTCCGTCCTCGAGGCCTTCGAGACCGGAGGTGACCACGACTTGTCCGGTGGTCAGGCCCGAGCTGATGCCCACTCGGATCCCGTCTTGGAACACGGCCTCGATGGCGTGCCGGCGGATCGTACCGCTCTGGACGGCGTAGACGCTCATCTCACCTTCGTAGGTGAACACCGCCGACACGGGTACGGTCGGCGTACCCGGGAGCTCCTCGAGGAACACCGTGAGGTCCCCGTAGTAGCCCGGGCGGAGCGCGCGTTCGCCGCTCGGGCCCACGGGGTTATCGAACTCGATCTCGGCGCGCATCATCTTGGAACGCTCGCCGAGCGCTTTCGAGATCCGCGTAACGGTGCCCTCGAGGCGCAGGCCCGGGGCCGCCGCGATGCGGTCGAACACGGCCCGATCGCCCGTATTCAGGGCCGCGACGCCGTCCATGGGAACGTCGATGGCGATGCGAACCCGGTCGATGCGCTCGACGCGCAGGAGCGGCAGCGCCGCGCTGTTCGTCGCGGCGGGCATGATGAACGCCCCGGGATCGACGTGGCGCTCGGTGATGATGCCCGCGAACGGAGCCTTGATGGTTGCGTAGCTCATGAGCTCCCGCGTCAGCTCGACATCCGCCTCGGCGACGGCCACACGCGCGCGCGCCGCGCCCTCGTCCGCGCCGGCCCCGCGCACGGCCGCCCGCTTCTCCTCGATGAGCGACCGGCTGAGGTCCATGTCGGCGTCCACGACGTCCAGCTCGGCCATGGCCGCCTCGAGTCGGTATCGGGCTTCGTCGACCTTGCGCTTCTCGATCGCTGGGGAGTCGGCGAACAGGTGCTCCCATCGCTCGAGCTCCGTGCGACGCAGAGCGGCATCGGCTTCCCTTACGCGGTGCATCTGCTCGAGCCGCGCCAGCCCGGCCTCGGCCGAGCCCACCGCGGCCTCCGCTTGCGCGACCGCCGCGGCCTGCTGCTCGACCCGGCTGCGCGCGTACGCGACCTCGGCCTCGTCGCGCCGGAGCTCGAATTGCATTTCGGGGATGTCGAGGACCGCGAGGACCTGTCCCTCCACGACTTCGTCACCCAGGTCGACGTCGATCCGGTCCAGGTAGCCCGCGACCTTGGCGTACAGCGCGGCCGATTCCAACGCGCGCACGGACCCGGGCATGGTCACGGAGAAGGTCAGGTCCTCATCGACCACGGGTATCGTCACGACCTGGGGCAGGTCATCCGCCTCGGCCGGCGACTGGGCTTCCGCCGCCAGCGCGGTCGGCCCGCAAGCGAGAGTGTGGGTCGACGCCAGGAAGAGGACGAGGACGAGGACTGGACGTTGGGTTGGAATCGTTCGATAGTTCTTCATGATACTGGGGGTGGCTGCCGGAGGCTGCTCACGGGGTCGGGGAAGGTTGGGTGGACGGCGCCGACGGCTTGCGCTTCAAAATTGCGTACAGGCACGGGACGACCAGGAGCGTCAGGACTGTCGCGCCCAGGACGCCGCCGATGATCGTGCGCGCGAGTGGGACGTTCGCCTCTCCGCCGCCGAAGCCGATCGCCATCGGGAGCAGGGCGAGCACCGTCGTGAGCGATGTCATCAGGATGGGCCGCAAGCGCACGTCCGCGGCCTCGAGCGCCGCATCCGCGGGGCTCGCACCCTCTTGCACGCGCTGATTGGCGAAGTGAATGAGGATGATCGCATACTCGACGACGATCCCCACCATCATGATGATGCCCATGAAGGTCATGATCGATAGGTGAGTGTCCGTCGCGAGCAGGAGCGCGACGACGCCGACGAAGCCCAGCGGAACGGCGAGCATGATGACGAGGGGATCCACGAAGCTCCGGAACTGGGCGACGAGGACCAGGTAGACAAGGGTCGCAGCGATGATCAGCCCGCCTGTGAACTGCACGAACGACTCGCGCATGCTCCGCACCTCGCCCTGCATCTCGAACAGGTAGCCCTTGCCTGCGAACGCGGGCCCGTTGACCTCGTAGACCAGCCCGCGCTCGGTCTGCCTGGGCGTCGCGCCGAGCGCGGCATTGTTCAGCAAGCGCTGCTCGATGGCAGCGGTCACGGAGCCCGTGTCGTAGCCCGGCAGGACGTTCACGAAGATGTCCGTCGCCCGGGTGATGTTTCTGTGGTTGATGACCGCCGGACCCGTCGAGCGCTCGATCGTCGCCACGTTCCGGAGCAGGACAGGCCGGACGCTGCCGTCGCCCGTGATGGGGATGTTGCGCAGGGAGTCGAGGGAGTTGATGTCCTCCTCGAGGTATTGAACCCCCATGAAGTAGTGGTTCCCGTTGCGCTCATCGATCCAGAAGGCGGGTTCGAAGTTGATCGAGCTGTTCGTGGCGCTGACCAGATTCTTCATCACGTCATCGACGGACACGCCCTGAATCGCGGCTGCCGTGCGGTCAATCGTGACGTCGAGGATCGGATAGTCCATGCGCTGCGCGATGCGGACGTCCACGGCGCCTTCGACCTGGCTCGCCTCGTGCTTCACGATCCGCGCGATGTCCTGGGCCGTGTGCAGGTTCGAGCCCGTGATCTGGAAGTGGATGGGGGAGGGCTCGCCCATGTTGAGCGCGGCCGTCATCATGCCGCCCGTGTCGAAGGCAAACTCCACCTCGGGGAATTCCCTTGTCAGCTTCGTGCGCAGGGTCTGGACCAGCTCGAACGTCGAGGTGCCCCCCTGACCCTTGAGCTGGACGAGCATGAACGCGTCCATGGGGCCCGTGTTCGGCGTGTAGGCCGCGGGCCAGTCCATCAGCACCCCGATGTTGGAGATGAGGATCTGGAGGTTCGAGTCGGGGTAGCGCTCCTCACCGAGTGCGAAGCCGGGGTCCGGCTGGCCGATCTCCTCGATCAGCATGCGCTCGATGCGGACGACCGTTTCCTCCGTCACCTCGATCCGCGTGCCGGAAGGCATGCGCACGTAGATCGTGAGCTGCCCCGGGTCGACGGGCGGGAACAACTCGGTGCCCATCCGGGGCACCATGGCGGCGGCTCCCGCGAACAGGAGCAGCGCGACGACGAGGGTCGCGACGCGGTGGCGAAGCACGCCGGAGAGGAGGTTCTTGAACCTCGACGATTCGCCGTCGCTCCTTGCCTGCGCGCCCTTCCGGGGCCGGAGGAATCGGGCGCAGTAGGCCGGAACGACGGTCAGCGCGACGACGTAGGACCCGATGATCGCGATGCTGGCGGAGATGGCCAGGGGCGTGAACAGGAACCGCGCCAGACCGGACAGGTAGACGACGGGATAGAAGACGATCACGAAGGTCAGGGTCGATACCAGGATGGGCGCGGCCACCTCGCGCGCCCCGTCGAGCGCGGCGTCGAACGGCCGCTTGCCCATGTCGGCGTGGCGCACGATGTTCTCGAGCACCACGATGGACTGGTCGACGAGGATGCCGACGGCGAGCGCGAGCCCGCCGAGAGTCATCGCGTTGATCGTGTCGCCCGTGTAATACAGGCCGATGATCGCCACCAGGAGCGAGAGTGGAATCGAGAGCACGATGATGAAGGTCATCCGCATGTCGCGCAGGAACAGGAGCACGACCAGGCCCGCGAGCAGGGCGCCCAGTCCCGCGGCGAGCTGAAGGCCCTCGATGCTGTCCCGGACCCCGACGGACTGATCCATCACGAGGCTCAAGATGAGGCCCTGCATCTTGGGATCGTCCGCGTTCATGTCTTTCAGGCGCGCGAGGATCTGGCCGAGCCGGCTCTTGATGGCGTCGACGATCTCGATCGTGTTGGCCCCGGGCTGGCGGTAGATCGGGATGTAGACCTGGCGCGCCCCGTTGGTGCGGACGATGTTGGTCTGGATCTGCCCGCTGTCCCGGACCTCGCCCACCTGCTTCAGGAGCACCGGCGCCCCATTGAAGATGCCGATGGGCGTGTCGTTCATGGACGCGACCTGCTGCGGGATCGAGTTCGTGAAGATCTGGTAGTCCAGGTCGCCGATCTTCGCGTTGCCGGCGGGGATGAGGACGTTCTCGCGTACGAGCGCCCGCTGCACGTCCATGAGCGAGAGCCCGTGCGCTTCGAGCTTCACCCGATCGAGGTAGGCCAGGATCCGCCGCAGCTTGCCGCCGTACACGGCCGGCGCGATGACACCCTGAATCGCCTGTAGCCGGTTGCGCAGCTCGAAGTAGGCGATGTCGTAGAGCTCCTTCTCGTTCATGTCGGGGCTCGACACGCTCACGAGGCAGAGCGGCACGGACGCCGTCGGGTCGAACGGCATCACCATCGGCGGGATCGTGCCCGGCGGCAGGTAGAACATGTCGCTCATCGCGTAGCTCGTGACCTGCGACATCGCCGTCTCCAGCGAGATCCCCTCGCGGAAGAAGTCCTTCACGATGCAGACCCCGAGCATCGCCTTGCCTTCCTGGTGCTCGATGCCCACGGACTGGCCGGTCCAGCGCTCGAGCCGGCTCATGATGTCCCGCTCCATCACCTCCGGCGGCATGCCGGGGTAGAACGTGACGATCTGCACGGCGGGCGTCTCGAAGATCGGGAGCAGGTCCGCCGGGATCTTCCGGTAGGACACGACGCCGAGCACGAGCGCGGCGAGCGCGAGAACGACGACGAGGTGGGGGTTCTTGAGTGCGGTGGGGATCATGTGGGGGGGCGCGGGGGGGGCGGGCGGGGGGGGATTCAGAGCGCTGCCGCGATGATCTCTTCGAGCTTGGCCATCTCGACGGCACCGAACGCGGCGCGGAATCCAGCGCGGGTCCGGCGCAGGATGCCGCGGCCGCCCTCGAGCTCGAAACATCGGTCGGCAGCCGTCAGGCGCGCGGCGCCGTCACTTGCAGCCGGGACGTCGACGACCGAGATCGGGATGCCGTGGTAGCGGAGGGTCACGAGCCCGACGGGCTGCTCGTGGAAGCGGCACACGCGGGCACCCTCGAGCTGCCACCCGTCCCCGCTGGGGAAGGCACCCATTTCACCATCCACCCGACCTTGGAAGAACGAGTGCACGGCGGCGGGGTCCATCGTCAAGAGCTCCGGCCGGAGCTCACCGAGCAGGTAGCGCTGATGGTCCTTCGCGACCATTTCGACGAGCTCGGGGATGGGTTCCGTCCCACCGGTCGTCAGCCGATACGCGAGCAGGCCGAGTAAGGCGACGCCGGCGGCGATCACGGCGACCCGGAGCAGCCCGGGCCGGCGGCGTGGCGACACGGCATCGGAGAGCGCGCGTTCGAGCATCCCGCTCTCGTCGCCACCTGGCCCTCTGAGCCGTTCCGCGATCGCGCGCTCGAGGGTCTCCTCTTCCTCGAACCGCTTCGAGCAGGTGGGGCACGCGATCAGGTGCCGCGAGATATCGTAGGTCCGCGTCGCGTCGAGCTCCGAGTCGATGTACGGGCTCAGGTGGCGGAGTGCATCGCGGCACTTCATTGCGCTCGTTCTCCGGGGGCTTCGTCCCGCGCGGGACGGATGCCTGGTCCCCACCGGCTGGACCCGAGGCGCACGCGCAGCTTTTCGCGCGCGCGGAAGACCCGCGACATCACCGTGCCGACGGGCACGGCGCAGATCCCGGCGATCTGGCGGTAGTCGAGCTCGGCGACGGACCGGAGCAGGAATACGGTTCGTTCCGGACCGGAGAGTGAGACGAGAGCCGCGGCGAGCCGCTCGTCGAGCTGCTCCACCAATGCGAGCGGGTCGTGCTGGAAGGGCTCGTGGGCGAGCTCGCGCTCGAGGTCGAGGGTGACGCTCGGGGCAGGGCCGACATGCGCGAGGCCCTCATCGGGGAGCGTGGACTCGCGCTCGTCACGCCGCAGGTTGCGCCGGCCTGTGTTCAGGCACTCGTGGACGAGGAAGCGGACGACCCACGCCCGAAAGTTCTCGATGGGCTCACCGCGCGAGTAGTGCTGCCAGGCCTTCGTCAAGGCGCTCTGCAGGGCGTCCTCGGCATCGGACTCCTGGCGCGTCAGCCGTCGCGCTAGAACTGCGAAGACCGCCGCGTGGCGGCGGACTTCGGTATGGAAGGCGTGGCGGTGCTGCGCTCGAGATCCAGGCATGGGGCGGGGCGGTGTCCCCCCGCGGTCCCATAGGGTCGAGACTGTCGCCCGACATTCCAGCAATCTCTGGGAAAGCACCGGATCTGCCGTGGTCACTTCATCCGCAGGCCGACCGAGCTCTGCGGGCTCGGCTCAGTACTCGTAGGCGCCGCGGTCGACGATCCGCCCCATTCCCACCCCGGTGTTGGGAGTCGCGGGGTCGTCGAGCTTGCGCCGGCCGCCGCCGAGCTCCATCGGATGCTTCTGACCGACCGCCGTCCCGTTGTCGTCCACGTCGGTGTAGTCGGTGTGCAGCAGCGGGTTCGAACCCGAGTCGATCGCGGGGGACCCCGGCAGCAGGCGGAAGTCGCGCGCCGGGCCGTTGACGAACAGCGGGTCGAGCGCGAGGTTGGTCGGGCCGTGCCCGCCGCTCTGCACGATCGAGTACGACACGTTCACACGCCCCTGGATCTGCGGGCCTTGCGCCGCCAGATTGTCCCAGAGGATGCAGTTCTCCAGATAGGTGCGAGCCGGGACCACGACGTTGGTGGCGGCGAAGATCGCTCCGCCGCTCTCCGCGCTGTTGTAGGCAAACGTGCAGTTCGACCATGATCCGTTGCCCGCGACGATCGAGTTCCCGGTGAGGAACGCAGCGCCGCCCCGAATCGAGTAGTTGTCATGGAAGAGACACGTCTCGAAGAGGACCGTCGGGGTCTGCGGCACCGAGTCGGCGGTGGTCCTCACGAAGACCGCACCGCCCCTCGCCCCGGCCGAGTTGCGGGCGAAGATCGAGTTCGCGACTTTCACGTTGATGATCTCCGTCCAGAGCGCCCCACCGTCGTCGCCGGCGCGGTTGTCCGTGAGCGAACACCACTTCAGTTTCAGATTGCCGAGCTGTGCGTACAGCGCTCCGCCCCGCCATGCGGCGTTCGACGTGATCGTGCAGCGAGCGAGCTTGAGCGACGAGTTGAAGCTGTAGATGCCGCCGCCACGCCGGTTGGGTGCCACGTTTCCCACGCCGTCGCGGATCGTGAACCCGTCGATGACGACAGGGCCGGGCGGGATGCCGGAGGGGTAAAACACGTACACGACGTGATAGGCATTGTCATAAGGACTGCCGAAGACGCCGAGGTCACCCGTCAGTATGGTCTGGTCGAAGAGCCCGGCGCGGTCGTCGAGCGACGTCTCCGTGCCATCGAAACCGCCGAACATCGACACGGCCGGCGGCACGGCGAACGTCGCCGATCGTGGATCGCCGGGCGTCTGCTCGATGCTCGGGAAGTAGACGCCGCGGGCCACCCACACCTCGTCGTCGATCCCCGCCAGCACGAGCGCATCGTCGAGGGACTGGAAGGCCGTCCCCCAGGCGAGGCCGTCCCCGCCGGGCGCCGCCATGGCGTTCACGTGCCACCTCGTCTGCGCCGCGGCGTTCGGCGACCCGATGAACGCGACCAGGAGAACCGGGAGCGCCCGCGCGGCAAATCGGGCCCGAGAGTGCTCGAAGCGGTGAATTCTCATGATGGACATCGACAGATGTCCTGACTCCTTGCTGCCGTCAGCGAGCTTGAGAAATGAAGGTGCCTACCGCTCCCGAGCATGCTGCCGGGTCCCGCAGGAGCGATGCGAGGGGCATTCTAGCAGGTCCGGACGGATCGCGCGCTCCTCGGGCCGGGACCCTGATCCAGCGTCCACCGACGACAGGTCCGCGGCGTGTGCCCGTTCGTGGCGACCGGCAACGTCCAGCTTGGAACCGGGGCCCGGCGCGCTCCATGGGGCGTTGAACGTATCGGGGCCAGGTTTCGGGCCCATGGGTGGCGAGGGTCTCCAAGGGGGACCCTGCGCGCCGGGGTAGACTCGGGTGGATCGCACGGAATCGGGCGGATCTCCCTCGCGCGCCTCCCCGCTCTCGTCGATGATCCACAATTGCGTGAAGGTCGTCCTCGTCAACCCACCCAGTCCCCCGGAGTTCCGGGTCAGCCGCGGCCTCATGGGCGGCTTCGGCATGGCCGTGAATCCGGAGCTCCTGTATCCGCCGATCGAGCTGGCCCACGTCGCGGCGGTGCTGGAGGAGGACGGGCACGAGGTGGCGATCCACGATTCGGACGCCCTGGGCTTGGATCCGGACGGGGCTTTCGCGGCGGTCACCGCCCTCGCGCCCGACCTCGTCTGCATGGACTCGTCGAGCACGTCCCTCGATCAGGACCTCGCTCTGGCGCGGCGGATCCGGAACGAGGGTCGGGTGCCCGTCGCGATCCTCGGGAGCCAGGTGACCTACACACCCGGTGAGATCTTCCAGGAGCAGGCCGTCGACCTCGTCGTGCGCGGCGAGCCCGAGGCGACCGTGCGCGAGCTGGCCCAGCGCGTCGCCGCCGGCGCGGACCTCACCGGAATCGCGGGCACGACCTGGCAGCGGGACGATGGCGAGATCGTGCACGAACCGGAGCGCGCGAAGATCTCGGACCTCGACGAGCTTCCGATCCCGGCGCGCCATCTCCTCGACAACGAGCGCTACACCTTCCCGGGGATCGCGGGTCCGGTGACGACGGTCAAGTCGTCACGGGGCTGCCCGCTCGACTGCTCGTTCTGCGGGTACACGCTCGCCCAGGGCTTGCGCTTCCGGTTTCGCTCGCCCGAGCACGTCGTGCGCGAGCTGGTGGACCTCTACCGCAACTACGGTCTCCGGCACGTGGTCTTTCGGGATCCCATCTTCACGACGCGCAAGGACCGCGTGCACGCGATCTGCGAAGGCATCCTGGCCGAGGGCCTCGAGCTCGAGTGGCAGTGCGAGACGGCGGTGAAGACGCTCGACCGGCCGCTGCTCGCGAAGATGGCCGAGGCCGGCTGCAGCCACATCTCGCTCGGCGTCGAGTCGGGGAACATGGCGATCCAGAAGAAGCACTGCGGCAACAAGCTCAAGGACCTCGATCAGGCCCACGAGGTGTTCCGGGCCTGCCGCGCGGTCGGCATCGAGACGCGCGCCTTCTGCATGATCGGGTTCCCGGAGGAGACGCCGGAGATGGCCGACGAGACGATCGATCTCGTCGACAGCCTCGACCCGGATCAGGTCCAGTTCTGCGCTGTGACGGCCTACCCAGGCACCCCGCTCTACAAGATGCTGAGCGGCGACCGGGAGCTCGACTACGCGGCGATGACGGGCTTCCACGCGCTGGAGGGCAACGAGCACATGACCGCGGAGGAGATCGAGGCCAAGATCCGCGAGGGCTACCGGCGCTTCTATCGGCGCCCGAAGCGGCTCTTGCGCGAGCTCCGGAGTCCGAGCCGGCTGGCGAGCCGGGTGGCGCGTTACTTCACGCTATTTCGACGTCGCGCCGTGGGCCTCTGA
>SMVB01087443.1_pt1 | contig 18687 bp, 14 predicted proteins | sample 2456461 | NCBI WGS metagenome assembly SMVB01 (sample SAMN11095934, study PRJNA526329) | marine sediment metagenome | biome: Marine sediment; feature: Surficial sediment; material: Deep marine sediment; isolation source: Hadal surficial sediment | place: Pacific Ocean | collected 2014-05 | depth...
CCCCCAATCCTTCCTTTACCGACCGCATTTTCCGCCTCTATTACGAAAAAAGATTTTAGAACTTTTTTACCGCAAGAGAGTTTAAGGAGGCAGGTTTTTTTTGACCTGTCTCTCTGTAACTATCTGCTATCAGCACTTTGCTGTTTTGCCATGGGTCCCGGCAAGTTGCCGGCTTCATAAATGGGCTGAAGCGTTTCGGCCATTAGTTTTTTGGCCTTTGGCTTTTTTTTGAAAGAATTTAGGTGGTGAATCTCAAAATCACCTATTAGGTGATTTACCATTTAACTAATTGAATTTTATTACCCAAAAGCCAATCGCTTTATTTAGGTAGAAGTCGTTTTGGGTCAGTTAAACAAAGAACAAAAGATGATAAATAGCCTTATCAGCAGGCTAAAAGCCAACAGCTGAAAACAAAGGGCCAATCGCAATCGCTTCTTAATCCATATGGATTTTCCGTTTCAAAATTCTTTACAAAAGCTGTGGAAAAGTAAGTGGCCTTTCGGCGGAATCGTGGCGTTTCTTGCTGTGCTCCTTACGTTAGTGCTCTCGCTTTTTCCTCAATTCGAAAACTTTGAGCTGGACAGCTACGACTTCAGGTTTGTGATAAGGGGTGCGCTGGATACAGAAGAGGACAATATCGTAATTGTAGGAATCGATGAACAAAGTATCATCGGTTTACAGAGATGGCCTTTTCCGCGATCTTACCACGCAAAAGTCATTTTGAATTTGTTTGATGCCGGAGCAAGATTAATTATAGTCGACATTGAATTTACTGAACCTGCCAAAGAACCCAGACAGGATATGATTCTTGGCGGAGCTATTCGAAGAGCCGGAAATGTAATTTTAGCCGGTAAACTCGTGACTGAAGAATTCTCGGGAAGGGATACCCGAAATATTTATCCGTTGCCACCGGAAAAACTTTTTTTAGATGCGGGCGCGCAATGGGGACTCGCAAATATCGATGAAGACCCGGATGGGTTTATTAGGAGATATTTGCTTTTTCAGATGCACAACGAGCGGCGCTATTATCCGTTGAGTCTAAAGGCCTATTTGCTGCTACAGAATGATCCGGACATAACCTCGAAGATCACAGATTATGGCGAGGAGTTTGAAGTCGGTGACCTTAGAATCCCTAAAATAGATTTTTTTAATATGCTGATTAATTTTCGCGGTCCGGCGAAATCTTTCCCCACTTATTCATACACGGATATTATCGATGATGCACGATTCAAATTGCCTCATGACGACGATGATACGGATATTTTTGAATTACACAAACTTGCCGGGACCTTCAAAGATAAAATCGTGTTTATCGGAGCGTCTGCTGAGGAGCTGCAGGATACCAAATTCACACCATTTTTTGGCGCCGCGGGAATGAAAACAAAAATGCCTGGAATCGAGGTGCATGCCAATGCTCTCAGCACCTTATTGAGAGGAGATTTCATTTCTCCCCAAAGCAGGTGGGTCACAATTTTGATGATTTTCGTCATGGCAGCGGCTTCGATGGTGATAACAAAATGGCTCAAACCGTTTCGCGGTCTGTTTGTGGTGATGGCTTTGATTCTGGGTTATTTTCTCTGGACGGCTTTTGCTTTTAGTAAACTGCAGCTTTGGGTTGAGTTTGTCACCCCGATGACGGCCATCGTTTTAAGCTATATTGGCAATGTTGTGCATCAGACTCTGACCGAACAGCGGGAAAGGATCAGAGTGAAGAAGTCCTGGGAACATTTTATGTCGCAGAGTGTCATCGACGAAATGCTGGACAAGGGAGAACTGCCAAAATTTGGCGGTGAAAGAAAAGAGCTAACTGTGCTCTTTTCCGACATTCGCAGCTTTACAACTTTTACGGAAAGTCATAAACCTAATGAGGTGGTTAATGCCCTGAATGAATATTTGACCGAGATGGTAGATGTTATTTTTAAAAATAACGGCACCCTCGATAAATTCGTCGGCGATGAAATTATGGCGGTTTATGGCGCGCCGCATTATTTTAAAGAGCATGCCGAAAAGGCGTGCATCACAGCTTTGGAAATGGTGAAAAGGCTGCGGGCCATGCAAAAGAAATGGTCCGCGAATAACCAGGATTATTTTCAAATCGGCATCGGCATTAATTCCGGGAAAATGATTCTGGGTAATTTAGGTTCGTCGCAGCTTTTTGATTACACTGTGATTGGCGATGACGTCAATTTGGGCGCCCGTTTGGAAGGAGTAAACAAACAGTACGGCACGACTATCACCATCAGCGAATTCACTCAAAGAGCCGTGAGAAGAAAAGCGAAAGTACGTGAATTGGACGTGGTGCGAGTCAAGGGCAAGAAGAAACCTGTAAGAATTTTCGAGCTGCGCGGCATGGGCTCTTTGGCTTCAATCGAGCAGGATCTGATCATCGATGTTTTTACTGAGGCTTTAAATTATTATAAACAACTAAAGTTTTATCAGGCGATAACCCAGTTCAAACGCGTCCTCCGTTATTTCCCTACCGATGGCCCAACCCGCGTTTATATTAAGCGCTGTCTGGATTTTATCGAAAACCCGCCGCCGGAAAACTGGGATGGGGTTTATGACTTTACTACGAAGTAAAGCTCCCTCTTTTAAACCTCAATTCGATAAATTCTCTCTAATGGCTTGATCACCATTGGTTATTTTCGTAAATCTGTTGACTCACGAATGCTAATGGCTCTGATTTTTTTAAAACGAGGTCGAAGATGATCAATCGAATATCTTTTATTCTGGCTTTGCTGGGAGTTCTTCTCACGATTCATCTCTGGATTCAGAAACAGCGCAGTTTTGACCAGGGCTGCCTGGGGTTTTCCAGGCCGGAAATTCAGCAAACTATCTCATCGGAATGCCAGGAAGTCATGGAAAGCGAGGCCGCTACTTTGTTTGGATTCGACAATATTATCCTGGGCTTCCTTTTTTATGTTTCAGTGGGTGGGCTTTGCCTGGGAACCGTTTTTAGCAGTGATAAAAATAGAGCGAGGCTTCAGCAAGCAACCCTTGGCCTGACCGGACTCGGATTTGTTTTCACTCTGTATTTTATCTATGTACAAATCTTTGTTCTCAAAACGTTTTGTGTTCTTTGTATGACTTCGGCTGTTCTGATTATCATGCTTTTCGGACTACAGGTTTTTCGGATCATAAAAAAAATAGCCCCGGAGACTTTACAGGAACCCGGGAAAGTTGTCCGGGAGTTAGGGTGGTTTACGCTCATTTCTTTTTTTGCAGGCGCGCTCCTGCTGACTGATTTGATTTTTGTTAACAAGCTGGGTACGGCAAGCCTGTTAAGACCCCCGCACTCAAGCGAAATTCGCCAGGTAGCGAACGAAGTGCTCAATGAGAGAATTGACCAACAGTTCTTAACGGCGATGGCGCCCTGCTCATACGATGATTCGACGCCTCCGGTTGAAAACTGGCGCGAGTTGATTTCGCAAACCGAGCCTTATATTGGAGATCCGGAAGCTGCCGTTACCATCATTAAGTTTTTTGACCCCAACTGTTCACACTGCCGGCAGCTTCACCCGGTTTTAAAAAATGTAGCGGCTAAATACCAGGACAAAGCGAAGTTCTATTTTAAACCATTCCCGCTTTGGAACTATTCAATAGCGCAAATCGAAGCCCTCTGGCTGGCTGCCGATCAAAAGAAATATTTTGAGATGATCGAGCTGCAGTTTGCGACGCAGCAACCGGGTGGTCTGCCTGAGGCAAAATTGCGGGAATTGGCAGCTTCCTTAAAGCTTGACTTGCAGCCTTTTGACGAGGGTTTGCAGAACGGAAAATATAGCCAAAAAGTTCTTTCAGATAAAAAACGAATCAATCAATGTGGGATAAACAGCGCGCCCAAAATTCTACTAAACGGAAAATTCGTGGGTTCAAAAGGGCAGACGATCACTGAAAGTTGTCTGGGTAAACTGATTGAACAGGAACTTGATCGATTTAATGAAAATCCGGAAAAATAAGGAAACGTTGCAAAAAAACGTGAGATCGATTTTGCCTATTTTTTTTGTGAAACGGTCTGAAATTAGCCTGAATTCCCCGACCTATCGCTTGACAATAATGAATTTTTATCGTATCTTTTGTGACAAATTTTTGGTAGTTTTTAAAAATTTCGATTAATGGAGAAGTCGCCAATGTATACTGATTTGAAGGAAGAATTAAAAAAAACAGATAAGCGAATCACGAACTTAAAGGTGTATCTTTGACGTCTCTAACCGGGAAAAGTCGATCGCGAGTCTTGAAGAGAAAACCTCAGCGACGGGATTCTGGGACAACCAGGAAAAAGCTCAGGAGGTGATGCGTGAGATCAGCGGGCACAAAGAACAAGTTCAGAAATTTAAAGAAATTGAAACGAAGAAAGCTGATTTGGAGGTTTTGTTAGACCTCGCTAAAGAAGAAGATGACAGCGAGACATTTAAAGAAGTCGAAAATGATCTGAATGAGTTAAAACAAAAGCTTGATGAATTAGAATTTCAAAACATGTTAGGAGGAAAAGATGATCCTAACAACGCCTTATTAACCATTCATCCGGGTGCGGGCGGCACAGAATCGCAGGACTGGGCGCAAATGCTCATGCGCATGTACATTCGCTGGATTGAAAGTAAGTCTTTTGGTTATGAGGTTCTTGATTTACAGGGGGGCGAGGAAGCCGGCATAAAAAGCGTCACCATAGAAGTTAAGGGAAATTATGCCTATGGATATTTGAAGGCGGAAGCAGGTGTTCATCGTTTGGTGCGAATTTCTCCTTTTGACGCCAACTCCCGCCGGCACACTTCTTTTGCTTCGGTCTTTGTTTATCCCGAAATCGATAATAATGTTGAAATAAAAGTCGATTCAAGCGATTTGAGAATCGATACCTATCGTGCGAGTGGGGCAGGAGGCCAGCATGTCAACAAGACCGACTCTGCGGTTCGCATCACCCACCTCCCGACGGGAATTGTAGCACAATGTCAAAACGAGCGATCGCAGCACAGAAACAAAGAAACCGCCATGAAAATTTTGATCGCGCACCTGTATCAAAAAAAGAAGGAAGAGGATAACGAGAAATTTTCCGAGATAGAAAAGAACAAGAAAGACATCGCCTGGGGCAGCCAAATACGGTCTTATGTGTTTCATCCTTATAACATGGTCAAGGACCACCGCACGAGTTATGAAACCGGCAATGTTCAAAGTGTCATGGACGGTAATTTGGATCCTTTTATCCACGAATTTTTGATGGCTAAGAATAGTGCGAAAAAACAAGGTAAAGCAGCGGTTTAATGTCATTTAGAGCAACGTGGGCAGAAATCAACCTAGGTGCAATCGCGCATAATTTACAGGAAATTAAAAAGAAAGTTGCTCCCGCCGAAATTATGGCGGTGATAAAAGCCGATGCATATGGGCACGGATTGAAAGAGGTGGCGCGGGTCGCGTTAGAAAATAACGCGCGCTATCTGGGTGTGTCGGCTGTGGAGGAGGGGGTTCAATTACGAAAACAGACAACCACTCCGATTTTGGTTTTCGGGGGTTTTTTTGAAAACCAGATCAAAGCCTGTTTAGAACATGACTTAGAACTAACTCTGTTTGATTTCGAGCGGGCAGGTGCTCTTTCCAAACAAGCACAAGCATCCGGCAACTCGGCAAAAGTGCATATTAAAGTCGATACCGGGATGACGAGAGTCGGTGTTCATTGGCAGGAGTCACTGGATTTCATCTGTAGAGTTTCGGAACTAAGGTATGTGAAGATTGTAGGTATTTATACACATTTTGCCTCTGCGGATGCAAAGGATAAATCGTTTGCGAAAACACAGTTGCAGCGGTTTCAAAAAGTGTTGACAGAGCTGGAAATGAGAAATATTCAGATTCCGCTCAAACACACAGCTAACAGCGGCGCCATTTTAGATTTACCGGAGTCTTATTTTGATATGGTCCGGCCCGGAGTGAGTATTTACGGTTACTATCCATCATTCGAAGCGACGGAAAGCATTAATCTGCAGCCGGCAATGTCTTTCAAGTCGCAGGTCGTCGCGGTTAAACAGGTCGAAAGTGGAACAAAAATTAGTTATGACTCGACCTATGAAACAGTGAAGCAAACGAAAATTGTGACGGTTCCTGTGGGGTATGCCGACGGTTATAACCGATTGCTATCAAACCAGGGTGAGGTGCTTATTCGAGGAAAAAGATATCCGGTGGTCGGGCAAGTTTGTATGGATTTCATAATGGTTGACATTGGATTGGAAAATGACATTCAGACCGGAGATGAAGTCGTGCTTCTTGGCTGTCAAGGAGATGAAGAAATCTCGATTTACGAGATCTGCGAAAAATTGAATACAATTCCTTATGAATTTACTTGTATGATTTCGAGTCGGGTGCCGCGGGTTTATAAAAGTCGAATGAGTTAAAAAATGGCTGAAAATAAAAATAATTTAGAACTTGAAGATCTCAATGAAGTCATGCGGGTCCGGCGGCAAAAGCTGCAACGTTTAAATGAACTCGGGGTAAATCCTTATCCATATAATTTTAAACGAACTGAATATTCAACAAATATTTTAGCTGAGCCGAATAAATATATCGGGAAAGAAGTCTCGGTTTCCGGGCGGCTGATGGCCATTCGCGGAATGGGAAAAGCCGCTTTTGCACATCTCCTGGACTCAAAAGGGCGAATCCAGATTTACGTACGCAAAGACCAGATTGGCGATGAGAATTTTGAAGTTTTTAATCTTTTCGACATTGGCGATATTATTGGCGTTTCCGGAGAAGTTTTTGAAACCCGCACAGGTGAAACAACAATAAAAGCTGCTAAAATCGAGCTGCTGTCAAAAAACTTACGTCCGTTGCCGATTGTAAAAGAAAAGCAGGAGGGTGATAAAAAGGTTGTTTACCATCAGTTTGCTGACAAGGAGCTGCGCTACCGACAACGCTACGTTGATTTAATTGTAAATCCGGAAGTCAGAGCAGTGTTTGTCACCCGTTCGAGGATTATTTCTTCGATGCGGAGATATTTAGATGGCAGGGGCTTTCTTGAAGTTGAGACCCCGGTTTTGCAGCCGATTTACGGCGGAGCTTCTGCACGACCTTTTGTAACCCATCATAACACATTGGACATGGATCTGTATCTACGCATTGCTGATGAGTTGTATTTAAAACGACTTATTGTCGGCGGTTATGACGGCGTCTATGAAATCTCAAAAGACTTCCGCAACGAAGGCATGGATCGCTTCCACAACCCCGAGTTTAGCATGATGGAACTTTACGTAGCTTTCGAAGATTATCATTGGATGATGTTGCTGGTGGAGGAAATGATCAGTAGTATTGCGCAAGAAGTTGTGGGCGAGATGAAGATTTCAAATCAAGGCCGCGAAATCGATTTGACGCCACCATGGAAACGAGTTACGTTTTTTGATATAATTGAAGAATATACCGATAAGAACCTGTACGGCAAAGAGTTGGAAGATTTGAAAAAAGCTGCCAAAGATTTAAACATTGACGTCGATCCTTCATGGCGTCAAGGTAAAATAATCAACGAAATATTTAGTGAAAAAGTGGAGCCAAATTTGATCCAGCCGACTTTTGTCACAGATTACCCGATTGAACTCTCACCCCTTGCTAAAAAGCACCGGGATGATCCCAAATTAGTCGAGAGGTTCGAGCCGTTCATTCTTGGCGGTGAAATTGGCAACGCCTATTCAGAGCTAAACGATCCACTGGATCAAAGAGAACGTTTCATGGCCCAAAAGAAGCTCATCGAGTTGGGCGATGAGGAAGCACATGTTTTGGATGAAGATTTCCTGCGTTCGTTGGAGTACGGCATGCCGCCAACTGCAGGCCTGGGTATCGGAATTGACCGGCTGGTGATGTTGTTTACAGACCAGCCTTCAATTCGGGATGTGATTTTTTTTCCGCAAATGCGGCCCGAGGATAAATAACAATGGGCTACGAATTTTTTATTGCAAATCGCTATTTAAAATCGAAACGTAAGACCGGGTTTATCTCCCTGATTACTTACATGTCGATGATCGGTATCATGATTGGGGTCGCCGCGTTGATCATTGTGCTGTCAATTATGAATGGTTTTGAAAGCGAGGTGCGCTCGAGAATCATCGGATTTGGTGCTCACATTGAACTCAGAACGTATCACAACGAAGGAGTTGAAGATTACAAGAAAATAATTGAAGAAATCGAAACCTTTGAACATATTTCGGGCATTTCCCCTTATATTGAAGACAAGGCATTGGTTTATACGGCAAAAAAGAAAAAATCCGGCGCCGCCATAAAAGGTATTGATCCTGAAACGATCGGACAAGTTTCTGATATTGAGGACCAGATCGTTTATGGCATTTTCGAAGTAGGCGAAATTAAAATAAACGGGGCCAAATCCTACCCGGGAATTGTGTTGGGCCGCTATTTGGCCGATAAATTAAATGCAGATTTAGGCGACAAGGTTCAGTTGTTAAGCCCAAGCGGGATATCTCCATTACTAAGCAGGATGCCGGCCTTAAGAACTTTTAAAGTGACGGGATTGTTTGAGACCGGGATATTTGAATTTGATGATGTTTTCGCCTACGTTTCAATGAAAGAAGCGCAGCGTCTTTTTGAAATGGGCAATAAAGTATCCGGTCTCGAGATAAAGCTGGATGATATGAATAAAGCCGAGGATGTGGCGACTAAAATTAAGGAACATTTAGGCTATCCTTATGCTGCGATCACCTGGTTTGAAATGAATAAAAACCTTTTCTCCTGGATGCAACTTGAAAAATGGGGGATGTTTATCATTTTAAGCTTGATTATTATAGTTGCAGCGTTTAATATCATAAGTACCCTGATCATGATTGTCCTTGAGAAGACCAAAGAGATCGGTGTCCTGAAATCGATGGGTGCCAGTTCTTCTGGAATTATGAAAATTTTTATGTTTGAAGGATTAATCGGCGGTGTGGTTGGCACAGCCTTAGGTTGTATCATTGGCTTTGTAGTTTGTTGGGCTCAGGAGAGGTTCCAGTTTTTTTCTTTGCCCCCGGATGTTTATATTATCAGCGCGCTACCGATTCTAATGAAAGCAAGAGATTTTATATTTATCGCCTCGGCTGCACTTCTTTTGTGTTTCATGGCGACGTTTTACCCGGCGCGCAAAGCATCTAAACTGGATCCAGTAGACGCAATTCGCTACGAGTGAGCTAATGATTCAAAACGGCAGAATCTTAGTAACTAAAAATTTGCATAAAACCTACCAGATGGGGCGAAGCACTATCCCTGTTCTGAGTGGAATCGATTTAGAAGTTTACGAAGCCCAGATTGTTGCTATTATTGGACCGTCCGGTGTCGGCAAAAGCACTCTGCTGCATATTTTAGGAACATTGGATCGACCGAGCGAAGGAAGCGTAATCATTGAAGGGACGGATGTTTTTAAATTGGATGATAAAAAATTAGCCGAGTTTCGTAATCGTACTGTCGGGTTTATTTTTCAATTTCATCATTTGATGCCTGAATTTACTGCTCTGGAAAATGTAATGATGCCGGGATTAATTGCTGGAAAGCCAAAAAAAAGAATTAGCGATCGTGCCCAATCACTTTTAACCGATGTCGGCTTGGAGCATCGGGTAAACCACCGGCCGGGAGAGCTTTCCGGGGGTGAAATGCAGCGAGTTGCTGTAGCGCGTGCCTTGATGAATGATCCAAAGTTGATTCTCGCGGATGAGCCTTCCGGTAATCTTGACCGGGCAGCCAGCGATGCTTTGCATGAGCTCTTGTGGAATTTGAGCCGGAAAGATAAACGAACACTAATAATCGTCACTCACAATCATGAGTTGGCTGAAAATGCCGACAAAGTTGTTGAGATTCTTGACGGAAGTATCAAAAATATACAATTTAACCAGATAGTGTAATATGTTGTGTCAATTGTGTGATCTTAGTTCTGCATCTGTGACCATTTCTTACGTTATAAACGATAAGAAAATTTCAATGAATCTCTGCAAGGAGTGCGCTGAAAAAAAAGGCGTTGACAATCCCATGACCACTTTGCCTCAAATGTTCGGTAATTTTATCACCCAGCTGCTTGGAGAGGACAGTTTGAAGCGGTCAAAACTGGACGCTGATATAAAATGCGATAGTTGCGGGTTGACTTGGGATTCTTTCGAAAAGACCGGCTTGTTCGGGTGTGATATTTGCTACCAGGTATTTAGCAAGGACTTAAATGTTATCTTGAGACGTATTCATGGAAGTAACCAGCATATCGGTAACCGACCCAAGTCACAAAGATACGTTATTGATGATGTTGAGTTAAAAAAAATAAAGTTGGAGCTTCAGGCAGCTGTTGAAAGTGAAGATTTTGAACTGGCCGCTGAACTACGTGATATGGTTCGAGATGCTCAATCGGAGCTGAATAACAAGGTAGATGACGGAATATTAAGATGAATGAAATTGGGTCACAAAAAAATAGAATTCGGCCACGGAAGACGACAGATGATGTATCTATAAAAACGGTCAATTCTACCAGCAAGGTAAATGATCTGCTCTGGAATTTCGGCAGTTGGTTGACTGAAGAAGATCAGTTCTCTGACATTGTCATATCGTCACGGATCAGATTGGCTCGTAATATTAAAGGACATCCTTTTCCGAATCAAGCCTCGACCGGCGACTTAAACCAAGTACTGAAAAAAGTAAAATATGCCTGCGAGAAGTGTCACAGTTTTAAAAAAGCGAATTTTATTGAAATAGAAAAACTTTCGGAATGGGACTGTAAATATTTTGTTGAAAGAAGGTTGGCCAGTCCACAGTTCATTGAACGGAAGGTCGCGTCGTTACTTGTCGTGGGGCCTCAAGAAAGTCTCAGCATCATGGTGAATGAAGAAGACCATCTGAGAATGCAGTGTATTGAGGGTGGGTTAAAAATAAGTCAAGCCTGGAAGAAAATAAAAACTGTGGACGATGAACTTGAAGAAAATTTAAATTTCAGCTACTCTCGTAAATTTGGATATTTGACCGCATGTCCTACCAATCTTGGAACAGGGTTGCGGGTTTCTGTTTTTGTTCATCTTCCTGCCCTTTCAATGCAAGACAAAATAAATTCGGTCATGGAAACCTTGCCCACCTCAGAAATAGCTGTGCGCGGGTTTTATGGAGAAGGGACAGAATCAATCGGCAATATTTTTCAGATTTCCAACCAGTTAACTTTGGGAAGGACAGAGGAAAGCGTCGTCGAACGCATAACCGCTACAGCCAAAAAATTGATTGAGATAGAAAGAAAAGCCAGGTACGAGCTTTTAGAAAAAGACTCTATAAAATTAGAGGACATCGTATTTCGCGCTTTGGGTATTTTGAAGAATGCCAGAATAATCAGTTCATTGGAATCGATGGATCTCCTGTCTACACTTAGACTTGGCCGAGAATTAGAATTTCTCAAGGATTTTAGCCGGCTTGCAATAAACCAGCTTATGGTTTTGGTGCAGCCTGCTCATTTGCAAAAAATTTATAATGAAGATTTAAGTGCACAAGAGCGTGATATTGTTCGAGCTGAGTTTATAAGAGAGAATTTGCAAATTTAGAATAAATTAAGTTGAAATAGGACTAACCAAATAGTTGTTAAAAATTAGGAAGAATACTTGAACCTTATAAAATAATGGAATCAAAAACATGAAAAATAATTTTTCCAGTAGAGTTCAAATGGTTATTCAATTTTCCCGCGAGGAGGCGTTGCGGCTTGGTCACGATTATATCGGCACTGAACATCTGCTTCTCGGACTGATTCGGGAGGGTGAGGGAATCGCTGTCGAAATTTTGAGGAATTTAGGGTGCGATTTGGACGAAATTAAACACTCAGTTGAAGATTCGATCAAGTCTTCCGGTGAAACTATGACGATCGGCAACATCCCATTTACCAAACGTGCAGAGAAAATATTAAAGATGGCGTATGTGGAAGCTGAAAAATATAAATCAGACATCATTGGTACGGAGCATTTACTCTTGGCCCTGGTCAAAGAAAAAGATGGCGTCGCAGCCCAAGTATTGTTGAGTTTTGACGTCACCTACGACACCGTTCGTGAAGAATTGGAAAATATTCTGCGCGGCGCTCCCACAAGCCGTGAATCTGCGCCACAAAAATCCAAGACTCCGGCGCTTGACCATTTTGGCCGCGATCTTACAGAGATGGCCATCCAAGGTGAGCTTGACCCGATTATCGGGCGCGACAAAGAGATTCAAAGAGTTTCGCAAATCCTTAGCCGAAGAAAGAAAAACAACCCCGTCTTAATTGGTGAGCCAGGCGTGGGAAAAACTGCAATTGCAGAAGGCTTAGCATTAAGGATAATTGAGCGAAAGGTTCCAAGAATTCTTCAGAACAAACGGCTGGTTACTTTAGATTTGGGCGCAATTGTGGCAGGTACAAAATATCGCGGTCAATTTGAAGAAAGAATGAAAGCCATCATGAGTGAGTTGCAGAAAGCAAAAGACGTGGTTTTATTTATTGACGAGTTACATACAATCGTTGGTGCTGGCGGCGCTTCAGGTTCCCTGGATGCCTCGAACATGTTTAAACCTGCTCTGTCGCGCGGCGAGCTTCAGTGTATCGGCGCGACGACGTTAGATGAGTACCGTCAATACATTGAGAAAGACGGCGCCCTCGAAAGACGTTTCCAAAAAATCATGGTGGATCCGCCTTCACCGGAAGAGACATTGAAGATACTTGAGGGTCTTCAGGAAAGGTACGAACAGCATCATAAAGTTAAATATTCTCCCGAAGCAATTAAAGCAACAGTGAAATTGTCTGAACGCTATATTTCAGATCGTTTTCTGCCGGATAAAGCGATTGATGTATTGGATGAAACCGGTGCGCGTGTGCATTTAGCAAATATTGTCGTTCCTAAGGAGATTACCGATTTTGAAGATGAAATCAAGGAAGTCAAACGAGAGAAAGATTCCGTTATCAAAGCGCAGGAATTTGAGCGCGCCGCTGTTTTAAGAGACCGCGAAAAAAGATTGAATCGAAAACTGGATGCGGCCAAACGCCGTTGGAAAGATACCGAGGATGAGTTCCTCGCCACTGTCACCGAAGATGACATTGCTGACGTCGTTTCCATGATGACAAGTATTCCGGTGACGAAAGTTGCCCAATCTGAGTCCGATAAAATCTTGCTGATGGAAGATGAACTGCAAAAGCGTATTGTGGGTCAGGACGATGCGGTGCATATTTTAAGCAAAGCGATTCGAAGAACAAGAGCCGGACTCAAAGATCCCAATCGGCCGATTGGTTCCTTTATTTTTCTGGGACCGACCGGAGTTGGTAAAACACAACTCGCCAAGGAACTTTCGCGCTACCTCTTCGAGGACGATGAATCGTTGATTCGACTTGACATGTCTGAGTACATGGAGAAATTTTCAGTCTCCAGGCTGACTGGCCCGCCTCCCGGATATGTCGGCTATGAAGAAGGTGGCCAGCTGACGGAGAAAGTGAGACGGCATCCTTACTCAGTGGTTTTATTCGATGAAATTGAAAAAGCCCATCCCGATGTTTTTAATATTTTGCTGCAGATCCTGGACGATGGTCAGCTAACGGACGGCCTTGGCAGGAAAGTCGATTTCAAGAATACAATTTTGATTTTAACCTCGAATGTCGGGGCAAGGGAAATAGGGAAAGGCTCCGGTATTGGCTTTTCGGCCGACGCTGACGGAATTGATTACGAAGTGATGCGCGGCAAGATAATGGATGAAGTTAAGCGTTTGTTCAACCCGGAATTCATTAACCGCGTTGACGAGATCGCTGTCTTCCATTCATTGGAGAGAAAACACATGATTCAAATTGTGGATATCGTGATTGAAGAAATGCTCAATAAAGTTCAAGATCGCGAAATTAAAATTGAACTCACCAAAGGCGCTAAGGAATTTGTGGCAGAACACGGGTTTGATCCGTTGTACGGCGCCAGACCTCTCAGAAGAACTATCCAGAAGTTTATTGAGGATCCAATCGCCGAAGAAATCCTCCGGGGTAAATTCGGAGACGGAAGCCAGATTCTGGTTAAGAAAAAAGGCGACGAATTACATTTTTCGGAAGTTGCCCGCAAAAAAACCAAGGCCGGTCAAAACAAGAATAAGCAGAAGCCTAAAGCCGAAGAAGTTCAAGAATAGGTTTGTTTTTAAAAAAATAGTTTTCTAAAAAAGCCCGGGGATACATAAGTATTTTCGGGCTTTTTTATCTCTTCTAATTCAATCAAGATTTCCCTTGATTCAATTCTTTTTCCTGTTTACATTAGACTAATTTTTGTTATGTTGCAATGACGCTGGATTTCTCTTTTTAAAGACCGAAAAATAGATGCTAATATCCAAAGCACACATCAAAGCTTTTCGTTCCATTTTTGAATTTACAATTCCGATCGAGCCCAAGATCACGCTCATGATCGGCCCGAATGAAAGCGGAAAAACCAACCTTTTAAGATCGTTGGAAGCTTTTAAACCCGGCTTTCCTTTTACGAACAATCATACTTGCCAATACTCAGATTACTACTACCAGGGCAAATGTCCTGAGATAACCCTGGAATTTTCACACCTGTCTCGCGAAAATCGAAGGGGCCTAGTCCCATTCCATCAGGCATTTAAGGATATCGAGAAATTCATGGTAAAAAAGGACGGTCCTGAACCTGCGAATTATCACGTTTATTTGAATAACGAAGAAATTCCAATTAGCAACATGAAAAAGTTTTTAGACCAGCTGCCCAAACTGCTCTATTTTGACAATATTTCTCTGCTCAAAAACCGCGTCGAGCTTGAAACACTTTACAACGGCGATAAAAGGTTTACCACCGAGCGAAACTTGCTTCGGGTAGGCGGCTTGCACAATAATTTCGATCTGATTTTCGAGGATTCCACCAGGGGCCGGCGTGCAAGTGAGGAGGCCAGCCGGTTAATCACCCAGCAAATCCGGCGGGTTTGGTCGCAGGAACCGACAATCGAGATCAAACTCAATGTTAACGGCAATGTTTTGTATGTTGATATTTCCGACGGCACCACCGTCTACGATACGCCTGAATCGCGCAGTCTCGGCTTTCGCTGGTACCTGTCATTTTATATCAACTTTATCGCCCAGACTTTTGAGGCAAAAGCCAATGAATTTGTTTTTCTTCTGGACGAGCCGGGGATTCATCTGCATCCATCCGGGCAAAAAGATTTGACAAAAGTCATGGAAGACCTGGCGATTAAAAATCAGCTTCTTTTCACCACCCACTCTCCTTTCATGATCAACAGAGAATACCCGCAGAGAGTTCGCCTGGTCACGAAAGGCAGGGAAGGCACCAAAATTGATGCCTACGCCTATCGCGATAACTGGAAACCGCTGCGCCGGTCAATTGGTCTTAAAATTGGCGACCTTTTCTTTTTTAATGACAATAGCCTTATCCTTGAAGTTCCCTCCAAAAAAATTCCTTTTATGAAACGATTTCCGTTCTTCAGAACACAGGAAAACAAGAATAACAACTAATCCAGCCAAAATGGCTTCCCAACTAAAATCGATCTGTGATGTTCCCGGAATTCGGGTGGGTCATGCACAGAATGATTCTGCCAAAACCGGGTGTACCATCATCATCCCGGAAAATGGTGCAGTCGCCGGCATCGATATTCGCGGATCTGCGCCGGGGACCAGAGAGGTCGAGACTCTAAAACCGGTGCGCCTGGTTGCCAAAATCCACGCAGTCCTGCTGACCGGCGGCAGCGCTTTCGGCTTGGATGCATCCGGAGGCGTTCAGCAGTACCTCGAAGAAAGGGGCGTCGGCTTTGACGTCGGAGTTACAAAAGTACCCATCGTTCCCTCTGCGGTCATTTTTGATCTGCGCGAAGGCGACCCAAAAATTCGCCCGGATAAAGAGATGGGGTATCAAGCGGCCGTTAATGCCGGCAAGGAGCATCCCGAGGAGGGGAGAGTGGGAGTTGGCCGGGGCGCAACTGTGGGCAAGATCCTCGGGCCCGAGCACTGCATGAAAGGTGGAGTCGGGACCTGCTGCGAAAAAATCGGCGAGGATATTTATCTGGGAACGTTGGTGGTTGTGAACGCTTTTGGCGACGTTGTCGATCCGAGTAACAGCGAGATAATTGCCGGTGCACAAACAGCAAGCGGTGGGTTTTTAAACTCGGAAAAATATTTAATAGAAAATCAAGTACAGCCTTTTCAAACGCCAACCAACACTACTTTGGCTGTGGTCGCCACCAACGCCAAGCTAACCAAGGAAGAATGTATAAAAGTTGCTGAAATGGCCCAGGACGGGTTAAGCCGCGCGATTCGCCCGGCGCACACCCCTTTTGACGGCGACCTGGTTTTTTGTTTGTCCGTCGGTGAGGCAGCGGCAAATGTTATGACTCTCGGTTCAGTCGCGGCTAATTTGATTGCTGAAGCGATTGTGCGAGCGGTGCGAATTGCCAATCAATTGGATTAAGGAGCGCATTCAGTTTCCCGGAAACCCAATTCAGGTGTCATTCCCGCGCAGGCGGGAATCCAGCGGTTGCTGATTCTTTCTAGCTCCTGCCTCACAGGAATGACTTTTTTGAATAAAAGGAATCCCACTCGATGATTTACACTTACAAAAATGCGAACCCAAAACTTCCAAAATCTGTTTTTGTTGCGCCAAACGCCGCCGTAATCGGCGATGTTGAAATTGGCGAGAATTCAAGTGTTTGGTTTAACAGTGTCATCAGAGGAGATGTCCATCAAATCCGCATCGGTGAGAGGACGAATATCCAGGACGGCTCTGTGCTACATGTGACTTACCAAAAATGGGCGCTCGAAATCGGCGACAATGTCACGGTAGGCCATGGTGCAATTTTACACGGCTGCACAATTAGTTCAAATTGCTTAATCGGTATGGGCGCGCGAGTTTTAGATGGCGCGCGCGTCGGTGAGTTTAGTCTGGTGGCGGCCGGCTCCCTGGTTTTGCAGGGAGACAAGGTGCCCAGCAACTCCCTGGTTGCCGGGGTTCCTGCGATTGTTAAGAGAACCCTTACTGCGGCAGAGGTTGAACAGATTAAAGCTTCGGCTGAGAGGTATGTGAAGTATAAGGATAGCTATTTGAATGGAGAGTTTAAGTTAATTGATTCCTGATTTGATCTTATGCTTGGCATGAGCCTTGATAGGCTTGACCGTCGAGTAGCTTGGGTTCATTTTTATTGAACCTAACGAATGGTTATGCGTATATTGTTGGTTTTTGACATCGGGTTGGGTTCGGGAAGACGTACATGGCTGATTCCGGAAGAAGTTGAACAGATTAAGCTTCGGCTGAGAGGTGTGTGAATTATAAAAATAGTTATTTTTGGGAAGAGTTTTAAGCAAAAATAAACCTGTGATGCTTTGCCTTTGATGTAAAATTAATCAGCAATCAGTGCCCCATTCAATTGTTGCCTAATTCTATAATACCGGTATGTTCGCCTTCTGCGATCCCGATTAGGGCAGCGCGGAAATGCTCGTTTAGGTCAAGCATTTTGAAAGTACCCAAGTCCCTTCCGTCGGACTTACTCGGGTGATTCGATTCCTGAGTAGCCAATTTGGCGAACGAGGCGCCGTCGCTAAGGCGTGACAAAATTCCCTCAGCAGCTGAAAAGTCATTCACTGTTATAATTCGGATGTGAACTTCTTCATTTCGTTTGGACTCGCATTGAAGAATTGCATATTTCCAGTTGCCGCTGTTGTCGACCTCATAGGATAAATCCGGAGGTAAAGATTGAGGTAGGTCCGGCGGAAATTCCGTTCCAAGCACAGGGGCGTTTTGGCGGGGGAATACACTTGTAGGACTATTTGCACGTTGCCAGCCACTATTTCGATCGGAAATCAAAACCGAGCTTATTATTATAATGCTAACTATGACAGACAAAATTGGCGTTCCAAATTTTGAGTAAGACCGGCTTAGATTTGCTTTGTTGTTCTAAGTGACGCGCTTCGAGTGCTGTATTCTTTATGTTTTTTTGTTTTTTTCACAAATGTTTTCTTCACTCTTTTAGAGAAAATAAAGTATGGAATCCGTATGGGCAGGTTTCTCGTTGAGGTATCAATATCTATCAGATTATTCCATACGTTGCTGTCAAAATATTCTGGCGAATTAAACTAATCGTAGCAAATCTTAACGGAGTAACAGTTAATCCAATTGCTACAAGAATCAGCCAGCCCTCAATTTGTTCTTGCTCGTCGGGATCAAATAAAACGGGGACATTATAGCTCTTAAACATTCTCACTGCCGAATAGCGCTAGTAAAAGAATTATCTCGCAATTAATTAATTCCAACTTCGATAGAGTATAATCAACACTCATATTGGGAAATAAATTCTGCAAAAACAAATCCTGAGAGTTCCTGCATACTCGGAATTTTTAATCGCGCTTATGTTTTCTTCCCAACTAAAAAGACAACTCCCACTAAAATAGCTGAACCGGCAAATAAGGAAAGCCAACTGCTAAATCCCCAGCCGCTGGGAATATAGCCGACTAAACATGCGACTACACCCACTACCATAGCATAAGGCAATTGAGTTTTGACATGGTCAACGTGGTCGGCTGCGGAGGCCATGGAGGACAGGATAGTCGTGTCCGAGATGGGCGAGCAGTGGTCGCCGAGAACGGAGCCGGAGAGCACCGAGCCGATGGTGGCGATTAGAATGTGATGACTTAACCCGGCTGACATCCCCGCTTCAATTGGCAGCTGGTATGACATGGGGATTACAATCGGGGTCAGGATGGCCATGGTGGCCCAGGAGGTACCG
>SMVB01002645.1_pt1 | contig 18668 bp, 14 predicted proteins | sample 2456461 | NCBI WGS metagenome assembly SMVB01 (sample SAMN11095934, study PRJNA526329) | marine sediment metagenome | biome: Marine sediment; feature: Surficial sediment; material: Deep marine sediment; isolation source: Hadal surficial sediment | place: Pacific Ocean | collected 2014-05 | depth...
ACTTGGACAACCTGAAGTTTCAGGCGTTTCAAACATGAACCTCATCTCATCAGCTCCGCGTATGGGGACAACCGTCTCCCTGACGCTCGCAATGGCCCTCATGGGGTCCTGTAGCTGGAAGGTCGGTCCCGACTATGTCCCCCCGGAGGAGGCGGACCTCCCCGACGCTTGGCATGAAGCAGCCGTGGACGGTCTGGCCAAAGGTGAATCATCGATCCAGACATGGTGGCAGGTGCTGGGAGATCCGGTCCTGAATGATCTGATTCGCAGGGCGGGAGCCGGCAATCTCACCCTGCAGGAATCGTTCTACCGTGTCGTGGAGGCCCGGGCTCTGCGCGGGATAGCCACCGGCGAGAAGGTGCCTTCGGTGGACGCGTTCGGATCTTATAATCGCGCTGAGTTCAGCGAAGCCGGTGTCTCACCGGCGGCTCCCGGCTCAGACCCTGTGAATATCTGGAACCTAGGCGCCGGCTTCACCTGGGAACTGGACGTCTGGGGCCGCGTCCGGCGCTCGGTGGAATCGGCCACAGCCGGCTTTGAGGCCTCGGTGGAGGATTACCGGGATGTGCTGGTGGGCGTGTTCGCCGAGGTGGCCCTGAGCTACGTGGAGATCCGGACCCTGCAGGACCGCATCGATTACGCCCACGGCAACATCAAGACCCAGGAACAGACGATGCAACTGACCCAGGACCGCTTCTCGGCCGGGCTGGTGTCATTGCTGGATGTGGCCCAATCGGAATCGATCTTGACAGCCACCCGCTCCGAGATTCCGGTCCTGGCGACATCTCTGGAGGTGGCCTACAATCGACTGGCCGTCCTGCTGGGCCAGCACTCCGGCTCGCTGCAGCGCGAATTACAGAGCGCTCCCGGCCGCATCCCCAGGCTGCCTGACCTGGTCGCCGTGGGGCTACCGGCGGACCTGCTGCGCCAGCGTCCGGACATCCGGGCCGCTGAGCGGGAACTGGCCTCCCAGACGGCCCTCATTGGTGTCGCACGGGGAGAGCTTTATCCCACCTTCGGTCTGGCCGGCAACTTGCAACTGGAGGCGCTCGATTTTTCGGATCTGGGCAATTCGTCCAGCCTCACCTGGGGTCTGGGGCCGTTTTTTCGCTGGAATATCTTCGCCGGGGGACGGATTCGCAACCGAGTCCGAGTCGAAGAGGCAAGCACGGCGCAGGCCCTGCTGCGCTACGAAGCAACCGTTCTACGCGCTGTTCAGGAGGTTGAGGATTCCATGGTCAGCTACCAGAACGAGCGCGAGCGCCGCCGGTACCTGGGAGAATCGGTTGATGCCACCCAGCGGTCCCTGGACCTGGTCCTGACCCAGTACAAGGCCGGCCTGACCAACTTCCAGAACGTGCTGGATACCCAGCGCTCGCTGTTCGAGCGACAGGACCTGCTGGCCGAGAGCCAAGGGCTGATGGTTCAGGACCTGATATCCCTGTACCGGGCAGTGGGAGGCGGCTGGGACCCGGACTCCATGGAGCCGGACCTGGCCTTGAATGCAGACATCCAGACTCACCGTGAAGGAGTCCAGCCGTGAAGCTGCAAGTGATTCGGACCCCGTTGACCCGCCTGGCAGCCCTTGCCCTGGCCGGGCTCGGCATGGCGGGTTGCCAGGAAGCTCCCCAGATGGCGCCGCCACCTCCGCCGGAGGTGACGGTGGCCAAATCACAAGTGAGAGATATCCGCACAGTGTACGAGTTCACCGGCAACACGGAAGCGACAGCGTCGGTCGTCATCCAGGCCCGTGTACAGGGTTACCTGGATGAGATGCATTTCGAGCCGGCCAGCTTTGTGAAGGCAGGCCAGTTGCTGTTCGTCATCGAGCCAGAGCCGTTCATCGCCCGCAAGAACCGAGCCGAGGCCAATGTCAGGTCGTCAGAAGCGGCACTGCGCCGGGCCGAGTCGGACCTGGAGCGGCTGGAACTTGCCGTGCAGACCAATGCGGTCAGCCAGCAGGAGGTCACCCGGGCGCGGGCCGAAAGAGATCAAGCTGATGCGGCGCAACTGGGCGCCCGGGCAGATCTGGAAAACGCCCGCATTGAACTGGAATACACCAGGGTCAAATCGCCGGTGGACGGCATGGTGAGCCGCAACCTGATCGATCTGGGCAACATGGTGGGAACCCTGGGGGCCCAAAACCTGGCCAGCGTGCGGAAGCTCGATCCTATCTATGCCTATTTCGAGGTGAACGAGCGCCTCTTCGCCCGGATGATGGAACAGAGCGGTGGGCATGCAGGCGACAATCCGGAAAGGCCCAGGAAGCCGGCAACTCTGATCATCCGGGAAACCGGGCACACCGTGGACGGCGTCATCGATTCGGTGGATAACACCGTGGATACCGGCACCGGCACCATCATGCTCCGGGGCATCTTTCCCAACCCGGACGCCCGCGTCTTTCCGGGCTTCTTCGTGAACATCACCATCGAGGGCGAACTGCTGGAAGATGCCGTGATCGTGGAAGAGAAGGCGGTGGGAACCGATCTGAGCGGCAAGTACCTCTACGTGGTGGGCGATGGCAACATCGTCGAGCAGCGGGCGGTCGAGCTGGGCCAGCCCCAGGATGACGGCACCATTCCGGTTCTCAGCGGCCTGGAAGCCGGCGAGACCTACATCCTGGAAGGGCTGTTGAAGGCGCGCCCCGGCATGCCGGTCACTCCTTCCACGGGCTCCGGAGGCGAATAGCCGTGGGCGGTCTCAGCAAGTTCTTCATCTACCGGCCGGTCTTCGCCCTGGTCATCGCCATCGTCTTCGTCCTGGTGGGCCTGGTGGCGATCCCGGTGCTGCCGGTGGAGAGCGTGCCCAATATCACGCCCCCAACGGTGGAGGTCTCCACATCGTTCCCCGGTGCCAGTGCCGAGGTCCTGTCCCAGACCGTGGCCCAGCCCATCGAGCAGGAGGTCAACGGGGTGGAGGGCATGCTCTACATGTCGTCCAAGAGCGAGGCCAGTGGTAATTACACCCTGACCGTCACCTTCGAGGTGGGCACTGATGTGGACATGGCCACCGTGCTCACCCAGAATCGGGTGTCCATCGCCGAGCCGATGTTGCCGGAGGAGGTCAAGCGGCAGGGTATTTCCACCAAGAAGAAATCCACTCAGCTGGTGCTGGTGGTCTGCCTGTCTTCTCCCGACGGACGCTTCGATGACATGTACCTGTCCAATTACGCCACTACCCAGATCACGGACGTCCTGGCTCGGGTCGACGGGGTCGGTGAGGTCAAGGGCTTCGGCGCCAAGGATTTCGGCATGCGGATCTGGCTGGATCCCGGTCTGTTGAAGGCCCGCAGCCTGACCACCAACGATGTCATCTCAGCCATACGGGAGCAGAACATCCAGGTGGCCGCCGGTAAGATCGGCGAGCCGCCCACCAGCAAGGGCCAGAGCTTCGAGTACACCGTCAGCACCCTGGGCCGCCTGACCGATCCGGAGCAGTTCAGGAACATCATCGTCAAGCGCGGTGACCGGGGTCAGATCGTGAGGGTACGCGACATCGCCCGGGTGGAGCTGGGGTCGCAGACCTACGCTTGGTACGCCCAACTGGATGGCGCACCCACCGCCATGCTGGGCATCTATCAGCTTCCCGGCTCCAACGCCCTGTCCATGGCCCAGGGCATTCAGGACGCCATGGAGACGCTCTCCGGCCGCTTCCCCGAAGGGCTGGACTGGTCGGTACCTTATGACTCCACCAAGTACATCTCCCAGTCGGTCAAGGAGGTGCTCACCAGCCTGCTGATCGCCATCGTGCTGGTTGTTTTCACCGTCTACATCTTCCTGCAGGACTGGCGCACCACCCTGGTGCCGGCGGTGACCATCCCCGTGTCCCTCATCGCGACCTTCGCGGTCATGCTTGCCATCGGACAGTCGATCAACAACTTGACGTTGTTCGGGCTGGTCCTGGCCATTGGTATCGTGGTGGATGATGCCATCGTGGTGGTGGAGAACACCGTGCGCATCATGGCCGATGAAGGGCTGGGGGCCAAGGATGCCGTTGCCAAGGCCATGGACGAGGTGGGCGGCGCCATCGTGGCCACCACCCTGGTGCTACTTGCGGTGTTCGTGCCCTCACTGTTTCTTCCGGGCCTCACCGGGCGCATGTACCGTCCGTTCGCCATCACCATCTCGGTGGCCACGATCTTCTCATCCATCAATGCTCTCACTCTGAGCCCGGCCCTGTGCGGTCTGCTGCTGAAGCCCCCTTCTGGCAAGCCCCGCGGAGGAGTGTTCAAGTGGTTCAACGCGGCCATCGAAAGCGGCACCAGGGGGTATCTCGGGGTGGTGCGGGCCCTGATTCGGCGTTCGGCCATAGCATCGATCATGGTGCTGATCCTGCTGGGCGTCGCCGGCTGGTCCATGGGCCTGCTGCCGGCCGGATTCGTGCCCAGCGAGGATGAGGGCTACTTCTTCGTCAACGCCCAGCTTCCCGCCGGTGCCTCCCTGGAGCGAACTGAGAAAGTGATGGACCGGGTGTCCGCGATGATAGAAGAACTCCCGGGCGTGGCCCATGTCATCACCGTAGGCGGCTTCTCCATGCTGGACAACATCCAGGGCTCCAACTACGGCATGATCATCGCCACACTTGACCCCTGGGATGAGAGGGAGCACTCGGTCTTCGAGCTCATGCAAATCCTGCAGCCCCAGTTAGACCCGATCCAGGAAGGGATCATCTTCGCGTTCGGTCCACCTCCCATCGCCGGACTGGGTGCGGCCGGTGGCTTTCAGCTTGAATTGCAGGACCGCGGTGGCGCCGGCATAAGAGTTCTGGAGCAGATTGCCAACGATGTGGTGGCGGCGGGCAGAGCCAGCCCGGTGATCACCCGGGTCAACCAGAACTTCAGGGCCGGAGTGCCTCAGCTCTTCGCCGACGTGGACCGGGAGAAGACCAAGCGGATGAACATCCCGTTGCAGTGGGTGTTTGACACCCTGCAGGCCAACCTGGGCTCAGCGTATGTCAACGACTTCAACCAGTTCGGCCGCACCTGGAAGGTGATGGCCCAAGCGGATCAGCCGTTTCGCATGCGGGCCGATGACATCAATCGCCTGGAGGTGCGCAGCTCAGATGGCAAGATGGTGCCCTTGAGTACCCTGGTGAACATCGAGCACACTGTCGGACCCGAGACCATCAACCGGTTCAACATGTTCCCGTCGGCCACCATCACCGGGACTCCCACCCCGGCCTTCAGCGAAGGCCAGGCCGCCGACGAGATCGAGCGTCTCGTCCAGCAGCGATCGCCAACTTCCCTGGGCTATGACTGGTCCGGCGTGACCCAGCAGCAGAAGGCCGCTGGCAACCTGGCGCCCATCGTCTTCGGCTTCGCCATTGTCCTGGTTTTCCTTTTTCTCTCAGCTCAGTACGAGAGCTGGGCCACCCCGTTTGCGGTGCTGCTGTCGGTGCCGCTGGCCCTCCTGGGGGCGGTCGTCTTCACTCTCGCTCGCAAGCTGGACAATGACATCTACTTCCAGATCGGCATGATCCTGCTCATCGGGCTATCGTCCAAGAGCGCCATTCTCATCGTGGAGTTCTCCAAGCAGCTGCGCGAGCAGGGCAAGTCGATCCGCGATGCAGCCCTGGATGCCGCCCACCTGCGTTTCCGGCCCATCCTGATGACCGCCTTCTCGTTCATTCTGGGGGTCATCCCGCTGGTGGTCGCCTCAGGCGCCGGCGCCAACAGCCGGCTCTCCCTGGGCACGGCGGTGTTCGGCGGCATGCTGGTGGGCACCATGGCCGGGGTGTTCGTCATTCCGCTGCTGGACTACGTCGTCCAGACGCTGGCGGCAAAGTTCAGGGGCAATCCCGCGCCCGCCCCTGAGCCGTCTCCCAAGACGCCCTAGTATCCTGCGGCGGATGATCGCCGCCACTGATGCGGTTCAGATGAACCGGCTGCAGGCGCTTTCAGCCCGCCGTGGGCAGAGGCCTGGGCGCCTGGGGAGCCGGCGGCGGCACCACGGCGGCGGCGCGCTGGATCTCCACGGCCACGGCCCGGGCCACCCGAAGCAGGGCTCTGGCCACCGGTGTCTCGGGATGGCTGAGTATCACCGGCTTACCCGTGTCACCGCCCACCATCACCCGCGGGTCGAGAGGCACCTCACCCAGGAACGGAACTTCAAATTCTTCGGCGGCAATCCTGCCGCCGCCGCGGCCGAACAGGTCTTCGGTCTGGTTACAGTGGGGGCAGGTGTAGCCGGACATGTTCTCCACGATGCCCAGGACCGGGATGTTGACCTTGTTCATGGCCAGGGCCGACTTCTTCATGTCCTCCAGGGAGACGGCCTGGGGAGTGGTCACCAGGACGGCACCGGTGATAGGCACAAGCTGGGACAGCGTGAGCTGAATATCGCCGGTGCCCGGAGGGAGATCGATGAACAGATAGTCCAGATCGCCCCAGGCCACGTCGGCCAGGAACTGGCGCACGGCTCCATGCAGCATGGGGCCACGCCAGATGAGAGGCTCGTCCTTCTTGAGAAAGAAGCCGATGGAGATCACGCGCAGGTCGGCGGGACCCTTGAACGGCACCATCTTCTTGCCCTGCCCGGGGGGGGGGGCACCGGTCACGCCCAGCATGGTGGGTTGGTTGGGGCCGTACATATCGGCATCCATGAGGCCCACGCTGGCGCCCTGTGTGGCCAGGGCCAGGGCCAGGTTGGTGGTCAGGGTCGACTTGCCGACGCCACCCTTGCCCGAGCCCACCAGCACCAGATTACGGACTCCGGGAATGATCTCGTTGCCGGTGGGCACCGTGCGCGGGATCTCGGTGTCCCAGGTCAGATCCAGAGACTCGACCCCGTCCACGGCGGTTGCCGCCGTGCGCACCAGGAGCTCCAGGGGGGCGCGCACGGGGCTCTCCGGAGGCGAAATCTTCAGGGTGACCCGGGCTCGGTCGCCGTCGAGCGTCACATGGCTCACCATGGCCAGGTCGCCGATAGGGCGCTCCAGCTCAGGATCAGGAACGGCGGCAATGGCCGCCCTCAGGCTCTCTTGGGTTGTCTGTGTCATGGAGCAGGAATCCTAGCACTCGGGGGCCTCAAACGGCAGTGAGACCGCCATCGATGGGGTACGCCACTCCGGTGATGAACGCCGCCTCGTCCGAGGCGAGGAACGCGACCAGGGCGGCGACCTCCTCCGGCGTACCCACCCGGCCTGCCGGATGGAGAGGACCGTAAACGTCGTCAAGACGCTGGCGATCGGAATCGGCCAGGCCGCGGCGCCTGGGCATGACCGTATCCACCACCCCGGGGCAGATGGCGTTGACGCGGATCTTTTCCGCCGCGTGATCCAGCGCCATGGCCTTGGTGAGGGTCACCAGGCCGCCCTTGGCGGCACAGTAGGCCACCGACCGGGTCATGCCCACCAGGCCCAGAGTCGAGGCATTGTTGATGATGACGCCGCCCCCTCGCCGACGCAGGCAGGGAATCGCGGCCCGGCTCATGAGAAACGGACCGGTCAAATTGATGTCCAGGGTTACCCTCCAGGTGGCCAAGCTGGTCTCCAGGACATCTCCGTCATGGACGACACCGGCATTGTTGAACAGGATATCCAGGCCGCCGAACGCAGTCTCGGTGCGGGCCACGGCTTCAACGGCGTCGCCTTCCGAGGAGACATCGCCCAGCAGAGCCAGGGATTCCCCGCCCTGACGGCGCACCTGCTCGACGGTTTCCTCCAGCAGGTTCTGCCGACGGCCCATGACGGCCACGGCAGCCCCTTCAGACGCCAGACGCAGGGCCGTGGCGCGGCCGATGCCGCTGCCGGCACCGGTCACCAAGGCCACTTTCCCGTCCAGCCTCACGCTGTCACCTCACCTGCGGGAACGGGGTATTGGAAGGAAGTCTGCATGCCCCGCGGGGCCGCATCCTCGGCAAATCCCGACGCCAGGTAGTCCAGCCAGGCACGCATCTGATCGACCCGCAGACGATCGATGCGCGCGGCCAGCCCGCCATAACCATAATTGCCACCGTCTGCCGCCGGACTGGCCCGATAGAACACAACCATCAGCTTCCCATCATGCGCCGTCATGCGCAGGTGAGCGCGATTCGCGCGGCCGCGCACCGGCTCGTCACAGGCGATATCCAGAAAGTCGTCCCCGCCTGCCAGACGAAAAGCAGCCGGATGACCGGCCAGCAGGGTGGACAGCCCGGCCAGAGAAGGGGCCCGCCGGATCCAAACGTCCAGCACCACCGCCTCCAGGCCACCCTGCTCAGCCGGCCGTGTCATAGGAGACCGGAATCGTCCACCTCGTCTTCCACGCCCGCACGGTGATCTTCGGCGATTTCTCCTTCGAAATCGTTTTCATTTTCGATAGGGCTGCGGCCGGAAAATCCGGCGTCCGGATCGTGCCAGAACCTGAACTCCTGCTCGCCCGGCTTCCAGCAGAGCAGAACTCTGCGACCCAGGTAACTGGACGGGAAATCGATGAGTCCCCTGCCCAGATCCTTGATCTCCCCACCCAGGTCGCCAATGAGTTCGACGCCTTCCATGACTTTCTCCAGACCGACCATGTAGCCCGCATCCACCAGGGTGTCGGCAGGAGGACGGTGATTGGCGTAAAGGCGCCCGGAGAGTTCACTCAACTGCTCCGACCCCCGTTGCACCAGGTCGGCGGCCCGGCGGATATTGGGCAGCATGGCGTTGACCTCAGCCACGGTAAATAACTGACGGCTCACTTTTTCTTCTCCAGAGGTGTTTGTTCACTGTCCGGGCCACGGTAGACGCACGAACAATCCTCAGTTTCGTGGAGTTCAATTTCAACCAGGCGGCCGGGCACATGATCCACCAGCCGCTGCCAGATCCACACACAGATATTTTCTGCGGTGGGGTTATCCAGAAATTCATTCAGGTTGCGATGATCTGCCTGCGCCAGGACCTGCTTCTCCACGATGCCGGCCAGTTCATCAAAATCACAGCCCATGCCGGTTTCCGGGTCCACCGCCATTTCGATGGCCACGCGCAGGGCGTAGGAATGACCGTGAAGAAAGCGGCACTTGCCCGGATGGCGGGGCAGGAGATGGGCAGCCTCGAAGCGGAAGCGCTTGGTGAGAATCACGCCGAGATCCTGCGCGGGAGATGGACTATTTGTGCGCCCATTTCTCAATGGGGTCGTGGCGCACACCACCCAGCTCCAGGAGCTTCTCCTTGTCGAAGATCATCTCTTCGCGGCTGGTGCCCGCCAGTTCGAAGTGCTTGGACATGACGATGGCATCTTCGGGGCACACTTCCTCGCACAGGCCGCACATGATGCAACGGAGCATGTTGATCTCGAACTTGGCCGCGTATTTCTCCACGTTGTTGGACGCCGGCAACTCGCCTGCCTGAATAGAAATGGCCAGCGGCGGGCAAATGAACTCGCACAGGAAGCAGGCGACACATTTGGCCCGATCGTGCTGATCCTTGATCAGGACGGGTATTCCTCTGTAGTGTTCGGGAAGCTCCCACTTCTCCTCCGGGTACTGCATGGTCACGCTGCGACGGAAGATATGCCGGAAGGTGATGCCCAGGCCCTGGACAATCCGCGGGAGGTACAGCTTTTCCCACCACGTGAGGCGGGCCGACGTATCAATCCTCATTGCCATTGGCCAAGGATCGTAGCGAGGCCCGACAGGGGTGTCAAGAATGGCGCCGGGGAATCTCTCCCCGGTTTGAACGGCCAAAACAGAAGTTTTTATGGTAATCTCAGAAGAGTGAGCGAAAATCAGCAGTATGACTCTCTTGAGGCGTCCGAATTGTTCTGCCCGCGCTGCAAGCGATCCCAGGCCGTGCGCCGCCATCTCCTCCTGGTTCTGCCCAATGGCAATCGTTATGAGTACCGATGCACCGCTTGCGGCACCTCAGTGGGCGGCAAGAAGGACAACGATCCGACCGAATTCCAGACCATTTTGAGAGGCACCTGACCCGGTCCGTCGCACGGCACCGGCCCCCATTCGTCTATGGCGCCGTCAGTGGTTCCTGGCCGGACGCCTCTGGAGACAACCGTTCGCCATTCCCCGCCGGAGTGAACTGCCTGTAGAGGGATAGCTGGCTGGCCAGAAGCCATATTTTCATGAACACCTTGGCGCCGAGATAGATCTGGCCCGCCAGGAAAGCCAGGGTCACCGTCACCCAGCCCGCCTGGGCCGGCCCGGGCGCCAGCCAGCTATAGACTCCCAACAGAGCCAGTGAAACGGCCCCGAGCCCCAGCGCCAGACCGAGCACCGGCCACGGATGGGCCACCACGAAGCGGAAGCCACGCCACGCGGCTTTCACCACGCTGCTGCGCTCTTCCCGGACGATGGCAATCTTGGCATAGCTGAAACTGATCTGGACAAGGTGCAGAAGAAAGACCGTCAACGCCACCGCACCCAGGCTGTAGATGAGCAGCGTGGACTCGGAGGTGATATCCCGAGTCAGGCTGTCCACCTTACCGTAGGCCCAGTCGAAAAATTTATAGACGAGATAATAAAAAGGGATGGACAGAGCCGCCAGCCTGTAGAAGCGGAAGGCGTAGCGGCCGCACGAGGCGAAGTACCGGGCCGGAGAGAAGGGTCTTTCCGGGTGGATGAATCGATCCAGAACACCTCCCAGCAGAAAGGTCCAGGTCAGCGCGAACAGGACGCCGACTGCCACCAACCCGGCGAAACCACGCCACAGTTCCCCGGATGCCCAGGCTTCATGGTTGTCGAGGAAAGCACCAGCCCCCATGACCGTGGGCCGGAAGGTCTTTTCCAGTCCGGTGGCCGCCGCCTGATACTCACCGTACCAGCCCATATCAAAGCCCTGGCGCAGGCCTTCACCGGCGCGGCTTGTCTTCAGTGAATCGTGCAGGGATGAACCGAGGGCCCAGGCAGCCGGCAGGGCAACGATGAAATTCAGCAGGAGCAGGCCGGCCATGAGCTTTCCGGCCCGGGCTGTGGTGGTGAGCCCATCACCGCAAGCATCCAGAATGGTCCTCATGGGCGCGCCCTCATGAAAAGAATGCGAAGTTCCACAGGAGATCCTGCATCCAGATCATCCATTTGGAACTCCACTTGATTGCCGGAAGCCGGTCGGACGGCTCACGCAGGAGGCTGTTGTTGGTGATATTCAGATCCAGCATCAGCTTGTGTTCAGGATCCACCACGGCATAGGCGAGCTTTGCCGGGCGCTCTTCCACGAAAAGCTTCCAGCGCGCCGCGCCGTCCCAGGAATCATGCGCCGTCGAATCATCCTCGAACACCATGAGCAGGTCCACCGGGAAGACTCCGCCGCCCAGCCGGCGCACCACCACTTCGGTGCGATAAACGGTCGAGGGGTCGTCAGGGTCTTCCTCCCCGGCATCATCCTCCGGGATCAGCACCGGGCCATTCTCCCCTTCCCCATACCCCTCCAGGGTGACCGGGAAACTGGCCACCGAGTCGACGGCGTAGTCGAAACTGACGTCATCCCGGTAGACCTGGTCGAAGAACCAGTCCAGATCGCGGCCGCTGACCTCCCGGGCGACTGCCATGAAATCGTCAGGCGCCGGGTGGCCGAAGCGAAAACGCTGGAAGTAAGTGGCCATGATGGGCTGCATGGTTTCCCAGCCAAGGGTCCGCTCCAGAGTGGCGAGCCAGAGGGCTGTCTTGCTGTAGGTGATATCGCCGGCAGAACCGGGATGGTAGAGATAGGTTGGCGTGCTGGGATTATCGCTGGTCGCCGATTGCCGGTAACGGTTGACCCGGTCCAGCCACCTGTCCACCTTGACGCCGGGGAAGACCATGGGGAAAAATCCGCTCTGACGCCTTCCGCTCCCCGGCGGCTGCAGGTAACGGCGCACCAGCAGCCTGTCGCCATAGGCCGCGTCCAGGGTTCGCAGGGTGGAATAGGTATTGAGTCCTTCATCCAGCCAGGCATCTTCGAACTCGTTGTTGCCCACCAGCGCGTACCAGAACTGGTGCCCGGCTTCATGGACCGTCACCGACTCGGGAGAGTCGCCACCCACCGGATTCCAGAGGCGTGTCCCGCCGGTGAACAGGGTCGGGTATTCCATACCGCCGGCTCCGCTGCCGTAGGCCGGATCGACGATGGTGATGTGGTCGTAGGGGTACGGCCCGTACCAGGTGCCGTAGAAGTGCAGGGCGGCCCGGGTGGCGGCGAAATAGCGCTCTGCCTGAGCCGCGTGCTCCGGCTCCAGGATCAGGCGCATGGCCACGTCAGGCAACTCCCGGGAGGTGAAGTCGGCCTCAAGGACCTGGGCAGTGGGGCTGGCAACCCAGGCAAAGTCGTGAACATCGGCCTGCCTGAAATGATGGGTGACCATCTCGCCAACCCGAGTGGGAGAACCCTGCTCCGTACCTGTGGCGCCAACGGTGAACCCGGCCGGTAAGGTCAGTTTCACGTCATACACGCCGTAGTCCGAGAAGAATTCCGTGGCCGCATGGAACTGGTGGCAATTCCAGCCTTCGGCCTCGAAGACACCCACCTTGGGGAACCACTGGGCCATGAAGTAATACTCACCGCGATAGCCGGTCCTGGCGAAGGTACGCGGCACGCGGGCGTGCCAGGTGATTTCCACCCGGATGGTCTCCCCCGGCTGAACTTCACGGGGCAGACTCACCACCAGAACGGTGCGGTCCTCGGGATTCCCGTCATCGGGCGAGACGAAGCGGGACGCACCCAGGAGCTCTTCTCCCGGGCCGGGGCCCTGGTCAGGCTCCTCCCCGGCGGTCAGGAGACGAATGGAGTCGACTTCCATGTAGCTCCAGTCGGCGGGCTTGAGGTCATCCTTCCGGTCGCTGCGGCCGCGCAGGCGGTCCTCCCGCATCCATGTGCTGTGGTTGTTGCGCCACGCATTCCAGTAAAGATGGATCCAGAATTCCCCAGTGGCCTCCTGCTGAATATTTCTCCAGACAATCACTTCCCGGCCCAGGAGCTCTTTTTCAGCCGGGTTGAGTGTGGCCTGGATGTTGTAGCTGGCATTGCGCGGAGAGAGGGCGGGAGCACCCTCCACCGGCGACGCCGCGAACCCGGCCCCGGGGAACCAGAGGCTGCAGGCCGCGATCAGGAAGCCCGCCAGAACAAAGGGAATCCCGCGCGGCGGGCGAGTCAAGCTCTCTGCCGGGAGCAACAAAACAGGCCACCTCTTTTCCGCATGCCCCTGCCGGCCCTCTCCCGACCGGTCCGGACTGCTGACCGCGCTCTTGCCCGCAAGGACCCCACACGGCTGTTGCCAGCCCGACCCCGCCGGACGAGAGCGCTTCAGGGCGGGATTATGCACGCTCTGATGAAGATTTGCTCACAAAAAGCGTACAATGCGCCATTCTGCCACCTGACCGATGAGAAGACCAACCGTGCTGGAGGTGTGACCTATGCGTCCTGGACCTGTTCCAAGCCCGTCCGCCCGGGAGCGGTCCCGGCGACTGTGGTGCCTCCTGGGCGCTCTGCTCATGGCCGGCACAGCCTATGCCGAACCGCCCGCTCCGCCCCCATATTATGCCGTGACAAATGTCACGGTGATGACCGGGACGGGCGATCCCCTGGAACAAGCCACCGTCCTTCTTGCAGATGGATTGATCGAAGCCGTGGGTCAAGGCATCGAGGTTCCCGCCGACGCGTGGGTGATGGACGGCGAAGGCCTCACGCTCTATCCGGGATTGGTCGACTCGCTCACCACCCTGGGTCTTGCCCGGGAGGAGGACAGCGGCAGTAGCTCCGGCGGGTCGTCCCCCGGACGTGGCGGCCCGACCATCCGCGGGCCTGAAGACCGGCCCCGGACGACACCCTGGGTTGCCGCCGCCGACATCCTCGGTGAAGACGGGCGCATTGAAAAATGGCGCAAGGCCGGATTCACCGCCGCTGTCACCGGACCTGCGGACGGCTTCTTCGCTGGACATGCCGCGCTCATCAACCTGGGAGGCGATCCCGCGCGCAATCGGGCCGTGGTGGCGTCGCCGGTGGCCCAGCGTCTGAACTTCCGCAACCCGGGAAGAAGCCGCACCTTCCCGTCATCCCTCATGGGCTCTCTGGCCTACATCAAGCAGGTCTTCTCCGATACGCGTCACAACACACTGGCCGAAGCCGCCTATGCCACCGCACCCCGCGGGCGTGAGCGGCCCACGTATGACCGCACCCTGGCGACGCTGGAGATGGACCTGGCCCAGGGCACGCCGTTTCTCATGCCCGCTCATCTGGGTCGCGACATCGATCGTGCCCTCGCTCTCGCCTCTGAATATGACCTCCCGGTGGTGATCTACGGCGGACAGGGTGCCTACACCCGCGTGGACGCCCTCAAGGAGGCCGGCGTGCCTGTTCTGATGTCTCTCAACTGGCCCAAGGAAGAAAAAGACCGGGACCCGGAAGCCGATACTTCCCTGCGTACCCTCTATCACCGGCGCATGGCGCCGGCCGGACCGGCCAGGCTGGCGGCGGCCGGCGTGCCCATGGCGTTCTATTCCGACGGGCTGGCCACGCCGACGGAGATCTTCAAGAACGTGCGCGTGGCCATCGACGCCGGCCTCTCCAACCAGCAGGCCCTGGCGGCACTGACCTCGGCACCGGCCCGGATCTTCGGGGTCGCCGACCGGCTCGGTACCATCGAAGCCGGCAAGATCGCCAACCTGGTCCTGGCCACCGACTGGCCATGGACCAAAGACGTCGAGATCAAGGCGGTCTTCGTGGACGGTCTCAAATATGAAGAACGCGTCAGCGACGAGCCCACCGAACCGCCGGCCATGAACGTTTCGGGCGTGTGGGCCCTGACCATCAGCACTCCCCGCGGCAGTCAGGATGTGAGCCTGGAACTGACCATGGAGGAAGACGGCAAGGTCACCGGGGAAACCGTGAGCGAGCGCGGCACCACGACCCTGGAAGAGGGGCGCATGAGCGGCAACCTGCTTCGCTTCAAGACCACCCGGACCATGGGCCCAGGCACCTTCACGTCATCCTGGTCGCTGACCGTCGAGGACGAGACCCTCTCGGGCTCGTTCAGCGCAGGCCCCATGTCCATGGAGGTCACCGGTGAGCGGACTTCCGGGCCGGATGAGGACGAAACTGGCGATGAAGACTCCGACGAAGAACCCAAGGTCCCCCTTGAAGAGATGGAAGCGGCCATGGCTCTCTACCGGGGACCGGCAGCCAGGATGGGCACCTACGCCCTCACCCATGCCACGGTCTGGACGATTTCCGGTGACACCATCACCGACGGCACCGTCCTGGTGCGGGATGGAAAAATCGCCGCCGTGGGCCGGGATGTGAAAATTCCCGGCGGCATGGAGATCATCGATGCCGCCGGCGGGCATCTCATCCCGGGCATCATCGATGCCCACTCTCACATCACCATCGAGGGAGGCGGCAATGAGGGTTCCCTGGCCGTGACCTCCATGGTCCGCATCGGTGACGTCCTGAACCCCGACGACATCGCCATCTACCGGGCTCTCGCCGGCGGCGTGACCACCGTCAATGTGCTGCACGGCTCGGCCAACCCCATCGGCGGACAGAACCAGGTCATCAAGCTGCGCTGGGGCGGTACCGCTGAAGACCTCAAGTTCAAGGGAGCGCCTCCGGGCATCAAGTTCGCCCTGGGCGAGAACCCAAAACGTTCCAACTTCCGCATACCCGGCATGCCCCGGCGCTACCCGCAGACGCGCATGGGCGTCATGGACGTGATTCGCCAGGCCTTCACCGAGGCCCGGACTTACCAGAGCGAGTGGCAACAGTACGAAGCCGCCGTGGCCGCCGCGTCTGTACGCAAAGGCCGGCCCCGCGACTCTTCAAACCCTGCGCCATTGCCCCCGCGCCGTGACTTCAAGCTGGAAGCCCTGGTGGAGGTTCTGGAGGGCACCCGGTTGGTTCACTCCCATTGCTATAGGGCCGACGAAATTGTCCAGCTCCTGCGCCTGGCCGAGGATTTCGGCTTCAGGGTGGCGACCCTGCAGCATGTATTGGAGGGATACAAGGTGGCCGATGAGATCGCCGCCCATGGAGCCGGCGCCTCGACCTTTTCGGACTGGTGGGGCTACAAGATGGAAGCCTACGACGCCATCCCCTATAACGCGGCCCTCATGACCCGGCGCGGCGTGCTGGTCTCCATCAATTCAGACAGTGGCGAGGAAATGCGCCACCTGAACCAGGAGGCTGCCAAGGCGATGAAGTGGGGCGGCCTCAGTGAACTCGAAGCCCTCAAGCTGGTGACTCTCAACCCGGCGCTGCAGTTGCAGATCGCGGACCGGGTCGGTTCCATCGAGGTGGGCAAGGACGCTGACATGGTGCTCTACGACGGCAACCCCCTCAGCCTGGATTCCGTGGTCCAGAAGACCTTCGTGGACGGGGATCTCTACTTCGACCGGGAGGCTGACCGGCGTCGCCAGGCAAGCATCGACGCCATCAAGGCGAAGCTGGCACCTGAGGAGAAAAAAGAAGAGGACGAAGGCAGCGATGACGCCACCGAAGGCACCGTCGAGGATCCCCCCTCCAAACCCTCGCCGGAAGTCATCTGGCAGGAACAACCCTACACATGCCGGGAGGTGCGCTCATGAGCCGGACCATCACCCGGAGGATTGGATCCATGTTCAAGATGGCGGCCCTGATGCTGGCCCTCGTCCTGCCGAGCCTCACCGGCGCCGGCTCGCTGGTGATCGTGGGCGGCACGGTGCACCCGGTCAGCAGCCAACCGTTCGTCGGCAGCGTGGTGGTGACGGACGGCAGGATTGCCGCCGTGGGAACCAACGTGGCGGCTCCGGCCGGAGCCGAACTCATCGACGCCGCCGGCCTGCATGTCTATCCCGGTCTGTTCGACGCCATGTCCCAGCTCGGCTTGACGGAGATCGGAGCGGTGGCCGCGACCAATGACCAGGCCGAGATGGGTGCCTACAATCCTCATCTGCTCGCGGCCACGGCCATTCACCCGGCCAGCGAGATCATCCCGGTGGCCCGGGCCAACGGCATCACCCACACGCTTGTGGCACCGCGCAGCAGCGCCGGCGGCGTCATCGCCGGCCAGGCCGCCCTGGTGAACCTGGCCGGCTGGACGGTGGAGGAAATGGCCATGGATCCTGCCCTGGCCATGGTGATCACATGGCCCCGGACCCAGACCCGGCGCTTCGATCTCGCCACCTTCACGGTCAAGGAGACGCCCTTCAGGGAGGCCAGGGAGAAGGCCGAGAAAGCTCAGAATGAACTGCGCGACTGGCTGGACGCGGCCCGTCACTACAGGCAGGCCGAGGAAGGTGACAGCTCCCGCCTGGAGACGGACCGAAAGCTCGCAGCTCTTGCCCAGGTGCTGGACGGCAGGATGCGGGTCATCATCCTGGCGGCAAGCAAAGCGGACATCGAAGCCGCCGTGGCCTTCGCCGAGGAAGAGGGGCTGGATATGATTCTCGCCGGCGGCCGGGATGCCTGGGAGGTGAAAGAGCTCCTGGCCGAGAAAGATGTACCGGTGATCCTGGGGCTGACCGGGAGTCTTCCTCATGAAGATGATCTCCCCTACGACCGGCCCTTCCGTAATCCTGGTGAGCTTGTGGCAGCAGGCGTGAAGATCGCCTTTGCCTCAGGCGCCGGCGGCGGCGGCGGTCCCGGTGGCCCCCATGGCTCCCGCACCCTTCCGTATGAAGCGGAAGCCGCCGTGTCCTACGGCTTGCCCGCGGCAGAGGCCCTGCGCGCCCTCACCTTGAACCCGGCCGAGATGTTCGGCATGGAGGAGCACCTGGGTTCCATCGAGGCGGGCAAGATCGCCAACCTGATCATCACCGACGGCGACCCCCTGCAGATCCAGACCCACGTCATACATGTCATCATTGCAGGGTCCCAGGTCTCCACCGACAACAGACACAAAAACCTCTATGAGCGTTACCAAAGGAGAGAATAATGAACTTGACGCACACAACCATTACAACCCTCGCCGCCGGCCTTCTGATCCTGGGGAGTGCGGCTTGCAGTAATCCCGCCGACAACGTGCCGGCCGCCGACGTCTCTGAGACGACCACAACGCCCGCACCTGTGGAGACCACCGGGCAGACGTTCACCATCGGTGAAGGGTCGGCCATCGGCTTCATCGGCTCCAAGATCACCGGCCAGCACGACGGCGGATTTACCGGGTTCGAGGGCCAAATCAATCTTGTAGATGGAGACCCGGCAAAGTCCCAGGTGCATATCAGCATCGACACCACAACCCTGTGGGCAGACAACGAGAAACTGACCGGACACCTGAAGAGCGCCGACTTCTTCGATGTGGCGAACTTCCCTACCGCCACCTTCACATCCACCGAGATTGTCGCCGAGGATGACGGTTACAAGGTCACCGGCACCCTGGATCTCCACGGCGTCACCCGCACCATCTCGTTCCCGGCCGCCATCACCGTCTCGCCGGACGGCGTGACCGTGAAAGCCGAGTTCTACATCATGCGCTTTGACTTCGACATCGTCTATTCCGGCAAGACCGACGACCTGATTCGAGACGAAGTGGTCATCAAACTGGATCTAGCGGCGACGTCGGCCACAGACGCCTGAAGAGAAGGTCTCAGGCCTGCACCAGCCATCATAGACCACCCCGAGACCCTACCCTACTCGCAGCGACTCGGGGTACGATCGAGGGATTCGGTGATGAAGCTCACATCGTCAATTGTGACATTGAAGAAATCAAAGGTGACCTGTACCTCGAAGCTCACGACAACCTGCTGACCCTCGAGCGTTTTCGCCAGCGCAGTGAGATCGAATGATCGCTCATTGGGACCGATCTGCTGCACCGG
>SMVB01392860.1_pt1 | contig 18667 bp, 17 predicted proteins | sample 2456461 | NCBI WGS metagenome assembly SMVB01 (sample SAMN11095934, study PRJNA526329) | marine sediment metagenome | biome: Marine sediment; feature: Surficial sediment; material: Deep marine sediment; isolation source: Hadal surficial sediment | place: Pacific Ocean | collected 2014-05 | depth...
CAACGCGAGGGCAAACTGACAGCAGGCAACGAGATGTTGAATGCGACACTTCCTGTCGTACAGTCACTCCCGAGACTCGGCATGTTCGGCCAGGGCATACGTGATGTACAGATTCTTGCACTACTTGGCAGAAAAGAAGATGCCTTGCAGGCGCTGCGCACGGCGGTCACTGCAGGCTATCGATGCTCGATTTCCTCGAATAGCTGGCTGCTTGAAAATGACCCGTTCCTCGACTCCATTCGCGACGACAGCCGATTTGCCGCCATTGTCAGCGAGCTTGAGTCACTGAATGGTGTAATGCGCTCGCGCGTCATGGAAGCTGAGGAAAGCGGCAACTGGGCGCCACTGCGGACGCTCGCGGGTTCAACATAGATGAAACCGGCCGCATGGCGAGATGAAATGGGCCGGGCCGCTGTTACTGGCTGAATAATTACCTATACTTTGGCTCCACCCAAAACGGTGGAGCCGTCCAAAAGCGGGGGAATTCTATGACCGTTCGTTCTGTTGTCGCTGCTGCGACTCTCTTGTTTCTGGTGTCCTGCGGGTCGGATCAGCAAGCTGGTACGGCACCTGAAAAGACTTCCGCGCCAGCCGACCTGGCCGCGCAGGCAATGGAGATCGCAAAAAATTCGATCATTATCGACACCCATATTGATGTTCCTTACCGCCTCCATGATGCGTGGGAGGATGTGTCGAAGGCCACCGAGGGCGGCGACTTTGACTATCCCCGCGCCATTGCCGGTGGACTGAATGCGCCCTTCATGTCGATTTACACGCCGGCCGCGCTCGAAGAAGAGGGTCGTTCCAAAGAGCGGGCAGAGGAACTGATCGATCTCGTCGAGCGCATCGTGAACGAGTCCCCGGACCAGTTCGCCATCGCGTTGTCGGCTGCTGATGTAGAAGCACAGTTCGAACAGGGTCTTATCTCACTGCCGATGGGCATGGAAAACGGCTCACCAATCGAAGGGGATCTTGCCAACGTGCAACATTTTTATGATCGCGGCATTCGCTACATCACGCTGGCGCACGGTTTGTCGAATCACATTTCGGACTCGTCTTATGACGATAACAAGCAGTGGGGGGGCTTAAGCGACTTTGGTGCCGAAGTCGTCCATGAAATGAATCGCGTCGGCATCATGGTCGATATCAGTCATGTATCTGACGAGGCTTTCCGGGACGTCATGGAAGTCACGGCCGCGCCGGCCATCGCATCGCATTCATCGGCCCGTCACTTCACGCCGGGCTGGGAGCGCAACATCGCTGACGACATGATCGTGCGGCTCGCCGCAAATGGCGGCGTTGTGATGATCAATTACGGATCGGCGTTTTTGACGCAGGCTGCCAATGAATACGGCAACGCAAGACGCGATGCCTTTGCCGCTTATCTCGAGGAAAGCGGTGCTGAGGAATCAGACGAAACAGAAGCGGCGTTCCATGCCGACTACGAAAAAACGCATGGCCCCTTTCCTTACGCCACGCTCGACGAAACCCTCGACCACTTCGACCATGTCGTAATGCTGACCAGCATCGAGCATGTCGGCATCGGCTCGGACTATGACGGTGTTGGCGACAGTTTGCCGATCGGCCTGAAGGACGTGTCCAGCTATCCAACCCTTGTCGAAGGATTACTCCGCAGAGGATATAGCGAGGACGACGTCAAAAAGATCCTCGGTGGCAACCTGCTTCGGGTCTGGCGGGAAGTAGAATCAGTCGCGGCAAGAAGGTAACCGCAGGGGAGCGCCAATGAAGAAATGGATGGACCGGGCCAGGGGGCCGCTGCTTGCGGCAGTGTTACTCACTTTGTTCGCGTGCGCGCAGGATGCTGACTACGACATCATTATTCGTGGCGGCAGCATCTACGACGGACTCGGCGGCGATCCCGTCATCAGCGACCTGGCAATTGCCGGCGATCGAATCGCGGTCATTGGCGATCTTGCGAATGTATCAGCCACCATTGAGATCGATGCTGACGGCCTGGCAGTCGCGCCCGGCTTTATCAACATGCTGTCCTGGGCGACCGAGTCCCTCATAGAAGACGGCCGTGCGCTGAGTGACGTCAAACAGGGGGTCACGCTCGAAGTGATGGGTGAAGGAATGTCGATGGGTCCGCTCAACGAAACCATGAAAGCGGATCTGATCGATCGCCAGCGTGACATCAAGTACGACATCGAATGGACAACCCTGGGCGGCTACCTGGAATACCTGGAAGCCAGGGGCATCTCGCCGAATGTTGCCTCCTATGTTGGCGCAACGACGTTGCGAGTGCATGAGCTTGGCTATGCAGACAGGCCACCGACGGAGGAAGAACTGGCGCGTATGCAAGACCTTGTCCGCCAGGCGATGCTGGAAGGCGCACTTGGAATCGGCTCCTCACTTATCTACGCGCCGGCACATTTCGCAGACACGGACGAATTGATCGCGCTCGTCAGAATTGCTGCCGAGTATGGCGGCGGCTACATCTCGCATATCCGTTCAGAGGGTAACCGCCTGGAAGAAGGCGTACAGGAACTGATCAAGATTGCCAGCATTACCGGCGCGCCGGCGGAGATCTACCATCTGAAGGCCGCTGGAAAAAACAACTTTCACAAACTGGGCAAGGTTTTTGACCTCATCGAGGCGGCTCAGGCAGCTGGCTTGCCAATCACGGCGAACATGTACACTTACACGGCGGGATCAACGGGTTTGTATGCAACGATGCCGTTGTGGGTGCAAGAAGGTGGTCATGATGCCTGGGTGGCAAGACTGAGAGACCCTGAGATCCGCGCTCGTGTCGTGGCAGAGATGAAACAAGCGACGGATGACTGGGAAAACTTTTACGTCGGCGCTGGGCCGGAAAATATCCTGCTGTCTGGCTTCAAGAACGAGAACCTGAGACCGCTTATCGGCAAGACCTTACAAGAGGTCGCCGACGAACGCGAGGCAGATCCTGCGGAAACCGCGATTGACCTGGTCATCGAAGACGACAGCCGCGTTGATGCCGTGTATTTCTTCATGTCGGAGGACAATGTTCGCAGGAAGCTCAGGAAGCCATGGGTCAGCTTCGGCTCGGATGCCGGCGCGCCGGCGACCGAAGGCGTTTTTATGAACTCAAACCCGCACCCGCGCGCTTACGGAAATTTTTCCAGGCTGCTGGGAAAATACGTGCGCGATGAAAAAATAATCACCTTGCAGGAGGCCATTCGGCGTATTAGCTCCCTGCCCGCTCACAACATCGGCGTCAGTGACCGCGGTCAGCTAAACGCAGGCTATTTTGCCGACATCGTTGTCTTCGATCCTGAAAAAATTGCCGATAAGGCCACGTTCGAGGAACCACACCAGTATGCGACCGGTGTCTGGCATGTTTTCGTCAACGGCAAGCAGGTACTGAAGGACGGCCGGCATACCGGCGCGACACCGGGCCGTGTGGTGCGCGGGCCGGGCTGGGACGGGTGGCTATAAAGGACGACAGTTCAGACCCTGACTTTTTCTATCGCTATTCCGAGTAGCGTGACGCCGATAAGAATCGCGGCGAGTGTCCTGCTTATCTCGCACACCGTAATGATCAGATCGATCATTTTGTTGACCTGGAGGAATTGCCGACTGGCGCGACACCCGCCATTCGAGTGCCGCCCGTTTTCAGTTATTCTCCGCGGAACCGCGGCCCCGGTGAATTCGTCAATGTACTTATAAATCAGCGCATCAGAAAGAGAATGGCCGCAGGTCTTTTTCGATCTTCGGCAAATGCTTCTCGCGCATTTCTTCATGCTTTTCAGGAGGAAACTCGTCGTGGATGACTCGAGTGACGTGAGCCTCGGCAACGATCACCTTGTCATGCAGAATCTTCGCCAGTGCTTTGCCATCTTCGAAGGCTTCTTTTGCTTCCCGCAATATGCGGGGCTTGAGCCGATCAGCGCGTGCCAGGAGTTTTCGCGCCCTTCTCTCGGCCTTCTGTGCTTTGCGGGCAGATTTCCGAAATTCTTTGCGCGCCTTTTTCATGTCCGCGAGAACGCGATTGAGCTTGCTGCGTGAGGTCTTTTTCAGCAGTTCCGGGGTGACCATGATCGCCGCAATAAGGAGCGAGGCTAACGCCAGCCAAAGAGCCCAGTTGGATTGCAGCGATTCAATGTTCATGAGTCAACCATGCGCGGCGTGGATCGACGTTATGGCAATCGCCGAAAAGCGCTTACTTCAATGTCTATCGCATAATTAATCCAGACTTTACAGGGGCTTGTCTGTGCGCGAAGTATCAATAATCACATCGCGCAGAGGTCGTGCCGGGGCGCAAGCAATGTGGCACGCCCGGGCACTGTCTCTTGATATGGTATGAATCAGCGGGGATTAGTCTTTGGGCATCGACGTTGGCCAGGCGCTGTCAAACGGGAAGGGTTTTTTATCGGTGTTGAAGGTCAGGTAATCGACAACTTCATACGAATAAATCGCCAGCGAATGACCAAACACCTTGAGTCCTTCCCTGGTCTCCCCTGTCAGCAGCACGAAGAAAAACTGAAAAACGACGACCGCGACCATAACAACGCGCGACAGGCCATAGAGAAATGCGAGTACCAGCATAAAAAAGAGCCGTATCCAGGTTGATTTCTGCTTGACGTTCTTTTCCAGGTCGCTGGAGCCGAATTTCTGATTTTCATCCGCCGTCTCATCAGGCGGCACGTGATCCATCGGTTGATCATTGGTGGTCATTTTGTTTCCTCAATACTCAGGCCAACCCTGACAGGCATATGATAAACCTAAAAGATCAGAGCGGGAAACAACAGCTCAAGGGAACTGATCAGACGCCAATGTAGAAATAGCAGGCCGCTGCCATGACCATCACGGCGGCCAGGGACACCAGCAACTTACCGGAGCCTGCGTCCTCTGTCACGGCGGAGGGCATGGGTTTGTTCAGACCATGCACACGGGATGCCCGGTCAACCAGCACTTTGGCGTTCGCAAGCCCAAGTCCGGTCGCTTCCCGAAGCATCTTGATCGCTTCGATCTTGCGACCATCCGCGATCGCGCGGATGACGTCCGCGGGAATCTGCCTGTCGGTAATTATAACTTCTTTCTGCATCGTCAATAATCACCCGCCAGTTCGTGACCACGCAAAAAGACTAGCAAATCCGGGGCCCCCGGAACGCTGAGCAAAGTCTCAGTTTTGCAGCTAAATGCAGACCCTTATTCGGGCGTGTAACCCCAGACGAAATTATCGCGATTAGGCATTCTTACCTGCGGCAGCGATTCTGCATCGATCTCGGCGTCCTCGGCAATGATGTCGTTAACGAACAGCAGGTAAGCAGTGACCGCATAAATATCGTCATTAGAGAGACTGCCCGGCATCTGAAACGGCATGGCACGCCGCAGGTAATCAAAAATGGTCGTCGCATACGGCCAGTAACTGCCAACCGTCTTCAGCGGCCTGGGGCCCGCCAACGACCCATGGCCACCTGACAATACATCGTTCACGCCGCCGGTCCCGTTTTCGCCATGACAGCCGAGGCAGTTCTGGTTGTATAGGTCCCTGCCGGTGACGGCATTGCCGGCACCCGCCGGCAGACCGTCGCCGTCCGGCATGATCGTAAAATCAACGGCCGCTAATTCCGCGGCGGTCAATTCCTGGCCCAGACCGGGGCTGTCATCCGCCAGCGCAGCGCCCATCCCGACAGTGCCAGCACAAACAAGCAACAGCGCATTACGCATAGACATTGGCGACCTCCCCGGCTTCATTAACGGCCCAGGCCTGAATACCGTTGTAATGATAGAAGGCGCCATTGGCCCTGCCCTGTAACACGGCGCTGCGTGTCGGTTGCACATTGCCCGCATCATCCGTGGCCCTGCTCATAATGACCGCGGGCCCGCCATCCCAGCGCCACGCAGACCGGAATCGCGTCAGGCACTTTGGCAACACGTGTTCATCCAGCGCCGCATCTGCCCAGCTGCCGCCGCCATCGGCCGACACCTCGACGCGCCTGATCTTGCCGGAACCGCTCCAGGCGATGCCGGATACCTGGTAGAGTCCGGCCGGGCCCATCGTGAAGCCGTGCGAAGGGCTGGTGATGAGCGATTTGACGCCCATCGGGAATGTGAACAGCCTGGCGATTCCTTCCTCATTCAGGTCCGAGTATTTGGAGGTCTCATCCTTGGTCATTGCCGGCTGGTCCATTACCTTGATGGTGCGCAGCCATTTCACGCAGGCATTACCTTCCCAGCCGGGAAGGAACAGGCGCATCGGATAACCGTTACCGGGCCGCAACCGCTCACCATTCTGGTACAGCGCCACGATGGCATCGTCCATGACCTTGGCCAGCGGCACGCTCCTGCTCATCATGGCGGCGTCAGCTCCGTCGGCAATGATCCATTTCGCGCCCGGCTTCACGCCGGCTTCGTCCAGCAGCACCGATAAGGGCACGCCGCCCCACTCGCTGGCGGCAACCAGCCCGTGCAGCACACCGCAGCTCTGCTGCAGCGGCTCCGGCGCTATCAAGCCACCGCTGTTGCCGGAGCACTCGAGAAACTGGATCCGCGACTTCATCGGATAACGCGTCAGCGCCTCCAGGCTGAAAGACAGGGGTCTTGCCACCATCCCGTGGATGACCAGCCGATGCTCGTCGGGGTTGATGGCCGGGATGCCGCTGTGATGCCGCTCAAAATGCAGTCGGCTGGGCGTTATCAGTCCATCGAGAAATTCGAGCGGCGTCCGCGATACGCCGGTACCGGTCGTCCCGGGCTGCGAAGATACCGCAAGCCGTTTCACATGCGCTTCATGGGCAGAGGGCGCGCCGTTATCGCTCATCGGGGCGCCCGGCATTTGCATCCACGCTTCCCGCTCCACGCCGCCGGCCTGCGCCGTCAGCAAGGCCGCGCCACCCGCAACGCCCGCTGTCAGAAAGATTCTGCGATCGAGGAGACCGTTGCCCGCGACAGCTGTCTGATGCTGCTCAGCCATGAAATCTCCCCGTTTATTGTTGTTTGTGCCCGTATACTAATATAAAGCGGCGTCGACGGTGACCGAATTCAATGCCTGCACAGTCAATTGCTGCCCGCGTGCGCCGCGCGGCAGGCAACCAGCATCTGTTCGATTTTTGCCTGGAACTCTCCCCCGGTACCCATTGCAGATGCCTCGTAGGCGAGTTCCGATTTCATGCACCAGGCAACGTCATAGTCGACGCCGGCCAGCATCAGGCCGTAATACGCGCCCTGTGAGAAGCCCAGGTAATAATCGGCGTGATATTCGAGGCCATCTTTCGCAACCAGGGCCGATGACAGTGATATCAACAGGGTCAGCGCAGCTGGCAGTAACAAATTTTTCATTAAAGGCTCCACTCGCCTGAATTGAAACACTGACTTTACCACCGGCGCAGCGGCAGCTTGTGAATTTGAAATCGCAATTCTTGCTATGCTCGGCTCCGTCCACAACAACAACAAGCTCAGCCAATCCAACCCGGAGCCATCATGAAGATTCTGCGAATCGCAGTGCTACCGTTGTCATTACTGTTCCTGCTGACGGCGTGCGAACAAGGCGCCGATAGCGATGGCGCCGCGCCCTGGTCGAGCAGGTATACGCCATTACCGTCCGAGGCGACGATCCTGCAGGGCGCTACGGTGCTGACGGGCACCGGCGAACGCCTCGATAATGCCGATGTCGTCATGGATGGCGGCAAGATAATTGCCGTCGGTCCTGGTCTGGACGCGGGCAGCATGACGGTCGTCGATACAAGCGGCATGTGGATCACACCCGGCGTCATCGATGTGCACTCGCATCTTGGCGTATACCCATCGCCGCAGGTCAGTGCCCATTCCGATGGCAACGAGGCCACCGCGCCGAATACCGCCGAAGTCTGGGCCGAACACAGCGTCTGGCCGCAGGACCCGGGCTTTGTCGCGGCACTTGCTGGTGGTGTCACGTCAATGCAAATACTCCCCGGGTCCGCCAACCTGTTCGGTGGACGCGGCGTCACGCTGAAAAACGTGCCGGGTCAGTCGGTTCAGGAAATGATGTTTCCGGGCGCGCCGCATGGATTGAAAATGGCCTGTGGCGAAAATCCGAAACGCGTCTATGGCAGTCGCGGCACGTCGCCGTCGACTCGCATGGGCAATGTTGCCGGCTATCGCAGCGCGTGGATCGCAGCGGACGACTATCGCAAGAAACTGGCAGCGGCAGAGAAAGGTCGGGGCGAAGCGCCATTACGGGATCTGCAACTCGAGACGCTCGCCGGCGTGCTCGATGGCGAGATTCTCGTGCACAACCACTGCTACCGCGCCGATGAAATGGCGGTCATGATCGATATCGCCAAGGAGTTCGGCTACAAGATCACCGCATTCCATCACGCCGTCGAAGCATACAAAGTTGCTGACATGCTGCGCGAGAATGGCATCTGCGCCGCCATCTGGGCGGACTGGTACGGCTTCAAGATGGAAGCATTCGACGGCATTCGCGAAAACGCGGCCATTCTCGATCGTGCGGGCACCTGTACAGTCATGCATTCGGACAGTGCCATCGGCATACAGCGCCTGAACCAGGAAAGTGCGAAAGTCATCGGCGCCGCAGCAAAAGTCGGTATCGATATCGCGCCGGAGCGCGCGGTTCGCTGGTTCACCAGTAACGCTGCCAAAGCACTCGGCATCGACGACGTCACGGGTTCACTCGAACCCGGTAAAATGGCTGACGTCACCGTGTGGAGTGGCAACCCGTTCAGCGTCTATGCCAAGGCGGAGCGCGTCTACATTGACGGCGCACTCGTGTACGACCGTCAGAATCCTGATGTGAATCCGGTAACCGATTTCAGCTTGGGGACTTCTGCGCTCCACGGGGGTGCGCAATGAAATTTTCGCTTTCCATGACTGCCGCCGTCCTTGCATTTGCCGCATCTGCGGCGTCCGCACAGACGACCGCGATCACCGGCGCGACCGTTCACACCGTGGGTCCCGAGGGCACACTGGAGAACGCGACCGTTGTTATCGAAAACGGCCAGATAGCGGAAATCGGCACGGGCATCCAGGTGCCTGCCGGCGCCAAATTGATTGATGCCAGCGGCAAGATCATCACGCCCGGTCTGTTCAGCGCCATGGGCCAACTGGGCTTGAGTGAGGTTGGCGCTGTGAGTGGCACAAACGATGCGGTACAGCGCGGTGACGACTTCTCAGCCGGATTCGACGTTGCGGATGCCTACAACCGTCGCTCGGTGGTCATTCCGATCAGCCGCATCGACGGCATTACCCGTGCGCTTATCGCGCCGCGAGCCGGTCGTCCTGACGAACAGGGAAACTCCAGCCGCGTGCTGTCCGGCCTGGCATCCGTTGTGCAACTGGGTGACAGCGGCAATTATCTGACGAGACATGGCGTGGCCGTTGTCGCCAATCTCGGCGAAACCGGCAGCGCAGTGGCTGCAGGGTCCAGGGCTGCAGCGATTCAGCAATTGCGTGCGGCGCTTGCAGACGCACTGGACTACCGTCGGAACAAGGCCGCGTACGAACGCGGCGACTGGCGTGAATATTCGGTCAGCACTGCTGACCTCGAGGCGCTGATCAGCGTTGTCGAAGGCGAGCGTTCAATGATTTTCAACGCGAATCGTGCCAGCGACATCGAGGTTGTCATTAAGCTTGCATCTGAATTTAGCTTGAGCGCAATTATCATTGGTGGCGCTGAAGCCTGGATGCTTGCCAATGAACTGGCAGCCGCAAAGGTGTCCGTGATCATCGACGGCACCGCAAACCTGCCCGGCAATTTCGACCGTATCAACGCCAGGCTGGAAACGGGCGGGATTCTTGCTGCTGCGGGCGTTCGTGTTGCCTTTGGCGCCGGCGCACAGACTCACCAGGCAAGAAACATCACGCAGTCAGCCGGCAATGCCGTCGCCAACGGCATGGACTGGGATGCTGCGCTCGAGGCAATCACCCTGGCCCCTGCAGAGATGTATGGCGTCGATCGTGAAGTCGGCAGCCTTGAGCCGGGTAAGTCAGCAGACCTCATCATCTGGGGCGCCGATCCACTCGAATTAACGAGCTATCCGGAACAGGTATTTATCCAGGGAGAGTCGATTCCAATGGAAAGCAGGCAAACGCTGCTTCGTGATCGTTACCTGCAGACAGACACGGTTAAACCGCCGGCCTTTCGTCATTAGCTCGGCAGACATCCCGCTGCGGCGGGCTCGAGTGGACCAGTCGTCGGTGACTTGCTTGCCAGGACCTGTTTGTTGACGAATTGGCCAGTTTTGCATGCATCATTCGCCGGCAGAATCTGCCAGACTTGCCGGAGTTTGCGCAGGCACAACGGGTCCCGCAACCGGTCCCGAAGCGCCAACTCTTTTACGAACGGTCAATAATGTTTCCGCGGAAACACGTAAAACAGACGCTGTCTTTACCTGTGTTCCTGGCTGGCCCCTAACATGCCATGCATCTGGCACGCAATCAGGTTGCCCGTCGCGACCATCTCAGCGAGGCACTTAACCTAGGTCGTTCCTGCCCCCTAACCTCATTGCGACTGCCTTCCCTGGTGACACGGATACCCTGCCCGGCGAGCCAGGCAGGCGCAAATCAGGTGTTTCAATTTGACGCGATATGCGTTACATTTACATCACTTTCGCAATACATTATATCGATGGCCAAGATCAAGATAGCCACGCTCAACCTCAGAATCGACCCCGGCGTGAAAGAAGCCGTACGCGAGGCTGCGGACAAGGAACACCGGAGCGTGGCCAACATGGTCGAGATGCTGATCCGCCGGCACTGTGACCACACCGGCATCGTTATTCCTGACCAGAGCGATATGTTCCCGGGGAAGCAAAATGGATGAAAAAATGATGAGAGCGATGGTTGCCGCCGGCGCCATCAAGAAGATCAACATCATCGGCAACGGCGCCCGGTTTCATATCGAGGCCAACACGCCCAACGGTTCAGTGACCGCGGAAACACACAAAGGCAAGATCAAGACCTGGGTAACGCTGGATGCCGCCGCCAAATGGGTGCGCGCCCTCGGCATCGGTACTGCGCATCTCAACCTCGCCCGCTGGCAACCCGGTCAGCGGGAATTTCCGATCTAATCTCCGGACGTAGCCAAAAACTCTACCAGCCGCACCAGGGCCGCCGTATCGAATTTGCAGTATTGGAGCAACTGTTGTTTGAGTTCGGCTTTCCGCTCAGGGCTCGTGTCCAGATGGATGGCCTCTAAATAGCCTTCAGAAGCCGCTATACCTTCCTGAATTCCCTCAAGTTCACTGTATTGCATATCCACTGCAATCGTTGGCAGGACCGCCTTCAATGACCATGACCCCGCCATTGCCGGGTGATAGTAGAACTGCTGTGTTGGCGGATGCAGGTCAACCAGGCGATCGACGATGGCCTGTAGCGGCGCCTCCAGGTCGGGAAAGCGCTCGATCAGCCCCAGGATGACGGTCCTCTCGTAGGACGTGTACATCAGCACCGGCCCTTCCTTACCCAACACCCTGATCATCGATTCCGCCAGGCGCCGCATCGGCGGATCGCCGGTGAGATCGAGGAAGTCGGCATGCTCGAGGGTTCCCGGACCGGGTTCATAGTGGCAGGAATACTGGATGGGCAAGGTCTCGTAGGGCCTGGTGCCCGCCCAGACGGGCACGGCCGGCATGATGGTCTCGAAGTCGAGGTAGTAGCGCGGGTATTCCAGCGATGCTGCGAAGTCGCCTGCACCGGGCAGCAATTCTGCTTTACCGGACCGGGTTACCTTCTGGATCCATTGCTGCTTTTCACTGAGACGGGTTATCGGTACATCACGGATGTCCTCGATGCCCTCTGCGATCCAATCGCCGAGTTTCGCCTTGCTCCCGCCGAGGCCCTGCACCGGATACTCGCTGTTCGAAGGCCAGCAGTGACTCACGAACGGGCACTCGTACGGTTTGAAGCAATGCGCGCCGACGCCGATAACGGGTTCATCACCAATCGCCGCGTCCTGCGCCTTCGAAATCCACCCAGGTATAATGCCAAGCAAACTGCCAGTGCTTTGAGTCTCGTCCGACTCGATGAGTAAGTCGCCGAAATCACCCTCGCCGGCGTAGACAAACGTATTGTCGACATGCGCCAGCGCGATACCGGTCAGTTCGTGTCCTGACCCTTCGAATACCCAGCGCTGAGCAGCGCAATCAAACACATGCTCGTCCTTGACCGAGGTCGACGCTTTGACTTCAACAATGCGCCATGCGTCACCATCGGGCAGAAGGGCGTCAACACGTACGAGCATGCCGCCATGTTGAAAGGTTGCTTCGAAAATCGGATATCGCGGCCCTTCGCTGACCAGTCGAGCGGTTTTTTTCAACGCATGGCCCATGCCGCCTTCATAGGGGATCACTACGGCATCGTCGTTGCCATACACCTGGTGGGCGATGTCTCCTACCGCGTGTCCAGTGTCAAACGCTGCCTGCGTCGCTGCAGAATGAACCATGAGTTCTGGCCGCTGCACCTCGAGATGCAAGCGCTTCAGGCACTGGCGCGCCGACATCAGCCTGGATTTGGACAGATACACGCGGCGGCCGCTCATGCGTTCACCGTTGGCTGACTTTACTTGGCTGGATCACATTGCCAGACTAGCACCTTGCAGGCGTTCCATTACAATCAGGATGAACACCATGGTCAGAATCGTCACGCTTATCCTCATCGCCGGTGCATTCGTCACCCAGGCAAACGCGCAGGAACTCACCGGCACGCTGAAGCGGATCGCAGAGACCGGCGAATTCAGGATCGGCTATGTTCCGGACGCCCCGCCGATGTCGTATGACGATGCCGATGCCGATGGTAATCCAACCGGCTATTCAATCGCTTTGTGCCGCAACATTGCGAATGCCGTCAAGAAGGCAGTCGGTCTCGAAGAAATTAAACTGACTTACGTGCCTTTGATACTCCCGGAAGATCGTATTAACGCGGTTGTCAGTCACGACGTCGACATAGAATGTGGAGCGACGACAATTACGCTTTCGCGCCGCGAACAAGTCGATTTCACGTTAATGACGTTTATCACCGGCGGCGCCGTGCTTTCTCTCACCGGCAGCTCGATAAATTCTGTTGCCGATCTGACTGAAAAGACGGTCGCAGTAATTCGCGGCACAACAACACATGCCGCCATTCGCGACTACATCGTTAACAATGACTTCAATATCACGCTGCGCATGATCAACACGCACACTGAAGGCATGGAATTGCTGAACGCCGGCAAGGTTGATGGCTATGCCTCGGACCGTACGATGCTCGTCGGACAGGTCGTTCGTTCCGAGGACAGGTCACGGTACTCGATATCTCGCGACGTGTTCTCATTTGAACCCTATGCATTGATGCTGACCCGCGGCGACACCGATTTTCGGCTCGTAGCGGACCGGGCGCTGGCCCGCCTTTACGGCAGTGCCAGGATCCGCCGGCTTTATCACGATTGGATTGGCCGTTATGGCGAACCAATGACGCCGATCCTTGAGGCGATGTACGAGTTCCAGGCAATCGGCGAATAATATTGATTTCGCTCGCTGGGGCGAGCTCCTACGTGCCCTTCCCACAATTCCCGTCTTTCGAATACGCAAAATTATCGTAGGAGCCCGCCCCAGCGGGCGAAAATGGCTTGCCTTAGCCCAGCGCCTGCTCGAGATCGGCAATCAAATCATCAACGCTTTCGATACCAATGGATAATCGCAAAAGATCTTTGGGAATCGGACTGAATGCACCTTCGATCGAATAGCGGTGTTCGATCAGGCTCTCGACACCACCGAGTGAGGTCGCGCGGACAAACACCCGGCATTTTTTGACAACACCCAGCGCGCTTTTCTCTCCACCCTTCACTCTCAGGGACAACATACCGCCGAAGCCGCCAAGCATCTGTTTCCTCGCAATTTCGTGCCCCGGGTGACTCTCGAGTCCGGGGTAAAGCACTGACGAGAGAGCCGGATGGTTCTCGAAATATTGTGCGATCGCCAATGCAGACTGACAGGCATGCCCTACTCTCAGGAATAACGTGCGCATGCCTCGCTGCAATAACCAGGCTTCGAACGAGCCAAGAATCGCCCCACCTTCGGCGCGCACTTTACGTATCTCTCCCCAGAAATCATCTTTCTCGGCCGTTACCAGGGCGCCGGCAACCACATCTCCGTGGCCGTTCAGGTACTTGGTCGCCGAATGCATGACTACATCGGCACCGAATTCAATCGGGCGGGTCAGGACCGGCGTCGACACCGTGGAGTCAACGACCAGGCGCGCGCCGGCACCGTGAGCAAGCTCGGCGGCGGTTTCGATATCGATCACGTCCCAGGTTGGATTGCACGGCGTTTCAACCCAGACGAGCGCCGTCTTACCTGCTTTGACCGTGCTCGCGAGATCATTGGGATCGGCAAGGTCGTACTGATCCAGTTCGATTCCCCACCGCGAACAGAAGTTGACCATCCAGTTGCGCAGACCCCAGTACATTACTTTCGGTATGACAACGTGATCACCGGGTTTCAGCGACTGGACGATGGCGCCGGCAGCCGACATCCCGGATGAAAACAACAACGACTCCTCACCGCCCTCGAGCTGCGCCAGCAATCTCTCCGCGATCAGAAAACCGGGATTCTCGTCCCTGGCATAACTGTGGCTTTCTGCAATCAGCTTGTAATTTTCGTCGCGGCCAAAGGTTGTCGAGGGCTGCACCGCTGGAACCAGGCTACCGGTAACCGGGTCCGGGCTGTGCATGCCCTGGGCAGTATAAGTCTCGGGCGCGAGATCTTTCGGCAAAGTCATATCAGTTACTGGTTTGCTGCTGAATAAATTCCCGGGTGTCCTCGAGTAGCGTTGTGCGGGACGGTTCATTCACGTACATCATGTGACCCCCGCGGTAATATTTGTAAATTACCCGGTCACTGCGGATGTCGTGACGATTGAGCGTGTATTCCGCGTCGAAGAACGGCGTAACCAGGTCATAATAGCCGGCGGCAAGCAGGACTTTCGAATCGGGGTTGATTCGCAAAGCACTCGCCAGATCCCGTGCAGTATTCACGAACATCGGCTCGTACGACTTTCCGTCGGGAACGGTGCGGTACCGCCATTGGCCGGATAATTCTTCGTCCGCAGGTGCGAGATAGAGCCGGTCCCAGTCGACGCCAAGGTCATCGTACATGTAGGCCATCAATGCCGATTTGAATGCACTCGAAATGGCATGGTCGGCCGCGTCGCCCGCCGGATCGGCATTCAGGTCGTCAATCTCGTCCGAGGTATAGCGCGCATCCAGAAGGCCAATCGCAAGACCGTCTTCTCGCAAAAGTTCCTTTGCGAAGCGACGACCCTGAACCCGCAGGTTCGCGCGCTCGATATATTCCGGGCTCAGCCCCGTGAAGTAGGCCAGCCGGTCACGAATGTGTGCGCGCGTCGCGTCGCCCAGCGCGTTTCCCTTGAATAACGCGGGCAATAACTCGTCCATTGCAAACGCACGCGACTCATCGAGAAACGCTTCGAGGTTCAGGGGCTTCGGGCTGATCTTGTTGTGATACCAGGCCGCCGCGGACATCGTCGGCAGATAAGTGATGTGCGCAATGATGTTGTCGCGTATATACGGCGTCGATCCCTGGTAGTCCAGCGCCTGGGAAATAAAAATGATGCCGTTCAGGCTCATCATGAATTCGCCTTCGAGAATATTGGCGACAGCTGCCGCACGGGTCGTCCCGTAACTCTCACCCAGCAAGAATCGCGGAGAGTTCCAGCGGCCGTTTTCGGTGACCCAGGTACGGATAAATTCTGCCATCGATCGAGCATCCTCTTTGAGCCCCCAGAACTCCTTGCTCTCGTGCTCACCAAGTGCGCGCGAAAAGCCGGTGCCCACCGGGTCGATGAAGACCAGGTCAGTCACATCAAGAATGGTTTCCGGCGCCGCCAGAACCCGATACGGTGGCGCGCCGGAATGTGACGCATCGCTGGGGACCGAGACCCGCTTTGGTCCGAATGAACCCATGTGCAGCCACAACGATGCGGATCCCGGACCACCGTTCCACAGGAACGTTACGGGACGCACTTCGTCCTCGTCGACATCATTTTTGGTATACGCGAACGTGAAGATGCCGGCCTTGGGTTCGCCATCTTTGTCGCGCACATAGGTCTCGCCGGCCGTGACCGTGTATTTGATCGGTTGGCCATTGAAGCGGCTACTGTGCTCGCTGATGAACACCGTCGGCTCCGGAATCGGCTTCTTGTCACCCCCCTCAACCGATTCCTCCTCTTCGGCCAGCATTACGCCGGACGCCAGTACGGAAATCATCAAGAGAGCGGCTCTGATTCTTATGCTGCTGGACATGGTTGGTATTCCCCCTTCAGTACCTGGCAAGAGTAGCATCTGCCACAGAAGAAATTGAGCGGGCTGATGCGGTAAACTCGCTCGCTTCCTGACGTCGTAATCGCTGCTGGAGATCTCATATGCGACAAGTACTGGTTTCCTTTCTTTTGCTGATTCCCATCGGCGTATTCGCCCAAGACCGTTACCTCGTCGACTGGGAAGCCGTTGGTGAGGAGAGCATCAACCACCTGGTCGACCTGGTAAGGATCGATACCTCGAATCCACCCGGCAACGAAACCGAAGCGGCAAACTACTTAAAGGCCGTTCTCGCCAGCGAGGGCATCGATGCAGAGCTGTACGCACTGGAGCCGGAACGCGCGAATCTCGTTGCGCGAATCAAGGGGAATGGCTCCAGGCGGCCGATTCTCATCATGGGACACACCGATGTCGTCGGCGTACAGGCCGATCGCTGGACCGAGGATCCGTTCGGCGCCGCGCGCAAGGATGGCTACGTGTACGGACGCGGCACGCTCGATGACAAGGACAATGTCACCGCAGGGCTGATGGTCATGCTGATGCTGAAGCGTTACGGCGTCGACCTCGATCGTGACATTATTTTCCTCGCCGAATCCGGCGAGGAAGGAACGCCGCGTGTCGGCATCAATTACATGGTCGAAAATCACTGGGAACTGATTGACGCCGAGTTTTGCCTGGCAGAAGGCGGCAATAACATTCTCGAGGACGGCGGCGTCAAAGTCGTTGGCATTCAGACGACGGAGAAAATGCCACGCCGCGCAACACTGGTGGCCCGTGGCTCGGCCGGACATGGATCGGTGCCGCGCCTCGACAATGCCGTCACGCACTTGGCAAAAGCGGTTGCCAAAGCAGGCAGCTGGAAAACCGAGATGCGCCTCAACGACACGACCCGCGCGTACTTCGATCGCCTCGCGACAATTTCCGATCCCGACGATGCATGGCGCTATCGAAACGTAGGCAACCCGGCTGAAACCGATGCAATTCAGCAGCACTTTCTGGAGACATTTCCCTACCACTACTCCGTACTGCGGACCTCGGTCGTGCCGACAGTGATAAACGCGGGCTTCCGCAAGAACGTCATCCCTTCGGAGGCAACTGCAATTCTGGACATTCGCATGCTGCCGGACGAGGACGTCGATGCGTTCTATGAGAAGCTTGCTGAAATAATTGACGATCCCCAGGTAACGGTCGTGCCTGAACCGATCTACCGGCCGGAGGCAGTTCCTTCTCCAATCGATAACGAAATGTTTCAGACGCTGGAGGCGGTAGCAAAGCGCATGTACCCGGAGACGACGGTACTGCCGACGATGTCGACCGGCGCAACCGACATGGCGCAGGTCCGCGCCATGGGTGTGGCGTCCTACGGTATCGGCCCGGTGCGCACGATTGAGGAAATGAACAGTGGCCACGGCGCGCACGGTGACAACGAACGCGTTACAGAGGAAGCGATAAAGCAGCTCGTGCAATTCCTCTGGTACACGATCATCGACATCGCGGCAACCGAGTGAGTTCAACCTGGCAGCTCGTCAAAAAACTCTACTTGTTGATAAGCTGCCCGCAGCACAAGGATGTACCGCTGCAACAGACCACTGGTAGCGATAATCGGTGCTTGATCGGGCAGACACTGTCAGATTGACTCGAGACCAGTGTCCGCTTGACACTCAAAAGCGGCCTGTCATGCGGCGACGCAACAATCCGGCGGCTCTCGACTCAAGGCGGACGTACCTTGTTGACATGAACTGTTTGCAAATGCAGGCAATCTGTTCACTTTTGAACTATCCTTAAATTACGCCTTCGACCAAGCTAAACATACGGAGAAAACAATGCAGCCGGCGCATCCGCTGTGATGTTGCCGGCGATTGATCCTGTCAGTGAACCACCAAACGGGGGGAGAAATAACATGGCCAAACAACAGGGAGATATCTCGAGACGTGAGTTGCTGGCGCGGGGCATTGCTTTTGGCGGTGTGGCCATGGTGGGATTGTCCACCCAGCTGTTCGGCCAGGAGGCGCTTTCGGAGGGCACTCCCCTGCTCACAGCGGCGGATCCTCTAGGCGATCTTCGCGCGAGCCTCCGCGGCGAGTTACTCACGTCCGCCGACCCAGCCTATGATGAGGCGCGAAAGCTCTGGAACGGAATGATCGACAAGCGGCCTGCAGCGATCGCACGCTGCGCTGGCACTGCCGACGTGATCAGCGCCGTCAAGTTCGCTCAGAGTAACGATTTAGCGGTCTCTGTCCGTGGCGGGGGCCATAACGTGGCCGGTAAAGCGCTGCGTGACGATGCCCTCGCCATTGACCTCTCGGCAATGAAAGGGCTTCGCGTCGACCCAAAGGCGAAATCCGCCCGCGCGCAGGCCGGTGTTACCTGGGGCGAGTTCGACCGTGAGACTGTGTCTTTTGATCTTGTAAG
>SMVB01401901.1_pt1 | contig 18667 bp, 14 predicted proteins | sample 2456461 | NCBI WGS metagenome assembly SMVB01 (sample SAMN11095934, study PRJNA526329) | marine sediment metagenome | biome: Marine sediment; feature: Surficial sediment; material: Deep marine sediment; isolation source: Hadal surficial sediment | place: Pacific Ocean | collected 2014-05 | depth...
ACAGCACGGCTGTAGTCCGGCTTGCCTGTGCCTTCCATGATGCCCGGGATTTCCCGAAACTGGCGGCGAACCTCCTCGACAACTGCGCCTGCGGCGCGGCCCACCGCCTCCAACGCCATTGCGCCGAACAGGAACGGCACCATGCCACCGATGAACAGGCCAATAATGACCATGTGATCGTTGAGTTGAAAAACCGCATCTATCCCCGCCGCACCAAGTGCGTTCGTATAGTCAGCGAACAGAACCAAAGCGGCGAGGCCGGCCGAGCCGATCGCGTAGCCCTTGGTGACAGCTTTAGTCGTATTACCGACTGCGTCCAGTTGATCTGTGATTTTTCGAACTTCGGATGGCAAGTCCGACATCTCGGCAATACCGCCAGCATTGTCGGTGATCGGACCGAACGCATCCAGTGCAACTATGACGCCGGTCATCGATAGCATGGCTGTCGCCGCAATCGCGATATTATAGAGACCACCCATTGGAACGCCCTCGGGTGCTAGCTCATATGCACCCCAGATGCTTGCGCACACAGCCAGGACCGGCAGAGCCGTCGCTTTCATTGAGATGCCGAGGCCCGCGATGATGTTAGTTGCGTCGCCGGTCAGTGAGGCATTCGCAATCGTCTTGACCGGAGAATATTCCGTGCTGGTGTAGTACTCGGTGATGACAACCAACGCCGCAGTTAATGCGAGGCCAATCAGTGCGGAGTAGAAGATGTTCATTGCGGCACCGGTGTCTGCCATCATTATATTGGTGACAAAATAGAATGCACCTGCTGCAAGAATGCCGGATACGATCACGCCCTTGTACAGAGCGCCCATAATCTTGCCGCCGTCCGATGTCTTGACGAAGAACGTACCTATGATCGAGGCAACAATCGACACCGCGCCCAACACCAGCGGATAAACGACCGCGGCGCTGCCGTATTCATTTACCATCAGTCCGCCGAGTAGCATCGTGGCGATGATCGTCACGGCGTAGGTCTCAAACAGGTCCGCTGCCATTCCAGCGCAGTCGCCAACATTATCGCCAACGTTGTCGGCGATGACTGCCGGGTTGCGTGGGTCGTCTTCGGGAATTCCGGCCTCGACTTTGCCGACAAGGTCGGCGCCGACATCGGCACCCTTGGTGAAAATGCCGCCGCCAAGCCGCGCGAAGATAGAAATCAGCGAACCACCAAAGGCCAGGCCGATGAGCGCATGGATCGCGTCCGCGTCAGATGTGCCGGTCGACGTCAGAAAGAGGTAATAACCGGCCACGCCGATCAGGCCCAGGCCTACAACGAGCATGCCGGTGATTGCGCCACCGCGGAACGCGATATTCAGCGCCGGATTGACGCCGATCGTTGCGGCTTGAGCGGTACGTACATTGGCACGAACGGATACGAACATTCCGATGTAACCGGCGAGCGCGGAGAAAATGGCACCAATCGCGAAGCCGCCGGCGGTGTGCCAACCGAGAACAAAACCGAGAATGAGGAAAAGCACGACACCGACGATACTGATGGCCCGATACTGGCGGTTCATGTATGCGCTTGCGCCTTCCTGAATGGCCTTTTGTATTTCCTGCATACGGTCGTTGCCGGCCGGTTGCTTGAGAATCCACTGCGTCGAAATAAGTCCGAATGCGATGGCGAGCGCGCCTGCACCTATGGATAAGTACAAGGCCATCTCAGTCGTGATTGCGGTCATCAACCTGTCTCCTGAATGAAACGTTTAGATCGAACGAATCCGCCGATGCCGACAAGGGTTGTCGACATACGGGCCACGTTCGCTAAGAAATTATCCCAAAATTTTTATTTTTCCCGGCTGAACCGGGCGCGCATCATACCATAAATTTTGTCTTTAGCCGCGCCACAACAGAGGCGTTTTTGAGTGAGACATAATTAGGTAAGCCATTGATATATGGGGGGTAATCTTCACCCCTTATGAGCGGTTCCAGGTACCGGCGAGCAGCAGATGTGATGCCAAAACCGTTCTTGGTGATGTACCGTCGGGGCAGCATTTTTTCCTTGTTGGCGATGCGTGACAGCGGCGCTGACTCGATGCGCCACCGATACGGTTTGTCGGAAACACGCTTGATAATCGGCATCACGGCCGACTTGCCCTCAAGCGCGAATTGTACGGCGGCCTTGCCGACCGCGTAGGCCTGGGCGACGTCGACGGCGGACGCAATGTGCCTGGCCGAACGCTGCAGGTAGTCGGCGATGGCATAATGATATTTGAAACCCAGATTGTCGCGCACCATGCTGGCGACGACCGGTGCGACGCCGCCCAACTGCGAATGACCGAATGCATCGCGAGTTCCTGCTTCAGCCAGGAATTTACCGTTCGCATAACGCGCACCCTCACTGACAACAATGACGCAGTAATCGTACTGTTGAACGCAATCGCGTACGCGTTTCAGGAACGCCCGTTTGTTAAACGGTATTTCGGGAAACAGTATGATGTGTGGCGCGTCCTCAGGTCTGTTGCCAGCGAGTCCGCCTGCGGCAGCGATCCAGCCAGCATGTCGCCCCATGACCTCAAGAATGAAAACTTTGGTCGATGTCTTGGCCATCGAAACAACATCCAGCGCTGCCTCCATTGTCGAGACCGCGACGTACTTCGCGACCGAACCGAAACCCGGGCAGTTGTCAGTGACCGGCAGATCATTGTCGACCGTTTTCGGAATACCAAGGCAGGCGACGGGGAATCCCATACGCTTGGAAACCAACGACACTTTGTGTGCTGTGTCCATTGAGTCGTTACCGCCGTTGTAGAAAAAATATCCGATATTGTGCGCACGAAAAACGTCAATCAGTCGCACATATTCAGCATGGTTTTCTTCAAGGCTCTTGAGTTTGTACCTGGCGGATCCAAAGGCGCCGCCAGGCGTGTGTTTGAGCGCCGCGATTGTCCGCGCCGATTCTTTGTTCGTGTCGATCATGTCTTCGGTGAGTGCACCGATAATGCCGTTTCTTCCCGCGTAAACATTCGCAATCCTGCCGCGATTCTTTCTTGCGGTCTCAATAACGCCGCAGGCTGAGGCGTTGATGACGGCGGTCACGCCGCCAGACTGAGCATAGAACGCGTTCATTGCAGGCATATTCGATCGCCCCCGTTTGGAGCTGCTGAAAGCGTGCGAGGATAGCACCGATTGACGTACAAGCTTATTGTCGGTAGCGTAATTCGCCGCAACAGAATGTAGAAGCGGCTTTAGCCGCGAATGATTACAGCGAGATAGCTAATGCGCATCGTATTGCTTGGCGCTCCCGGATCCGGCAAGGGTACACAGGCCAAAAAACTGATGGCGGATAGAAATATTCCGCAAATCTCGACGGGCGACATGCTGCGTGCAGCGGTGGTGTCGGGCACGCGATTTGGCCAGCAAGCGAAAGCAGTCATGGATGCGGGCAACCTCGTATCCGACGATATCATGCTCGGGATTATCAGCGAGCGACTGGCCGAAGCCGATGCCGCGGATGGCTTTATTCTTGACGGCTTTCCCCGTACCAAACAACAAGCGCTTGATCTCGAGGAGTTGCTTGACCAAATGGGCACACCGCTGAATGCTGCTGTCCTGATGGATGTCGATTTCGAAATTCTGATGAAGCGTCTTACAGGGCGCCGAACCTGTTCCCTGACCGGCAAACTCCTGAACGTGTATTTTTCACCGCAGGAAGAACTCGATGAGTGCACGAACGCCGGCGGCGAGTTGATTCAGCGAGAGGACGACAACGAGAAAACGATCGGCAATCGACTCGACGTGTATCGACAGCAGACAGAGCCGTTGGTCGATTTCTATAAGAAACGAGACAAGCTGAAAACGATTGGTGCTGACGGGTCAATCGACGAGGTTTACGAAAGATTTCAGCAGGCCCTTGCCTGACGTGATCGCGGCCCGAGGGTCGCTCCTACAACATTTTTTGCAAATCATCGCCGATGATTTCGCGGCGCCAGCCATCGAAAATTCGCGATTCACGATTACCGCCGATGATCACGGCGGACAGGTCTTTTTTCGACGCAACCGTCTCGGCGGCCAGGCCCAGGTCGTCGGCACAGTCAGCGACTTTTTTCTGCATGCTCTTAAGCAACACTTTCTGTGCTTCACCTGGCGCGGCTGGCGGTCGGTAACTGATGTCGTCTTTATCGGATGCCGCGATAAGCTCGAGCAAGTGTTTGCCTGACCGGCGGACCAGTCCAGCCGGCAGGTTTTCGATTTCCTGGAGTGCTTCGATTGATGTCGGCAGGCGGTAGGCAACCTCGATCAATGCGGCGTCTTTTGCGATCCACTGTCTTGGCCTGTTCACTCGAAGTGCGTGGGATTCGCGCCACGTTGCAAGTCGTGCTGCAGCGGCCCGGTGTCTGCCGCGCAGTTTTCGCGCGCCCTTGAGCCTGTTGATCGCGAGCTGCGGATCGATGTCGTAAAGCGCGGGTTTGAGCAATTGTGCCGAGTCTTCCTTGGCCCAGGCGAGGCGGCCTTTCTTGTCCAACGCTTCTGTCAGCGACTGCCAGGCCGGTAAGAGGTATTGGACATCTTCAGCCGCGTATTGCAGCAAGTCGTCCGCAAGCGGACGCTTCGACCAGTCTGCACGCGTATGGGTTTTTGGGATTTCGACGCCAAACAACTCGCTGATCAGGTTGGCGTAGCCCATCTGCGGTGCGAAACCCAGCAGGCCGGCAGCAATCTGCGTATCGAACAGGCGCTTTGGCATGCGCTCGGCGGCCTGGTAAATGACTTCGATGTCTTGTCTTGCGGAATGAGCGACCCAGCCTGACTCCATCACCGTTTCCCAGAATAGTTGCATCCCGGAGTCGACCAGCGGATCGACGCAATAGATTGAATCCTCGGTCGATATCTGCACGAGGCATAGCTCGGCAAAGAATGTCTTTTCACGCATGAACTCAGTATCGATGCCAATAATGTCCAGACCGCTGAGATCAGCAGCTATCGTGTCGACGTGCTCGACTAGTGTGTATTCGGGCATAAGAAAAAATGAGCAGGACGTTTCGGATTCGAAGACTAACATGCGATGATTGTCGCTACCGATCGTTGTTGTGTCGTGCCCTTGCTGCCATTTCTTCAAACACTGTTCGACATCGCACTGTTGCGGAAGGGGCCCGAGCACATTCCTCGCTCCGTCGTAATGTTGGCGATGGCGATCGTCTTATGGTTCTTATCAGCGTTGACAGCGTTCACATTGATCGAGCGATTTGATGAATCCGATTTCATTCTCGAAATTTTCAGTGCGCTCATTGCCGTAGCCTGTTATTCGGGGATAGTCATTATTGCTCGTCGAGGAACACGGCTCACGCAAACGTTGTCGGCGATCATTGGATGCGGGGCACTTCTGATGTCGGTGTTTGTCGCCGCGTATGTCTTTCTGCAACCCTTCATCGGCCCCGGGCTCATGACCCTCGTGGCGTGGTTAATCCTGCTGTGGTCCGTATCCATTAAAGGTCATATCATTGCCAGCGCGATCAATCGTCATTGGTACATCGGTCTGTCAATTGCGGTTGGTGTATTCGTCTTGCAAAGTATTTTCGTCGAATTCGTATCGTCAACACCCTGAGAAATCGAATGCACATACACATACTCGGAATCTGTGGAACCTTCATGGGAGGTGTGGCGGCGCTCGCCCACGCGGCTGGTTTCAAGGTTTCCGGATGTGACAGCAAAGTCTATCCGCCCATGAGCACGCAACTACGGGATCTGGGTGTCGAAATACACGAAGGTTTCGACGCCGGGCAGCTGGATGCCAGACCGGACTGCGTCGTCGTCGGCAATGTAATGAGTCGCGGCGTTGAGGTTGTCGAGGCCATGCTCGATCGTGGCATTCCGTATACCTCAGGCCCGCGATGGCTCGCAAACAATGTGTTGCGCGGACGCCATGTTTTGGCGGTAGCGGGCACGCACGGCAAGACAACGACGGCGAGCATGTTGGCCTGGATTCTGCAGGATGCGGGTCTTGCGCCAGGATTTCTGATCGGTGGCATACCGGCGAACTTCGGTGTCTCGGCGAGCTTCGGTGAGACGGATTACTTCGTTGTCGAGGCAGACGAATACGACACGGCGTTCTTCGACAAGCGCGCAAAGTTTGTGCACTACAGCCCGAACACACTGGTGCTGAATAATCTCGAATACGATCATGCTGACATTTACGCGGACCTCGATGCCATTAAATGGCAATTTCACCAGCTCATGCGCACCGTGCCGGGCAACGGCCGAGTCATTATCAATGCGGCCGATGAGAACCTTCCTGCAGTGATCGATGCGGGTTGCTGGACGCCTGTCGAAACCTTTGCGAGCGAAAGCGACGCGGACTGGCAAGGGAGCTTCGCGGATTCCACGGAAAGGAATATTCGCGTGATCAGTCCGACCGGTGAGTCCGGCGACACGCGATGGAAGCTGGGCGGCAGGCACAATCTGGAAAACGCGTTGGCGGCGATCGCGGCCGCTCAGTCGGCCGGCATTACGCTTGCACAGTCACTCGCGGCGATGTCTCGCTTCGATGGCGTCAAGCGGCGGATGGAGCGAACCGCAACGGTTGGTGACATCGCAATCTACGACGATTTCGCGCACCATCCAACAGCAATACGCCGTACGATCGCGGCAGTGAAACGGCGCTATCCGGGGCAACGGGTGATCGTCGCAATCGAACCCCGCTCCAACACAATGAAACTGGGTGTCCACGATGCCGAGTTGGCGCAATCACTGGCGGACGCCGATCTTGTCTGGATGTATCGGCCGGAGGACATGTACGACGGCTTTGAGGAGTCGCTGTCGGCACTTGGCGAACGGCTGCGAATGTTCGGCGACTACGACAATCTCGTCTCCGACATGTCCGCCAAAGTCCTGTCGGGTGACCAGGTGATTTTTATGAGCAATGGCGGCTTCGGGTCGACGCGTCAGACCCTGACTGCGGTCTTGCAAAGGACGCGCAGCAGCTGAGGTCTACCGGACGTCTATACTGCTTAGTAGCGCCGTAACAAAGGTCAGATCGTGCAAGTTCCCCTGTTCCCATTGAATACCGTGTTATTCCCGGGTGGGCCGCTGCCGCTACGAATTTTTGAGCCCCGCTATCTCGGCCTGGTAAGCCAATGTCTAAAGAGTGATATGCCGTTTGGAGTTCTGCTGATTCGTGACGGCGGGGAAACGGGTCCGGCCACGACGCACAATGTCGGAACGCTGGCTCGAATCACCGACTGGTATCAGGGTAGCGACGGACTATTGGGGATTACGGCGATCGGCGAACAGCGCTTCCGACTGATCGCCAGCGAAAGGCAGGACGATGGTCTGAATATCGGGGACGTCGAGATCCTGGAGAACGAACCGACTACACCGTTGCCCGAGGAGTATCAGGAGATGGCAGCGATTCTGGCGGGCGTGCTCGACGATCTGGGTCGATTGTACGAATCCCTGGATCGCCACTTCGACGATGCCAGCTGGGTAACTTCGCGTTTCGTGGAAATCCTGCCGATCGACCTCGACGAAAAGCAACGTTTTCTCGAACAAAGTGATCCGGTCGAGCGGCTGCACATAGTGCGGAAGTTGCTCGATTCGGCACGCGGCCCGTAGGAGGGCCTTTTCCCCTCAAGGGGGATGAAGGCCCGAATGAAGGCTAGCCACTATCGTAGTGGCTGAAGCCGCTCCTACGAACCGCTGCTACAGTCCGGACATTACCTTGCGAGCCGCTTCCAGGGTCTTGCCGATTTCGTCGTCGCCATGGGCCGCCGAGACGAAGCCAACTTCAAAGGCGGACGGCGCCAGGTAGACGCCCGCAGCTAGCATGCCGTGGAAGAAGGCCTTGAATCGATCGATATCGGCGTTTGCAACCTGTTCGAGACATCGCACGGGTGCGTCGTCGGTGAATACAAAGCCGAACATGCCGCCCTCGCATTCAACCGCAAGCGGAATGTTGGCGTCCTTGGCGACTGTCTTGAGCCCGTCTGCGAGCTGCCGGGTACGGTCAGCCAAAGCCTCATAAAAGCCAGGCTCGTCGATGACTTCCAGCGTTGCGAGGCCGGCCGCCATTGCGACAGGATTTCCCGACAGGGTGCCGGCCTGGTAGACAGGTCCATCCGGTGCGATGCTGGCCATGATCTCTGCTCGACCGCCGAACACCGCCGCAGGCATGCCGCCGCCGACGATCTTGCCGAGAGTCGTCAGGTCAGGTTCGATGCCGAAGAGTGCCTGTGCCCCGCCTTTGGCCACTCGAAAGCCGGTCATGACTTCATCGAGAATCAGCAGCGCGCCTGCAGCCGTACATTGCTCGCGCAATGCCTCGAGGAAACCGGGCACCGGCCGCACCATATTCATGTTGCCCGCTATTGGCTCAACGATGACGCAGGCGATCTGCTCGCCAAGCTCCGCAAATGCCGCCTGCACGGCGTCAATGTCATTGAATGACAATGTGATCGTGTGTTCGGCGAGTCCTGCCGGCACACCGGGTGAGCTTGGCACGCCCAGCGTTAGTGCGCCCGAGCCTGCCTTGATTAACAACGAGTCCGAGTGGCCGTGGTAGCAGCCCTCGAATTTGACGATCTTGTCACGCCCTGTGTGTCCGCGCGCAAGACGAATTGCGCTCATCGTCGCTTCAGTTCCGGAGCTCACCATGCGCAGGCGTTCCAGGGATGGCATCAGCGCGCGAATTTTCTCCGCGATCCGAGTCTCGAGCGTGCAGGGCGCCCCGAAACTCAAGCCCCGTTGTGCGGCCGACACGACAGCGTCGATGACCGCCGAGTGACCGTGGCCGAGAATCATCGGGCCCCACGAACCTACGTAGTCGATGTAACGCTTGCCGTCTTCAGCCGTAAGGAACGCGCCGCTGGCGCTGGCGAAAAACACCGGTTCGCCACCGACGCCCGCAAACGCGCGAACCGGCGAATTGACACCGCCGGCAATGACTTGCTTGGCTTCCGAAAACAGGCTCATCATGCATGCCCAACCCAAATGAGTTCGTTTGAATGCTTACCGTCGTCATGCAATTCGATACGACGATACGCGGGTGGATTGTCGTCAACGGCAAATTCGTCACTGCCAGCGGCGAACTGACGGCAGGTCGATGGTGTGGTGATAATACGAATGCCGTAATGGTCGACATCGCTGGCCTGATGCACATGCCCGGATACTGCCAGTTTCACTTTGCCGGATTCCGTCAACCGTTTCAGAACATCCACGCCGTTGTCGAGGCCAACCGAATCCAGCCACTTGCTGCCCATATCGACCGGGGGATGATGCAGACACACCATGACGTTTTCCGCATTTGATTTGGCGATTGCCTGGTCGAGTCGCGTGAGTTCGTCGTCGCTCATCGAACCGCCAGCCTGATCGATAACGCAGCTGTCGAGGCCGATGATCAGCCAATTTTCCCGCTCAACGGAATCACAATAGAAAAAAGGTGGTTTCGAGAGCGCATCACGCATCAGCGGGAGAACGTCGTGGTTGCCCGGGACACAGTACACGGGCAAGCCAAGCTCCCCGAGCAGGGTCCGAAAGTGATCGTAAGCATATGGACTATCATCCTGGACCAAATCACCGGTTACGACGACGACGTCGGCCGGCCAGTCGCTATCGCGGTAATGCGCGAGCACAGACGACAGCGACGCATGCGTCACGGTACCGCGAAGGCTTCCGTCTGTATCGGCGAACAGATGTGGGTCTGTCAGGTGCAGAACCCGGAGCAAAACCTGCGACCCCTAGTACCTGTAGTGCTCTGGTTTGAACGGCCCGTCTTTCTTGACGCCGATGTACTCCGCCTGCTCATCGGTCAGCTCTGTCAGACGAACACCAATTCGGTCCAGGTGCAGCCGCGCCACTTTCTCGTCGAGATGTTTCGGCAGGACGTAGACCTCTTTCTTGTATTGCCCGTTATTCTGCCAAAGCTCAATCTGCGCGAGTACCTGGTTCGTGAAAGAGTTCGACATGACGAAACTGGGATGTCCGGTGGCACAACCCAGATTCACGAGTCGACCCTCCGCCAGCAGGATGATGCGTTTGCCATCCGGGAAGATGACGTGGTCCACCTGTGGTTTGATGTTTTCCCACTCGAATTTCTTCAGGTAAGCAACGTCGATTTCGTTGTCGAAGTGACCGATATTGCAGACGATCGCCTGATTTTTCATGCGTTCCATCTGCGGACCCGTCACGACGTGATAGTTGCCGGTTGCGGTAACGATGATGTCGGCCTGATCGCAAACCTCGTCGAATCGCACGACCCGGAAGCCTTCCATCGCGGCTTGCAAGGCGTTGATCGGATCGATTTCCGTGACCCAGACAGTGGCGCCAAGTCCCTTGAGCGACTGCGCACAGCCTTTGCCAACGTCACCGTAACCGCAAACGATGGCAACTTTGCCGGCGATCATGACATCGGTTGCACGTTTGATGCCGTCGACGAGCGATTCGCGGCAACCGTACAGGTTGTCGAATTTCGACTTGGTTACTGAATCGTTAACGTTGAATGCCGGGCATAACAGCGAACCGTCCTGCATCATGTCGTACAGGCGCTTCACGCCCGTCGTCGTTTCCTCGGACAGGCCTTTCACCTGCTTCATGATCTCGGGATACTTTTCGTGCAGGCGCTGCGTCAGGTCACCGCCGTCGTCGAGTACCATATTCGGTGTCCAGCCATCCGGGCCGTTGATCGTTTGCTCGACGCACCACCAATATTCATCTTCGCTCTCATCCTTCCACGCGAAGACAGGAACTCCCGACCTGGCAATTTCTGCAGCAGCATGGTCCTGGGTCGAGAAGATATTGCACGATGACCAGCGAATGTCGGCGCCGAGTTCTTTCAGGGTCTCGATCAAGACCGCCGTCTGAATCGTCATATGCAAACAGCCCGCCAGGCGCACGCCGCCCAGAGGTTTTTTGCCTGCGTATTCGTCACGCAATGCCATGAGGCCGGGCATCTCGGTTTCCGCAATTGCAATTTCCTTGCGGCCCCAGTCAGCGAGCGAGATGTCGGCGACTTTGTAATCCGGTGTTTGAATGGCAACGGGTTCGCTGCTCATGTGGTTCTCCTGGTTGTTGTAAGGTCAGGTCGCAACGGCGCCACGCAGCGCTTCGGCTTTGTCGGTTTTTTCCCAGCTCAAATCGAGGTCTTCGCGACCAAAATGCCCATAAGCCGCTGTCGGCAAGTAAATCGGGCGCAGCAGATCGAGCATTTGCACAATGCCGAACGGTGTGAGGTCAAAATTCTCCCGAATCAGCGTCGTCAATTGTGCATTGGATACTTTGCCGGTGCCAAATGTCTCGACGCTGATCGACGTCGGTTCGGCAACGCCGATCGCATACGATACCTGGATTTCGCAGCGGTCCGCGAGGCCCGCTGCGACGATGTTTTTGGCAACATAACGGCATGCGTAAGCCGCTGAGCGATCGACCTTCGACGGATCCTTGCCCGAAAACGCACCGCCGCCGTGGCGAGCTGAGCCGCCGTACGTATCGACAATGATCTTGCGGCCGGTCAGCCCGCAATCGCCCATCGGGCCGCCAATCACGAAACTTCCGGTCGGATTGATATGATACTGCGTGTCATTGCTGACCCACTCCGCTGGCAGAACCGGATCGATGATTTCTTTCCTGACGGCCTTGCGAAGATCGGACATCGATACATCGGCGTCATGTTGCGTTGACAGCACGACCGCGTCGATCGCCACGGGTTTTCCATTTTTGTACTTGAAAGTTACCTGGCTTTTGGCGTCAGGTCGCAGCCATGGCAAGGTGCCGTTCTTGCGTACCTCGGCTTGCCTGCGAACCAGCCTGTGCGAATACGTGATCGGCGCGGGCATCAGGACCTCGGTCTCGTTTGTGGCATAACCGAACATCATTCCCTGGTCGCCGGCGCCTTGCGCTTCGGGTGATTCACGATCAACGCCTTGCTTGATATTGTCGGATTGCTCGCCGATCGCGTTGAGTACGGCACAGGTAGCACCATCGAAGCCCATGTCGGAGCTCGAATAGCCGATACCGAGGATCGTCTTGCGTACGACTTTCTCATATTCGACCGTCGCCTTTGTCGTAATCTCGCCCGCGAGTACGACCATGCCGGTCTTGATCATGGTCTCACAGGCGACCCGGGCGCTCGTGTCTTGCTTGAGAATCGCGTCAAGTATCGCGTCGGAAATCTGGTCGGCAATCTTGTCCGGGTGTCCCTCGGATACGGACTCCGAGGTAAACAAATATGCATCACTCATGGGATATGCTTCAGCAGCTCTGTCAAGGGAGGCGCATTGTAGCGCAAGGAATGATGTCGAAACCATCACCACTTTCGACTGTCCCTTGCGGCCCAAGGCCTAAACAGCGAAAATGCGCCGCTCGCACACACGCAAACCACAGTAATTCACCATAAGGCTCTCGTGCCCGGGTAACAAAAGACCTCGATGTCACAACAAGCAAAGCCAGCCGGGCGGCCTGCCCGGCGAGAACTCGCCAACGCCATTCGGGCGCTCTCCATGGACGCGGTACAAGCCGCAAATTCCGGCCATCCCGGCGCGCCGATGGGAATGGCCGACATTGCCGAAGTGCTCTGGAACGATTACCTGAAGCACAATCCCGGCAACGCGCACTGGGTCAATCGTGATCGGTTTGTATTGTCGAACGGACATAGTTCGATGTTGCTGTACAGCTTGTTGCACTTGAGCGGCTACGACCTGTCGATTGACGAAATTCGAAACTTTCGACAATTCGGTTCTCGCACGCCGGGCCATCCCGAATACGAGCCGGACCTGTCGATTGAAACCACCACCGGGCCGTTGGGGCAGGGCCTCACCAACGCGGTCGGCATGGCGCTCGCCGAAAAAATGCTGGCGGCGCAATTCAATCAACCCGGCTTTGACGTCGTCGACCATAAGACCTGGGTGTTCCTGGGTGACGGTTGCCTGATGGAAGGCATTTCGCACGAGGCTTGCTCTTTGGCGGGGACGCTTAAGCTCGGCAAGCTCACCGCATTTTATGACGACAACAATATTTCGATCGATGGCGAGGTCGGCGGCTGGTTTACTGACGATTCGGCCAAGCGATTTGAAGCGTACGGCTGGCACGTAATCCCCGCCGTCGATGGGCACGATAGCGCAGCCATTGCGGCAGCAATCGATCAGGCATCGGCCGATACAGAGCGGCCTACCCTGATCTGTTGCAAAACCGTGATCGGATTCGGCGCGCCTAACAAGCAAGGCACTGCCGCCACGCATGGCGCCCCGCTGGGCGACGATGAGATTGCCGCGGCGCGTTCGGAACTCGGTTGGACTGCCGCGCCGTTCGAAATTCCGTCCGAGATTGCGGCCGCATGGGACGGTCATTCGCGCGGCACCGCCGATGAACATGCGTGGCAGACGCTGTTCAATAAGTACGAAGCCAAACATCCTGAACTCGCGGCCGAATTGCTGCGCCGACAGCACGGCGAACTGCCTGACGACTGGAGCGACTTTGCCGATCAGGCCATAGCTCAGATTGATGCGGCAGGAGAAGACATGGCGACCCGTCAGGCGTCGCTGGTCGCGCTCAACGCGTTTGCCCCGAAGTTACCCGAGATGGTGGGCGGGTCGGCGGACCTGACGGGATCCAACCTGACCAAGCACGCGGGATCGTCGGTCATCAGCGGGGATGATGCGTCCGGTAACTACATTTATTTCGGTGTGCGCGAATTCGGCATGTCTGCGTTGTGCAACGGCGTGGCACTGCACGGCGGATTCATTCCGTACTCCGGAACATTCCTGACTTTCTCGGATTACGCTCGTAATGCGCTGCGCATGGCGGCGCTAATGAAGATTCAGAATATTTTCGTTTACACGCACGATTCGATTGGACTTGGGGAAGATGGCCCGACTCATCAACCCGTCGAACACACGGCTTCGCTGCGTATCATGCCGAACATGCGGGTCTGGCGGCCCTGCGACGCTGTGGAGACAGCCGTTGCCTGGCGAAATGCCCTCGAGCGCCGCGATGGTCCGACGAGCCTGGTACTGACACGGCAGGGATTGCCGCACCAGCTTCGCGACGTCGAGCAGATCGCCGGTATCGCTCGTGGCGGATACGTTCTGAAAAACGCGGACGGCACTCCCGACATCATTCTGATTGCGACCGGCTCCGAAGTCGATCTCGCGATGCAGGCAGCGCTCGCACTGGCCGCTGACGGTGTGGTGGCGCGCGTCGTTTCGATGCCGTGCACGGACCTGTTTGACGCACAAGCCGACGACTATCGTGAACAGGTGCTGCCATCTGGTGTCACTGCCCGCGTCGTTATCGAAGCGGGTGTCACCGAAACCTGGTGGCGCTATGCGGGATCGGGCGGTCGTGTCATTGGCCTCGATCGATTCGGTGCATCGGCGCCAGCGGAAGAACTTTTCAAACACTTCGGGTTTACGGCTGATAACGTCGTGACCATCGCAAAACAAACTATTGAGTTCGGGAGACTGTAATGACAATCAAGATTGGAATTAACGGCTATGGCCGTATCGGCCGCAACATACTGCGAGCGTTGTACGAAAGCGGCAAAAATTCCGAACTCGAAATTCTGGCCGTTAACGATCTTGGCGATGCAAACACCAACGCACATCTGACACGACGAGATACGGTACATGGGCGGTTTCCGGGCACGATTGAGGTTGATGGCGATTACATGGTCGTTAACGGCGACCGAATTCGGGTGCTGGCTGAACGCGATCCGGCAAATCTACCGTGGGGAGAGCTCGGGGTGGATATCGTGCTCGAATCGACCGGGTTTTTTCGCACGCGTGCAACGGCGGGGAAACACATCGAGGCAGGTGCCAAAAAGGTCATCATTTCCGCGCCGGGCGGCGAGGGCATCGATGCAACCATCGTTTACGGCGTGAATCACGACGTTATCAAAGCGACCGACACGATAATTTCCAACGCCTCATGTACGACCAACTGTCTCGCGCCGCTGGTCAAACCGTTGCACGATACGATTGGCGTCGAGCACGGCATCATGACGACAATTCATGCCTACACGAACGACCAGGTCCTGACCGACGTTTTCCACAGCGACCTTCGCCGGGCTCGCTCAGCGACGATGTCGCAAATTCCGACCAAAACGGGTGCGGCTGCCGCAGTCGGTCTCGTGCTGCCGGAACTCAACGGCAAACTGGATGGCTTCTCGATGCGTGTGCCGACGATCAATGTATCGGCCGTGGATCTGACCTTTGTCGCTTCGCGTAAAACGAGTGTTGAAGAGATACATGCGGTGATGAAGGAAGCGAGCGAGGGCAAGCTCAAGGGCGTGCTTGCGTACAACGATGAGCCACTGGTTTCAATCGACTTCAATCACGACCCGGCATCGGCGACGTACGATGCGGGCTTGACCAAAGTGATGCAGGGAACGCTCGTCAAAGTGTGCGCCTGGTATGACAACGAGTGGGGTTTCTCCAACCGGATGCTCGATACGGCGATCGCGTTCCACAACGCCTGATTTTCGTCGTCAGCTAGTGTCCGTCATCAACATGGTCGACCTCGACCTTAAGGGCAAGCGCGTCCTTATCCGCGAGGACTTGAACGTGCCGGTCATGGATGGCGAGGTCACCAGCGATGCGCGCATTTGTGCGGCACTGCCAACCATCTTGGCGGCCATTGAGGCAGGCGCTGCCGTCATGCTGATGTCGCATCTCGGTCGACCCACCGAAGGGCAGCCGGAAGCAAAGTTTTCACTGCAGCCCGTCGCCGATCGCCTGGCCGAATTGCTGGCCCGCGACGTACCACTCGTGCACGACTGGATCGATGGCGTCGATGTCGCACCCGGTAATGTCGTGTTGCTCGAAAACGTTCGCTTCCTTGTCGGTGAAAAAGCCAGTGACGAGTCCCTGGCCAAAAAGATGGCCGCGTTGTGTGATGTGTTTGTCATGGATGCATTCGGTACTGCGCACCGCATGCAGGCCAGCACGGTTGGCGTCGCCGAACACGCGCCGATCGCTTGCGCCGGCCCGTTATTATCAAACGAGCTGAACGCATTGACCAAAGCGCTGACCAGCCCTGCGCGACCAATGGTTGCGATCGTCGGCGGCTCGAAGGTGTCCACCAAGCTGACAATGCTCGAAGCGCTGGCCGATATCGTGGATACGCTAATCGTTGGTGGCGGCATCGCGAACACATTCATTGCGGCAGCAGGACAGAACGTGGGCAAGTCATTGCACGAAGCCAACATGCTCGACATTGCCCGCGGCCTGGTGGCCAACGAGGAAGACCGTGCGACCATTCCGCTGCCGACGGATGTCGTCGTTGCTACGGAATTCTCGGCAGATGCGAAGGCTTCCAGCAAGCCGGTCGACGCGGTACTTGATGACGAACTGATTCTGGATATAGGACCGGCAACGGCAACGCGGTTTGCTGAAATCGTTGCCGGGGCAGGCACCATTATCTGGAATGGGCCTGTTGGAGTGTTCGAATTCGATGCGTTCGGCAATGGAACGCGGGTGCTTGCGGAGGCGATCGCTGCGAGCCCGGGATTTTCGATCGCGGGTGGCGGCGACACGCTCGCGGCAATCGACAAGTATGGCGTTGCCGATCGTATTTCTTATATTTCGACAGGTGGTGGTGCGTTCCTCGAATTCGTCGAGGGCAAAACCCTGCCGGCAGTCGCGATGCTTAAGAAGCGGGCCACGGGCCGGTAATCGCCAGCGTGATTCCCGGGTACTGAATATTCACAAACAGTATCTCGCCATCGGGTGAGAAACACGCCCCCGCCAGCTCGGAATCCGAGTGCGGATTATCGGCAATCGCGTATTGCGTTCCATCGGGTCCGATGCCGACGATGCCACAATGAGTGGCCGTATCTTCGCAAACGATGAGGTCGCCGAAGGGTGCCATCGTAATATTGTCGGCGCCACGCAATAGTGAATCCTCGGTCGATTCTGCAATCAACGTCAATGTGCCGGGGACGTTCGACTCGTTGCTTTTTCCTTCGTGCGGGCTGGCGCGGTAGCGAAAGACCTGCCCGAGCAGCGACGGTCCACCGATCGTGGTGGTGAAGAAAAAATCATCCCCGGCCGCGCAAATGTCCTCGCAATGCATAAACGTTGCGGCGCCCCTGGCAAATCCCCGCTTGCGAAGGTCATTCTTGTCGCTGTCGACATTGTCGAGGTCGATCCAGCGAACGGCTAACTCCTCGCCAGCTCGGATTTTCGATGTTGCCGACCAATTGTCGGTCCCAACCGAAGGTCCATCGCCGATCGCCAGCGCTTGCAGTCGCCCACCTGCCAGCAATTGACCGGGTTGATCGGGAATATATCGATAGAACAGGCAGCTGCGCTTGTCTTCAGTCAGGTAAACGATGCCCGATGCCGCATGCACCACGGCAGCCTCGTGCTCGAAACGACCCATCGCCTTGATCGGTACCGGCTCGACCAGTCCGGTCGCGCGCGCGGGTACCTCGAAGACATAGCCATGCGCTTGATCGCGATATTCACTGCCGAGTGGACCCGGCACGCGAAAGGTCTCCTCGCAGGATAACCAGCTGTCCCAGGGTGTTGGGCCCCCGGCGCAATTCCATTCCGTTCCGACGAGGCTCAGGTGTTGACGCTCCGTCCTGCCGGTAGCGGGGTTGTAAATTGTCGTCGTTGTACCACCCGCAAGCGGCGAGACGCCGTTGCCTGCATCGTATAGTTTTTGCCGAACGGACGCTGGAATGGAATTGATGTTCGCGCCAAACGCACCCAGTCTCATTTCGTTCAGACCGAGTTCGTGATTGCACACGAGGATGATGCGGCCATCGTTTCCTGCAAATGCGGCCATGCCATCGTGCGCGTGCGGCACCCTTAGCCCGTCATCCATGCGCTCGCCGGCACGCGAGACAATCCGATAGCTGAAGCCGTTCGGCAGGTCGATCAACGCGCCAGGGTCCGGTTGCAGCGGCCCCAATGGCGATTTCTCGGATCGCGCAGCCAATGGCGATGATGGAGTTATCGCGGCTATTGCCAGGCATTGCAGGAATCGACGTCGGTGCAAGATTTTCAAGAGTCGGCTGGAGTAAGACTGTGCAGCATATCGTCAAAGCATGTCTTGTAACAGCGATCGATGCTGGCGTGTGCAATAATTGCCGGCATGCTAAGACGAACAAAGATCGTCGCGACGCTGGGCCCGGCGACCGACGACAAGAAAGTGCTGCGCAAGATGATAGAGGCCGGTCTCGATGTCGCACGCATTAATTTTTCGCACGGGGATTCGGAGAAGCATCGGCAACGCGCCAGCATGTTGCGCGAGGCCGCAAGCAAGTGTGGTCGCGACGTGGGTGTTATGGGAGATCTGCAAGGCCCAAAAATTCGGGTACGGCGATTCAAAGACCACAGTGTCAAGCTCAAGGATGGCGACCCGTTTTTTCTCGACAACGAGTTTGATCACGAGAACGGCACGGTCGCTGGCGTCAGTGTTGCGCTCGACACGCTGCACAAGGATGTCGCCGCGGGTGACGTGTTGTTGCTCAATGACGGCATGATCGAACTTCAAGTCGATCGCGTTGAGAAGACACGCATTCATACGACCGTGACGACGGGCGGTATCCTGTCGGATCACAAAGGCATCAACAAGCAAGGCGGCGGGCTGTCGGCAAATGCGCTGACCGATGTCGACCGTCAAAATATCAAGCTGGCGGCCGAGCTCGAAATGGACTTTCTCGCCGTATCGTTTGTGCGAACGGGCGAGGACATTGAGGAAGCGCGGCGACTATTCGCTGAGG
>SMVB01454576.1_pt1 | contig 18656 bp, 12 predicted proteins | sample 2456461 | NCBI WGS metagenome assembly SMVB01 (sample SAMN11095934, study PRJNA526329) | marine sediment metagenome | biome: Marine sediment; feature: Surficial sediment; material: Deep marine sediment; isolation source: Hadal surficial sediment | place: Pacific Ocean | collected 2014-05 | depth...
ATCTGTTTGTATTTCACCATCCACAATAGTATCGGGACTTATTCTATGAAGAATTTTAACAGCTTCTCTAACTTTAGAGGCCTGAGGGTGTTTTGAAGATCCGAAATTAGCATAAGAAATCATAGCAATAACCGGTTTTATACCAAACATTTTCATTGTGTAATTGGTCATTTGTGCTATGTTAGCTAACTCTTTTGCTGTTGGGTCTATATTAATGGAGGTATCAGAAATAAATAGAGGTCCTCTTTTAGTCAACATTAAATTAGTAGTTGCCATTTTACTTACTCCCTCGAACTTCCCAATGGTTTCCATAACCGGACGAATAACAGTAGGATATGCACGAGAATACCCCGATATCATGGCATCGACATCTCCTTCATTTACCATCATTGCAGCAAAATAATTTCGCTCCCTCATTAACTTTTGAGCACTATAAAGTGTAACTCCTTTTCGTCTTCTATTTTTCCAATATTTTTCTGCATAATAATTTCGTTTTTCGGCATGTTCATCACTTTTCGGATCAATTATTTCAACATCGGTATCGAATTCTAATTGTCTCATGAGTTCCAAAATGGTATCTCTTCTACCCAATAAAATCGGAATTCCAATTCCTTCTTCATATACAATTTGTGCTGCTTTTAAAACATCTAATTGGTCGGCTTCTGCAAATACAATTCTCTTGGGGTTTATTTTAGCTCGATTGATTAATAACCTAATTATTTTATTATCACTCCCCATTCTTTCAAAAAGTTCATCTTCATATTTTTTCCAATCAAGAATAGATTCATTGGCAACACCACTTTCTACTGCAGCCTTAGCAACAGCAATTGGTATTGTACCTATTAATCTAGGATCAAAGGGTTTTGGGATAATATAATCCTTACCGAATATTAATTTGGTTTCTCCATAGGCAATATTTACTTGTTCAGGTACAGGTTCTTTTGCTAATTTAGCTAAAGCAAGAACCGCCGCTTTTTTCATTTCTTCATTAATTTTTGTAGCGCGGACATCCAAAGCTCCTCTAAAGATATATGGGAATCCTAAAACATTATTAACCTGATTAGGGTGGTCGCTCCGGCCTGTTGCCATAATTATATCCTTTCGTGTTTTTATAGCAAGATTGTATTCTATCTCTGGGTCTGGATTAGCTAAAGCAAAAACTATTGGGTTTTTACCCATACTTTTAATCATTTCAGGGGAAACTATATTAGCTATAGAAAGTCCTATAAAGACATCTGCATTTATCATGGCCTCTTCTAAAGTTACAATATCTCTAGAGGTAGCAAATTCTGTTTTTTCATCGGTAAGGAATTCTCGATCTTTCCTAATCACACCTTTACTATCTACCATGACAATATTCTCTGATTTGGCACCAAAGGCCTTATACAAACGTGTACAAGATACCGCTGCAGCACCAGCGCCACTTATTACAATAGAAACATTCTTTATTTTCTTTTTGGCGATATCCAATGCATTAATCAATGCTGCAGCCGAGATAATTGCCGTCCCATGTTGATCGTCATGCATCACAGGTATATCGAGTTCTTCTATTAACCTCTTTTCAATTTCAAAGGCTTCCGGCGCTTTTATATCCTCTAAATTTATTCCCCCAAAAGTGGGTGCTATATTTTTTACAGTCTCTATAAATTCATTAACATTTTGTGTGCCTATTTCAATATCAAATACATCAATATCTGCAAATATTTTAAACAGTAACGCTTTACCTTCCATTACAGGTTTAGATGCTTCCGGACCTATATTCCCTAATCCTAATACAGCTGTACCATTAGTAACAACAGCAACTAAATTTCCTTTATTTGTGTATTTGTAAACATTATTAACTTCTTTTTCGATTTCAAGACAAGGTTCTGCAACTCCAGGAGAATAAGCGAGTGAAAGATCTCTTTGTGTGGCATATTTTTTTGTAGGTACCACCATAATTTTACCTGGTTTTGGTTTTGCATGATATAATAGGGCTTCACGACGTCTACTTTGTTTGCTCATTAATTGTAATTATTATTACTTCATTATGTGATTTACAAATTTAAGTAAGCTTAAAGAAAGAAGAAAGGTTACTTTCTTTTATTACTCATTCTGTAAAAATTCGATATTTCTTTTTAATCCTGAAAACTTTGTGCGTTTCACTGCACTTTTGTAAAACACTTTCTTAAAAACGTCTTCAGTGATTTCATCCCAATCCTTTTTGGACATTGATAATAATTCTGGTTTGGGATTAAATAGTGGTTCATTATGCGACTTGCTATATCGATTCCAGGGACATACATCCTGACAGATATCACAACCAAACATCCAATCATCGAACTGACCCTGCACATTTGAAGGTATTTCATTTTTTAACTCAATAGTAAAATACGAAATACACTTACTGCCATCTACTTTATAGGGATCAACAATTGCTTCTGTTGGGCAGGCATCAATACAAGCAGTGCAAGTACCGCAATGGTCTGTAACCGGAAAATCGTATTCAAGTTCCAAATCGATAATGATTTCAGCAATAAAGTAAAATGACCCGAATTGTTTGGTTAATAAATTACTGTGTTTTCCAATCCATCCCAAACCACTTTTTGCAGCCCACACCTTATCGAGTACAGGTGCTGAATCAACAAAAACACGCCCATGAACTTCCCCGATTTCCTGTTGAATAAATTCAAGAAAAAGTTTCAGTTTATTTTTTATTACAATATGGTAATCTATTCCATAAGCGTATTTTGAAATTTTATAGGTATCCTTTATTTGTGTTTTTTCTGGATAATAATTAAATATCAAAGAAATAACACTTTTCGAATCGGGTACTAAAATGGTGGGATCTAATCTCTTATCGAAATGATTCTCCATATAGCTCATTTTACCCTGCATTTCATTAGCAAGCCATTTTTCTAGTCTGGGGGCTTCTTCTTCTAAAAATTCGGCTTTGCTAATTCCACAAGATAAAAAACCGAGGCGCTTAGCTTCGGTTTTAATAAGGGATGTCTGTTTTTGTTTTGATATCATATACTCCTCTTCATATCTCTTTCTTCTTAAAAGGGAATTAGTGTTAACCTGCTAGGATACAATTATCTTATTAGGAATATTACAAATTTAAAATCAATTTGCAGTTTCGGGACTGATCATAGTCGAAACTTCATTAACAGAATTGGCAGGAAACCCACCTTTTTTTGCATGTTCACGAACCATTTCCTCGTTTGCTGCAAGGTATATACAGTACATTTTATCACCGGTTATATAACTGTGTAGCCACTGAATATCGGATCCCATTTCTTTTAACACACCACATGACGTTTGGGATGCACCTTTTAAGTCTTCGGCACTCCATTTGCCAAGTTCTGGAATTTCTCTTTCAATAACATACATATTCATGTTTTCAGCCAAAGATTCAGGTATTACCATTGCTAATGCTGCTTTTTCAGCTTCCAGTGTTTCTATTTGTGCCTGTAAATCAACAATAGTAGGTCCCTCATTATTTTCTTTTTTAACATTGTCACAGTTACTAAATGTTATTGCTAAAAGTACAAGAGTAAGAATTTTTAAAGTTTTCATAAATGATAGATTTAATTTATTGGTTAGTTAGTTTTTTAAATGGTTTCTGTTATATGTTTTAAATGTTATGTTGAACCGATCTATTTTAAAAGCATAAAGTTAATAAATTTTAAACTAAGTTTATAGTACAGCCTTACCTGATTGTTTTATTACAGTCTGATAGAATTATAAAAAAGGATTTCGATATGAGAATTGGTTGATTTTTTGAAGAGATTTTGAGATGAAATTGGAATAATACTTTATGTTAAAACAGTCTTCCCTTTGTACTCTTTTTTGTTTTTCCTAAATGTTTGTAAGCAGCTTCCGTTACTTCACGCCCACGTGGTGTTCGCATAATAAATCCCTGCTGAATTAAAAAAGGTTCATATACCTCTTCTATCGTTTCCGGACTTTCAGAAACTGCTGTTGCTAAAGTAGTAATCCCTATCGGACCTCCATTAAACTTATCGATGATAGTTGAAAGTATTTTATTGTCCATTTCATCTAAACCATTAGCATCCACATTTAATGCTTCCAGGGCATATTTAGCAATTTTAATATCTATATTCCCATCGCCTTTGATTTGTGCAAAATCCCGAACTCGGCGAAGTAAAGCATTTGCTATACGTGGTGTTCCTCTACTTCGTCCTGCAATTTCTATGGCTGATTCCATACCAATTGAAACCTTTAAAATAGTCGCACTTCGCTGTACAATATTCGTAAGTATCTCGGTTGTATAATATTGCAGGCGAGATGAAATTCCAAAACGTGCTCGCATTGGTGCAGTTAATAATCCTGAGCGTGTGGTTGCACCTATCAAAGTAAACGGATTAAGATTGATCTGTACAGATCTGGCATTTGGCCCCGACTCTATCATAATATCTATCCTATAATCTTCCATGGCAGAATAAAGGTATTCTTCTACTATATGGCTTAACCGATGAATTTCATCTATAAAAAGCACATCGCGCTCATCCAGATTGGTAAGTAATCCAGCAAGGTCTCCGGGTTTATCCAACACCGGACCTGATGTTACTTTAATATTTACATTAAGCTCATTAGCAAGAATATATGCCAGGGTAGTTTTTCCCAACCCGGGGGGGCCATGAAATAAAGTATGGTCCAATGCTTCATCTCTCAGGTTAGCTGCTTGTACAAAAATTTTGAGATTGTCCAATATCTTTTCCTGTCCTTCAAATTCATCAAAAGATTGAGGGCGTAACTTACGTTCTACTTCCTGTTCTTCAGGTGTAAAGTTATCACCACTAGGATCGAGGTTTTCGTTCATAAAACAAATATACAAATCGTTGGGTTACCTTTCCTGATAATATCAAAAAAGCCTTTTCAAAACAGGAAAAGGCATTAATAAAATATTTTTTGATTTTTGATTTTCTTTCAAAAAATTTCCATCTCTTTATAACAAATAACTTCTTCAGACAAGTAAACAGGAAATTTAATTTTGTAATTCTTCCTCGTTTTCTTGAAGCGGAATATCTTGTGGTATATAATCCTGTCCCGGAATTACATAATCACTTCTGTCTTTATTCATTTTACTGTAATCATAAGACCAGCGGTGAACATGTGGTATTGGACCATCCCAGTTTCCATGAATGTGTTTTACTTTGGCAGTCCATTCTAATGTAGTAGATTTCCAGGGGTTTTTTGGTCCTTTTTTTCCGTAGAAAATTGAATGAATAAAGTTATACATGAACACTAACTGACCTACGGCGGCAAATAATGCAAATAGGGTAATGACCACATTAATATCTGCTAAATCATCAAAATATGGAAAATTAGTATTGGTATAATAACGTCTTGGTAGTCCAGCCATACCAATAAAGTGCATGGGGAAGAAAACACCATAAGCCCCTATAGCGGTTATCCAAAAGTGTACATATCCTAAGTTTTTATTTAACATTCTGCCCTCAAACATTTTAGAAAACCAATGATAGATTCCAGCAAAAAGTCCATACAAAGCAGAAATCCCCATTACCAGATGGAAGTGTGCTACAACAAAATAAGTGTCGTGTACATTTATATCTAAAGCACTATCTCCTAAAATAATTCCTGTTAATCCACCACTTATAAATGTTGAAACAAATCCTATAGAAAATAACATCGCTGTATTCATTTGGAGATTTCCCTTCCATAGTGTGGTAATCCAGTTAAATGCTTTTACTGCTGAAGGAATTGCAATCAACAAGGTGGTAAATGTAAATACCGAACCAAGGAAAGGGTTCATACCTGTAATAAACATATGGTGTCCCCAAACTATGGTTGAAAGAAATGCGATAGCTAGAATTGACGCAATCATTGCCCGATATCCAAAAATTGGTTTACGGGAATTGGTTGCCATAATTTCTGAAACTATACCCATAGCTGGAAGGATTACTATGTAAACTTCGGGGTGTCCTAAGAACCAAAAAAGGTGCTCAAATAAAACGGGAGATCCTCCTTGATTATGTAACACTTCGCCTGCAATATATATGTCTGATAAAAAAAATGACGTCCCAAAACTTCTGTCCATTATTAGCATTAATGCTGCAGAAAGCAACACCGGGAATGATACTACCCCAATGATAGCAGTAATAAAAAACGACCAAATAGTAAGTGGTAAACGCGTCATAGACATTCCTTTTGTACGCAGGTTTATTACCGTAACTATATAATTTAATGCCGCTAGTAAAGAAGATGCAATAAAGATCGCCATTGAAACTAACCAAAGTGTCATCCCTGTTCCAGAGCCTGGAATTGCCTGGGGCAATGCGCTTAACGGGGGGTAAATGGTCCATCCTGAAGAGGCAGGTCCTGCTTCCACAAATAGAGAAAGTACCATAAACACACTAGATAAGAAGAATAACCAATACGAAAGCATATTTAGAAATCCCGAAGCCATATCACGTGCCCCTATTTGAAGTGGAATTAATAAATTACTAAAAGTCCCACTTAAACCTGCTGTTAATACAAAGAACACCATAATGGTCCCGTGAATGGTAACCAAAGCAAGGTAAATATTGGGATCCATCACTCCGTCTTCGCCCCACTTGCCAAGAAATATTTCATAAACAGTAAATTGTTTATCGGGCCAAGCCAATTGTAATCTAAATAACATCGACATTGCAATACCTATAACCCCCATAAACAGTCCTGTAATAAGGTATTGTCTAGAAATCATCTTATGATCTTGACTAAAGACATATTTAGTTATAAATGTCTCTTTATGATGATGCCCGTGATCATCGTGATGATCTACTTCGTGATCGTTTGCGTGTTCTGACATATCTCTTTAAGCTGTTTTATTTATTTTTTTAAAGTTTCTGCCAAAGTAGCTTGTTGAGCTATCCAGACATTATACTCTTCTAAAGTTTCAACTATAATTTTCATTTGCATGTTATAGTGATTGCTTCCACAAATTTTATTACAAAGCAATAAGTAATCAAACTCATAAGGCTCTAGGGGTTCTTCTCCTTTTGCTGCTAATTTAATACTTTCCTTTCTTCGTAAATCATTTATCTTTTTAACCTTATCTATTATATCATCTTCCTGACGCATTTCTTGGGTAGTCATTATTGGTGTAAACGCAAATTGTGTAACCATCCCCGGAACACAATTCATCTGAGCTCTAAAATGAGGCATATAAGCTGAGTGTAATACGTCTTGTGAACGCATTTTAAACAACACTTTCCTTCCAAGGGGTAGATGTAACTCGTTTACAACAATATCGTCTTGTGCATTTGGGTCTGAAATATCTACTCCCAATTGATTTACTCCTTCAATTAAACGTACGTTGGCTTCACCCAGGGTATTATCCTCTCCTGCGTATCGGGCACGCCAATCGAATTGGTAGGCATATAATTCGACTACTAAAGGATCATCATCTGTATTAATATCCATAATTTCTGTCCAAGTAAACAAGCCGTAAATAATTAGGCCTGCTAATACAATAACGGGAATAATGGTCCAAATAAATTCAAGTTTATGGTTATCTGCGTAAAAAAGAGCTTTCTTATTTTTTATCCCTCTGTATTTAAATGCAAAGTAAAATAGCAACCACTCTGTGAAGATCCCTGTTATAAAAATAATAATCATAGAGACAAGCATCAATTGGTCTATTTCTAAACCATGTTCTGAAGCAGATACCGGTAATAATACCTCACCCCATTTCCAGAAACAAACAATAAGAAGGATATAGATGAAAAATATAAATCCCAACATTAAGTATCCGTGAAGGTTATTGTCCTTTTCTGAAGCAATTTCGGAAGTATCTGATTGAACGGGTTTTGACATTTGAAATATCCTATTCATTTGCCAAACAGCAACTCCAAAAAGTATGATTACTAAAACTACTAAAAATGCGGTCATTGTTATTTATTCAATAATTTTTTATTAATAATGATATTGCTTACTCTCTTTAATAAATGGATTGTTTTTAACCAATAAAGGTGCTTTTGTTAATGCTGTAAATACGACATAAACAAACAATCCAAATAAAAATAAGAGGGATCCTATTTCAGGAATACCAATAAACCAAGATGTTCCAACTGTGGCTGGTATTACCATAACAAATACGTCTATGTAATGTCCTGCAAGAATTACAATTCCAGTAAGTACAACAAACCAATTTACTCGTTTATAATCACTATTCATTAATAGCAATACAGGGAATACAAAGTTCATTACTACCATGCCAAAGAATGGCAATTTAAAATCTTCAACTCTTGTAACGAAGTAGACAACTTCTTCAGGAATATTTGCATACCAGATAAGCATAAATTGTGAGAACCATAAATAGGTCCAGAAAATACTAAACCCAAACATATATTTAGCCAAATCGTGGATATGACTGTCATTCACAAATTCAAGATATCCCTGTGATTTCAAAACAATAGTTACTAAAGCAATAACTGTGATACCGCAAACCATCATTCCGGCAAATATATACCATCCATATAAAGTACTATACCAGTGTGGGTCTAAACTCATAATCCAATCCCAGGACATCATAGATTCAGTTACAATATAAAATACTAAGAAACCGGCAGACATTTTAAAATTCTTTTTGAACCAGCGGTTATCTTCAGCATTATCATCACGAATAGAATTTTTTCTAGAAAGATATCGATACAGGTTCCATCCCAACATGTAGAAAGCAGCTCGTATTAAGAAAAAAGGAACGTTTAACCAGCCACTTTTTTCTGCAATGATTTTATCGTAATCGGGACTATCGGGATTCACTAAGTCTGGATTCATCCAGGAAAACATATGATTCATATTAAATACTCCCGAAAGTAAAAGAAGGATAAACAAGATAGCTGTTATAATTGGCAAGTAGGCTGTAATTCCTTCCATAACTCTAAAAAGTACTGGAGACCACCCTGCTTGAGAAGCATATTGTATAGCGTAAAAAGTCAAAACACCTAAAACTATAATAAAGAAGAAAAATGTAGCGACATAAATTGCAGCCCAGGGTCTGTTTTGCATTTGTTGCAATACATGTTCATAATGAGCTTCATCGTCATGTGCTTCTTCTTTATTTCCGTCGTGAGAACCTATTACGCCTTTATGGTTTTCATTTTGGGCCTCTCCTATATTATGACTATCACCATGATTTGTATCCAACATTTCTTTTACCTCCTTAATAGAACTGGGAGTTGTAAGAAAACCTGAAATGATTCCAATGGCGCCAACCACCATAAAAATAATTGCAAAAAGTTTTAATTTACCTGTCAGCGTATACATATCTTTAGCTATTCTCTTATTTCTTTATTTACTGTTCTTCTTCGGAATTATTATTTGTCAACTCTTTCATTTCCGTTTTTACAATATCGTTATCCGTCAATTGCAATAAAGGCTCTCCTTTCAAATCTGCTTTTAAATTGATTACATACATATCAATTTGCCAACGTTCTTTTTCATTGGTTTGTGAGGCATAAGATCCCATAGAATTTATGCCATACATCATAACATGATAAATGCTTCCTTCGGTAATAATTCTTCCTGGATCCGCATAACTAGGAATCCCTAAAAACTTTTCTCGTTTTACTAAAATCCCTTGACCGTCTCCTTTATCACCATGGCAAACCGCACAATAAATAGAAAATAATTTTTTTCCTTCGGCAAGATTTTCTTCAGTTACATTTAAAGGATTTTTTAATTCAGAACGGGCTAATTCCAAACCTTCAGTAGAATTTTCATACTCATAAGGTTGCCATCCTCTAGGAATTGTTCCTTTTGGAGGTATCATAGCCTCCTGCTTGTTTGAAAAAATATCGTATTCACCATAGGTTTTATAATCTATAGGCTCATACATATTAGGCATATATTGATAGTTAGGCTTCTCTTTATTAAAACAAGAAACAAAACTTACCGAAACAATAATGACTATCGCTATGTTTGTAATATTTTTCATATTAGTGATCTTCATCCTTATCTATAACATTAATTTCCACAATTCCGGTATTGTGCATAAACTTTGTAAGTTCATTTATATCGTGTTTTCCAATATCAACTACCATTAAAAAATGATCGTCTGTTGTTCGTAGATCTGGATTTTCAGCTTTCTTAAAGGGCCATATTTTGCTTCGCATATAAAATGTAATTACCATTAAATGTGCAGCGAAATAAACGGTAAGCTCAAACATTATTGGAACAAATGCCGGCATATTCTCTATATAGCTAAAACTGGGTTTACCTCCAATATCCTGAGGCCAATCATCTATCATAATAAAGTTCATCATTACAACAGAAAAAATAAGACCTGTTAAACCGTAAAGAAAAGAAGTTATAGCAATTCGAGTATCTGCAAGTCCCATAGCCTTGTCTAAACCATGAATATGGAAAGGCGTATAAATTTCCTCAATATGGTAATGCTCATTGCGAACTTTTTTTACGGCTTGCAATAAAATATCATCGTCGTTATAAATAGCGTGAATTACTTTCGATGCCATAATTAACTGTTTTTTAATTTTGAGGCCTGTCCAGCCCAATCGTCACGTTTTGCTCTTCCAGGTAATTCTCCGATTAAACTATCCAATAAATCATATTCTAAATCTGTTATTCTACTAACTTGTTCAAAAGTGTAGATCCCAAATTGGTGTAATTTTTGTTCCATTATTGAATCTACACCACTTATTCTTTTAAGGTCGTCTTGGGTTTGAGTCTTTGGATCAAAAGTTCCAATACTGCTTATTAAACTTCTAATATTTTCTTCCTTGGTAGTATCCTCAATATCTTGATGTTTTATTTCGCTCTTAACCTCATCATAAAGTTTTACGTCATCACCATGAACTGCACGTAATTTTTTATATTTATCACCTGAAGATTTCAGAATGGATTTTACCTCTGCTTGTGCAATTACCGGGAAGGTTCTCGCGTATAATAGAAAAAGAACAAAGAAGAATCCTAAAGTTCCTGTAAAAATACCTATATCTACAAATGTTGGTGAGTACAACACCCAGGAAGAAGGAAGGTAATCACGGTGTAATGAGGTAACAATAATTACAAATCGTTCAAACCACATTCCAACATTTACTGCGATCGATATGAAAAAGGAGAACATTATACTGGTGCGTAATTTTTTAAACCACATAAGCTGAGGTGAAAATACATTACAGGTCATCATTATCCAATAGGCCCACCAATAAGGTCCGGTGGCACGATTAAGAAAAGCATATTGTTCGTATTCTACTCCTGAGTACCATGCAATAAACAACTCTGTGATATAGGCAACTCCTACAATAGAACCGGTAAGCATGATGATGATATTTATAAATTCAATATGTTGCAAGGTGATATAGTTTTCCAGATTGGAAACCTTACGCATAATGATAAGAAGCGTTTGTACCATTGCAAATCCAGAAAAAATCGCTCCAGCAACAAAATAAGGAGGGAAAATGGTGGTATGCCAACCAGGAACAATTGTTGTAGCAAAGTCATACGATACAATGGTATGAACCGAAAGTACCAAAGGTGTTGCTAAACCCGCTAATACAAGAGATACTTCCTCAAAACGTTGCCAATCTTTTGCTCGTCCACTCCATCCAAATGACAAAATACTATAGATTTTTTTAGTGAATGGTGTAATAGTACGGTCACGAATCATAGCAAAATCGGGTAACAGACCTGTCCACCAAAATACTATTGAAACTGAAAGATAGGTAGATATTGCAAATACATCCCAAACAAGAGGAGAGTTAAAGTTTACCCATAAAGAACCAAATTGATTAGGAATAGGAACTACCCAATAGGCTAACCAAGGACGTCCCATATGAATAATAGGAAACAAACCCGCCTGAAGTACTGCAAAAATAGTCATTGCCTCAGCAGAACGGTTAATTCCCATTCTCCATTTTTGACGGAATAATAATAATACAGCAGAAATTAGTGTTCCTGCATGACCTATACCTATCCACCATACAAAGTTGGTAATATCCCAAGCCCAGTTTACCGTTTTATTTGACCCCCAAACACCTATTCCGGTGGAAATGGTATATACGATACAACCAATGCCCCATAAAAATGCCACCAAAGCGATTGTAAATACAATCCACCAAGATTTATTGGCTTTACCCTCTACAGGAGCAGCAACATCAACTGTAATATCATGGTATGTTTTATCTCCTGTTATTAAAGGGCTTCTAATAGGTGCTTCGTAATGCGACGCCATATTTTTTATTACTATTTTTAGTTCAACCTTCTTTTATGTTTCTCACTTTTACATGATAAAAAACGTTGGGTTTAGTGCCAACTTCTTCTAATAAGCGATACACCCTATTATTTTTTTTCAATTTAAAGACCTTACTATCGTGATCATTAATATCTCCAAACACAATTGCTCCTTTATCACATGCTTTAGAACAAGCAGTCTGGAATTCACCATCTTTTACTGTTCTGCCATCTCGTTTGGCATCTAGTATGGTTTTTTGTGTTTTCTGAATACACATAGAACATTTTTCCATCACCCCCCGGGAACGAACTACCACATCCGGGTTAAGTACCATTCTTCCAAGGTCATTGTTCATGTGGTAATCAAACTCATCATTTTGAGCATATAAGAACCAGTTGAATCGGCGGACTTTATAAGGACAGTTATTTGCACAATAACGAGTACCTACACATCGGTTATATGCCATTTGGTTTTGTCCCTGACGTCCGTGTGAGGTTGCCGATACAGGGCAAACTGTTTCACAAGGTGCGTGATTACAGTGTTGACACATTACTGGTTGGAATGCTACCTGGGGATTTGCTGAAGCCCTTTCCAATTCTTTATACTGTGAAAGTGTACTATCAAGTCCTGAAATATTTTCTTTTTTCTCAAAATCTCCTGAAAATGACTCTTCACTAGAGTAGTAGCGATCAATACGTAACCAGTGCATATCACGGCTCTTACGCACTTCCAGTTTACCAACTACAGGAACGTTATTTTCAGAGTGACATGCTATTACACACGCTCCACACCCAGTACAAGCACTTAGGTCTATTGAAAGATTGAAATGATGCCCTATCGAATGATCAAACGATGACCATAAATCTGCACCCGAATCTGTAACTTTAATCATCTTATGGTCTTTTGAAACCATTGGTATTTCATTCCAAACATCAGCATCTTTAGTATTGAATATTTCCAGAGTAGTTTCGCGAATTATATCTCTACCCATCATGGTGTTATGTAACTGCACACAAGCAAATTTGTGAATTCCTGAAGCTTTTTCAAGAGTTACATTTTGTACCGATGAAAAGTTTTGATATAATAAATACGCATTTACTCCTGTTTGCATTTCTTGTTGCACAGAAGCAGTTTTACCATACCCCAATGCCAATCCTACCGAACCTTTTGCTTGTCCGGGTTGAATTAACACAGGTACATTTTCAATTACCACATCTCCTAATCTTACATTGCAATATTTACCGTTTAATCCCCCATTGGCAGAGTTTCGTGTCTCTTCAAACAGTCCTCCACTTAGGGGTAATGCAAGATCTAGTTCATTAGCATCAGCTTCGGAAATAGTTAAATAATTATCCCAAGAAGCTCTTGTAATAGGATCTGGCATTTCTTGTAACCAAGGGTTATTAGCTTGTTGGCCATCGCCCATAGATATCTTTGTGTACAAGGTAAGTTCTAGACCAATATCTTTAGAAGAAGTTGATAGTGCACTATTACTTGTACTGCTCTCATTACTACCCTCACCAATAAGAGTTGTCTCATAGGTTTCAATTTCAGTATCACTTACCAGAACACCATCATGCAAAGTTTGATTCCAGGAAGCACCATTCAGTATAGTTGTTGTCCAAGTTTCCTTTATATAATCGTAGTAGCTTTTGGGGTTTCCTGTCCATTTTAATAAACTATCTTGAAACTGACGGGTATTAAATAATGGATTGATAGTAGGTTGCATCAAACCAAATGTTCCCTTTTTAATTTGTGTATCACCCCATGATTCTAAGTAATGAGGTGTAGCTGCTACCATTTTAGCCAAAGAAGCAGTTGCGTCTTTTTTCATTGAAAAAGCAAGAGACATTTCTAGACTTGAATATCCTTCAGCGAAGGCATCACTATTTGGAAAAGAATAAACCGGATCAACACCTACTGTTATAAGTCCTTTCACGCTTCCGGAGATAACACCATTAAGTACATTTAAAACCTCGGTTGTATTTCCTTTACGAACCATTCTTGGTTTTGCAGTATCTATAACAATACTTCCCACACCCTCATTGTAAGTAAGTGCCCTGGTTTGAGCATTAACATTGGGTAAACCTGTTATCAATACTCCTTTACTTCCTGCTTTATTTAATTGTGCTTTTGCCTTTGAAACAGCTTTTGCAATATCTTCAGGAAGACCGGAAGTACTCCCTCCGGTTAATGCTTTTAAAACTAGTGATTGTTGTGAAGGTGTTACCGGTATACGATTATCTGCATTAGCACCTGATAGTGACATGTTCGCCTCAAATTGAATGTGATATGACATTTTTCCTTTTTTGGGAACACGTCCTTTTGCATAACCTGCATCATAACCACCCCCCTGCCAGTCACCTAATAAATCTGCACCTATCGATACTATTACTTCAGCTTTAGAGAAATCGTAATCGGCTAATGCTCTAACACCATATTTATTATTAAAAGCATCTAATGCTTCTGAAGAAGAGACCGTATCATAAATTACGTGGCGTACATTGGGATACTTTTCAGTAAATTCCTTGATTAATCTTGAAGTAGAAGGACTAGCAAAGGTTTGGGTGAGTAACACCACATCTTTGCCTGCCATATCATTCATTTTATTTGTTAACTTTTTATCAAAATCTTCCCAAGCCACAACTTCTCCACTTATTAAAGGGTCCTGAAGTCTATTTGAGTCATATAATGATAAAACCGATGCATGTACTCGAGCATTTACACTTCCATTATTTTTAGAAAGTTCATTACGGTCAATTTTAATAGGACGACCTTCGCGAGTTTTTACTAATATATTGGCAAAGTCGAATCCATCTGCAATTGAAGAAGCATAATAATTTGCTACACCGGGTACAATCTCATCCGGTTGTACAACGTAAGGGATAGATTTTATAACCGGCCCTTCACAAGCAGCTATTGAAGCTGCGGCTGTAGTAAACCCAACATATTTTAGGAAATCGCGGCGTGTTGTCGAAGAAGATTCTAATGTTTCTTTATCTCCAAGAAATTTATCTATAGGAATTTCTTCTACAAATTCGTTTTGTTGAAGTCTCTTAACAATTGAACTGTTTTGGTTTAGCTCTTCAACACTTTTCCAGTATTTCTTATTTGATGACATAATTATTTAATGTAATTATTCTTTTTAATTAATAGTGACATTTACCACATTCAATTCCTCCAAATTGAGCTGCTGTTATTTGTTCAACCCCATATTTTCTGGAAAGTTCATCATGAATTTTTTTGTAGTATTCGTTGTCTTTCATATTCACATTGGTTTCTCGGTGACAATTGATGCACCATCCCATAGTTAAAGGAACAAACTGTTCTAATATTTCCATTTCTTCTACCGGACCGTGACATTTTTGACAATCAACCCCTGCTACAATCACGTGTTGAGAATGGTTGAAATAAGCAAAATCAGGTAAGTTGTGAATACGTATCCATTTAACCGGTTTTTCTTCTCCAGTATAAACTTGCTGATCTACATCCCAACCAACAGCATCATATAGTTTTGCAATTTCGCCGTTATAAAAATCTAAAGTATGCCCCTCTGCTAAATTTTCCTCTCCGTTATAGTCTGAAATGTTTTTATGACAATTCATACAAACATTAAGAGATGGAATTCCCGAAGTTCTACTTTTCCTTGCTGATGAGTGACAATAATTACAATCTATTTGATTGTCGCCTGCATGTATTTTATGTGAAAAATGTATAGGTTGAACCGGTGAATACCCTTGATTTACCCCTATCTGCATAAGGAAACCAAACATAAAATATCCGCCAATTAAAAGAAGGAAAATAGTGCTAACCAATACTAAAAATTGATTTTGTACAAAAACCTTCCAAATGGGAGTACGTGTTTTTTCTTCATATTCTACTCCGCTAGCTATTGCAATTCCTCTTAGCGTTTTATTTACTAAAACTAACATGACCACCAAAAGAAGAAAGACCAATGCCAGAGCTGCTAAGATTATATTGTTAGACACTCCACTTTCTCCACCACCACCACCATCAGCAATTGAAGATTCGATTTTTATAGGTTCGGGTTTTGGTTGGCTGGTATAGGCTAAAATATTATCGATATCGGTATGAGAAAGTTGTGGAAAAGAAGTCATTATAGACTTATTGTTTTCATCAAAAAGTGCTACTGCTTTTGCATCACCAGATTTAACTAATCCTTGACTATTATTAATCCATTTATAAAGCCACTCTCTATCATACTTATCAGCTTTACCGCGAAGTGCAGGTCCCGTTGCTTTTTTGTCTAATTTATGACAAGCTGCACAATTGGCATTAAACAAGGCTTTTCCTGCTTTTATTACATCTGCATTTTCTGTGGAAGCAACTACCTTTGCAATTTCATCTTGCGCATTTATAACATTAGAAAAGGTTAGCAATAATGCTAACAAAAGAAATGACAATTTAGAGGTTAGATTTTGGTTGTTCACCTTTTGAATACTAATGGTTAAATTATTGTCAATTGTTTGGTATATAATTGATTACTATTTTCAATGGTACTCATACATTATTACACACCAGAAATAACGGCACAAAAGTAAGGTTTTAAAGTTAAATTTAGAAATGCTAACAAAGTGTTAAATACTAATTTATAGTAATTCTAAATAATAATATTAGCTCTATTCATGTTATTAAAGTATACATTTGCATCAATAGAAATAGTATATGGAATTTCAATTAAATTATAAATTATTAGTATTCAGCATTTTAATGTCTTTTTTATCGATAAACATTTCTGCTCAAGAGGCTACAATAACCCTAAATGAAGACCTTAAAATTCATCAATTACTGGAGTTAAAAAAGAGTTTGGAAGAGGAAAATAAATTAACTGATGGTTACACTATTCAATTATATTATGGTGAGAAGAACAGAGCAAATAATGTAATACGAAAATATCGATATACCTATGACTCATGGTCGGCAACCATTAAGTATGAAACTCCTAATTATAAAGTCTGGGTAGGTAATTTTAGTTCACGCATCGATGCAGATCGTGCATTGATTGAAATTAAAAAAAAATTCCCTTCTGCATTTATCCTAAAACCTGAACGGAATTAGTAGTTATATTGAACTTATTTAGCAGGAAATAATTTGTATAATAAAACAGATTTTAAGGTCGTTTTTATTCTAAAGTAAAATTAGATTTATAGTTTTTTCTTAATGGCTACTTCGATAAAAGAGTCAATTATATCAACTTCTTTTAAATCGTTATAGTCTTTAATTTGCATTCCACAATCAAATCCTTTGGCAACTTCTTTGGCGTCGTCTTTAAATCTTTTTAAAGACAACAATTCACCTGTATGAACCACAACCCCTTCACGGATAAGACGAATACCTGATTCCCTTAATATTTTCCCGCTAGTTACCATACATCCTGCAATTGTCCCTATTTTCGAGATCTTGAAAGTTTCACGGATTTCAGCGGTCCCCGTGATTTCTTCTTTTATATCAGGTGACAACATCCCTTCCATGGCATCTTTCAAGTCGTTTATAGCATCATAAATAATAGAATACATTCTAATATCTATTTCTTCTTTATCAGCAATCTTTCTTGCATTCCCCATGGGGCGTACATTGAAACCTATGATAATTGCATCGGATGCCGAAGCAAGAAGTACATCACTTTCAGTAATTGCACCCACGCCCTTATGGATAATATTTACTTGAATTTCTTCAGTGGAAAGCTTCAAGAATGAATCTGTTAATGCCTCTACAGAACCATCCACATCTCCTTTTAATATCACATTTAACTCTTTGAAATCACCCAGGGCAATTCTTCTTCCAATTTCGTCTAAGGTAATATGTCGCTGAGTTCTTACCGATTGTTCACGTTGTAATTGTGTGCGTTTTGTAGCAATAGTTTTGGCTTCATGTTCGTCAAGGAAAACATTAAACTTATCACCTGCCTGGGGTGCTCCATCTAATCCCAAAATAGAAATAGGAGTAGCCGGACCTACTATTTTAACAGAATGTCCACGTTCATCAAACATAGCTTTCACTTTACCACTATGTTGTCCTGCTAAAACATAATCGCCAATTTTAAGGGTTCCTCCTAATACTAGAATAGTAGAAACGTAACCACGCCCTTTATCTAAAAAAGCTTCCACTACAGAACCAGTGGCAGGCTTATCTGGATTAGCTTTTAATTCTAATAATTCTGCTTCTAATAATACTTTTTCTAAAAGGTCACCAATACCTTCACCTGTTTTTGCAGAAATATCTTGAGATTGGATTTTTCCTCCCCAGTCTTCGACCAATAAGTTCATATTAGCCAAACTTTCTTTAATTTTTTCTGGATTAGCATCGGGAATATCTATTTTATTTATAGCAAAAACTATGGGTACTCCAGCTGCTTGAGCGTGACTAATTGCTTCTTTAGTTTGGGGCATTATATCGTCGTCGGCTGCAATTACAACAATAACAAGATCTGTTA
>SMVB01393091.1_pt1 | contig 18646 bp, 17 predicted proteins | sample 2456461 | NCBI WGS metagenome assembly SMVB01 (sample SAMN11095934, study PRJNA526329) | marine sediment metagenome | biome: Marine sediment; feature: Surficial sediment; material: Deep marine sediment; isolation source: Hadal surficial sediment | place: Pacific Ocean | collected 2014-05 | depth...
CATTCGCGGTAATACCGCTGGGAAACTGGCAGTCGGTGTTACTGGCTGCGTGTACCAAGGGTGTCATGGTTCACGCCAGCAGCGCACACCTACACGCGGTTGCGCAGTGTATCGCCACCCGGGAAGGTGCCCTGATACCCTTGATTAGCAGTGTTTCGCCCCAGGTACTGCTGCGCCAGACCCTGCTGGAAAAGACCATTTCTATCGACACCACCGCGGCGGGTGGCAATGCATCCCTGATGACCATGGCGGGCTAGTAGCGCCCGCCGCAGCTCGAACCGTTAGCGGGCAAGTATCACGATTGGTATTCAACAATTAATTTGAGTTTAGGGACTACATTTTGAAAAGATGTTTAAGATATTTTTCCTGGCTGCTTGGTCTGTGCGTAATTGGGGTTGCTCTTGCAGTTTTGCTACCACTGAAATCAGCACCGCTGGTTGGTGTAAAAGGTGATTATTCCCTGAGTCATATCAATATCGTCAATACAATCAGTGGCGGTATTTCTAAGGATATGACGGTGCTGATTGCAAAAGGTCGGATAGTTGAAATTCTTCCGAGCAAGCAATATCAGCCACGTTCCAATTATTTTGATATACGCGCCGCAGGAAAATATCTCATACCTGGATTGTGGGACATGCATACTCATAGCCTGAAACTGTCACCACAATTACACCACCCACTATTTCTTCGTTACGGAGTCACCTCTATACGCGATATGTCGGGCTGCCTGACTGAAAAAGATAGTTATTGGGCTTGCCCTGAAGACAGGTACCTGTGGCAGAAACAAGCATTAAATGGAGAGAGAATTTCACCACGATATCCGCTGCAAAGTAGCTACCAAACCAACGGTGGCAGTGAAGTACCAGAAGGTTTCCCCGCTTTCTTTCGGCTCTCCACCCGAGCGGATGCACGCAAATTGGTTGACTTCTATGTCGAACGGGATGTCGATTTTATTAAAATTTATACGGAGTTAAGCGCCGACCAATACGACAACCTTGTCGAGTATTCAAAAAAGAATAATATTGCTCTCGCTGGCCATAAACCACTTTCTATTTCTTTGACTCATGCGCTTGATACGGGCCTGGAAAGTATAGAGCATGGTAGATTGTTCATGTTTGAATGTTTTGATGGCATTGAGTCATTTAGAGCGCTGGATGACCCGATATCACAATATAACGCTCAATTTATGCGCGAAATGATGCGGAATCAGAAGGGCGAAGACTGTGCGGTATTGATGGCGGCCATGGCTAGTTCAAACACCAGATGGGTACCAACATTGACCACTTTGCGAATGAGTGCAATGGCTAAAGACCCATCATTTCGCCAAGATCCTCGCCTTAAGTATATTCCATACATTATCAAGAAATTATTATGGGAACCCGATATCAGAAGAGCATCCAAAAAGGGGGTTGATCAGCAAGGACGTTTTGTACATGCAGATTTTTATGCCGCAGCTAGCGCACAGGTCGGACGCGCTCATAGCATTGGAGTAGAGCTTTTAGCCGGCACCGACAATATCGACACATATGTCTTTTCAGGGTCAAGTCTCCACGATGAACTCGCGATGTTAGTTGATGCCGGGTTGACGCCGCTTGAAGCACTTCAAACCGCCACTATCAATCCTGCTAGATTTTCTGAATTAGACCATGATTTTGGCAGTGTAGAAATTAATAAGCAGGCAGATCTGCTATTGCTCAATGCCAATCCTCTGTCTGATATAAGGCACACGGCTGACATATTTGGTGTTATGTTTGCCGGACAGTATTTTGATCAGGAGGCATTGGAAACACTCGATCATTTTTCTGTTGATATGGCCCAGAGCCTGCAGGTGAATGTGAGGTTTTTATACGATATTTTGGCGAGTCCGCTGATGCGTACTCAATTAGCGGATTAGAATTTTTTGAGATAGTAATTGTCGAGCGTCAAGAACAGCCAACTAAAAAGTCCATTTCTATCGACACAACCGCGGCGGGTGACCATGCATCCCAGATGACCCCTTTTATTTGTATGGTGGCTTAGGCAGGCAAATGCTTACAGCTCATCATCGAGGAAATAGTTCTACTCGAGTCGATATTTTATCGATTATTTCCATTAAGTATCTCTCTATCGTTTCCACCAAGTGCAGCATGGCAACTTGTACAGAGATTGGCTCGACCAACCAGACGCTCTCCGTCGTAGACAATGATGCTGCTATCGGGCTTATATTCAGCCCAGAACCAATCATTGTGGTCTGGATCGTATCCCTTTTCTCGCCGGAACATAATCGTAATCGCTTCGAGATGTGTGTTTCCACCGGCACTGTATACGTCTTTTGGAGTGAACTTTCCCTTGCCGCCATAATTCTGCTTTACGATCAAACGCCCCTTGTGACCATCAATGATGGCTTCCGTAGCAATACTCTCCTGGATACTGCCATGGGGGCGATTGCCGACGAATGGATGGCTACGCATGCGATCTTGCCCAACAAACTTATTTTCTTCCATATACTTCCACACCAGGGCGGCATAGGCATCGTCTTCAGAAGTGCCAGATTTGTCTACGGCATTGGCAGTTGTCAGCAGATTGCCGATGATAAACAAGGCCATTAATAAGCCAAAAAGCAAGCTGCTGGTATGGGCAGATGTGTATTTAACGCAGGTTATTTTTGTCATCTTTACACCCATTTCCATTAAAAGTTGTGCGTCCCGCTACTCCGAACTGAGCGTCGGATATGCTTCTGTATATACCCAGTCATTGGCTTTGGCAGGCACATGGCAACCCAGGCAATCGGTTTTGTAGTTTGTTGCTACGTTCCTGTCTCGATTTTTGGGCTTGTACAGCGCCCAACCCCAGCCATCACCCCACAATGGGTTGTCGGCAAAGCGCCCTTTCGCGTCTTTGATCATCACAAACCACTGCTTAATGCCATCCGTCGCATAGCTGACTTCCATGCCCGTAGTGTAATTACCCGCATTGGATTCCCGCAGTTCTTTTACCAGCGTTGCACCATCGGGAAATTTACCGGTTTTTCGAAACACCTCTACTGTTTCTTTTTCGGTATATACATCATGAAAACCACTCGCATCACCCGTCGGCACAAACCACGAACCTAGATGCACCATTGAAGTCCGGAAGTCATCTGGAAATTTAATATTGCCTTTAGTGTCAACATAAGGTGAAAAATCCTCACCCTGTGCAGATGCAACAGAGCACAAGGCTAATAAAAAAGTCACGGAGACTAGGCGAGTAAATATTTTTTTAAGCACAAAGCAGGCCACTAGTTCTTACCTTCAGGCTCAATATAACTGTTATTCAAATCAGACAGGTGACCGCCCGTTGCTTTTTTACCTGCGCCTTTGCCTGCACTTAATACCGGATAGTACTGTGTAAACACGAAGTCATCTGCCGCTGAAACCAGGTGGCATGAATTACATGCGGCCGCTGGAAACGCTTTCGCCGTTGCCGATAATGTCTTATGATTTTTTCCTGAAAAGCTGTAATAGCCCCAGTTGCCCGGATCTTTGGGGAAGAGTTCTTTACTTTTAATAGTTGCTTCCAAACCAATAAATTCACCCTGGAAATAGCCAGCGCCACTAACGGCCGCTTTTGAACCATTGCTCACCAACTCTTTAATCAAAATAGTGCCATCCCGGAACCTTCCTGTTTCCTTCCAGTGAGACCAGCTCTCAGGGTCAATATAGACATTATGATGCTCTGGGAAGGCAGCTTTGCCATTATTCATGTCGTTGGGTGTAACAGGTGTGCCAACGTAAACCCACTCACGATAACCTGTCGGTCTTTGTAGTTCGCCAGATATAATGGTAAAGGCTTCACCTGCCAGTGTTGTGGCTGGTAGTGAAAACTGTATCGCCATTGCGGCTACTATAGTGCCGCAGATATTTAGTAGTTTAGTTTTTTCTCTGATCATGATAATTATTCCTTTACTAAATAGCGCACAATGAATGTATTTACGCCTATTTGAGGTATTAGTATAGGCTACTCACACGATATTCAGGTATCTGTAATGGTCAAAAAAGTATCCAGCGGTATCAATTCTAGCGCCACTGTATTGACTGATGTGCTCGACAAATTACATTTCCGCGGCAGTATATTTTTTCGTTCAAGGCTAGCTGCACCCTGGGGAATGTCACTGTCAAACCTGAACAACCCACGGTTTCATATCGCTTTAAGTGGTGATTGTTATATTGGGGTTGATGATGCCAGTAACACAGTTATCAACATGAAGCACATGGATATCCTTATGCTTCCTCATGGAGAAATGCACTGGATAGCGGATCAACCCGGCCGAAAATTAACACCGAGTGAACAGGCAGGTGATGCCTGTGAACTGGGGATGCCGTTATTTCAAAATGGCGAGATTACCAATAAGCTGATCTGTGGTCTTATTGATTATGAAAAAGATGTATTGCATCCATTGGTTGATGCTTTACCATCAGTGCTGCATTTTTCCGGCATTAAACAAAATGATCCGGTATGGATGACCGTACTGTTAATCGATGCGGAAATGGAAAATGCGCAGACAAATCACACGTCAATTATCGATCGCCTTACAGAAGTGCTATTTATGCAGTTACTCAATAAACACATGAGTGACAATAAGGAGATTACGGGGTTTTTTGCCGCACTGCATGACAAACGGATTTGCCGAGCGCTGGAGTTGATCCATAAGAACCCAAAGTTCCAATGGTCAATTGATTTACTCGCTGAACAAGCCAATTTGTCTGGTGCAACTCTGATTAGGCGGTTTAATAGTACGGTAGGCGTACCGCCTATGACTTACCTATTGAAGTGGCGAATGATTAAAGCGCATAACCTGGTCAAATACTCGAGTAAAACAATAGATGAAATATCCGGCATGGTTGGATTTTCATCTGCACGCACCTTGACGAAAGCTTTTTTAAGTCATTACAAAATGACGCCCAGCCAATTAAGGCGAAAGTAGGAGGTGGCAGCAGGGAGAAAGCGTTGGTCTGCCCCCTGATAAATGATTAATATGTCGAATGTTACAAAACACATACAAGAACCGGCAGTGCGAGCCCACACTGCCAGTCGGTTGGCATTCAGCTGATTGAATCGACTCTCTCAATGATGGTGCCATTGGCCGTACCACCACCTTCACAAATTGCCAGCAAACCGTAACGTTTACCGGTTCTGTGCAATTCGTGAATTAGCGTGGTCATCAGTTTGGCGCCGGTGCCACCCAGGGGATGGCCCAGTGCCTGGGCTCCACCGTTGACATTAAGCTTACTCATATCGGCATTCATGGCCTTGGCCCAGGCCAGGGGGACCGAGCCGAAGGCCTCGTTGACTTCCACCAGATCTATATCAGACATCTGCAGGCCGGCTTTGCTCAGTGCCTGCTCGGTGGCCTTGATAGGGCCCTCCAGCATAATTACCGGGTCGGTGCCCACCACTGACATTGACACGATCTTCGCCAGAGGCTGCAGGCCAAGGCGCTTACAGGCTTCGCCACTGACAACCATGACCGCCGCAGAGCCGTCACAGATTTGCGAGGCATTGGCGGCGGACAGCTTTCCGCCCTCCTGCATAGGCTGTAAGCCCGCGATTGCATCCAGGGTGGCTTCCATTCGAATGCCCTCGTCCTGCTGGTGCATGACCAGGCTGCCATCTTCCAGTTCGACTTCTATAGGCACGATTTCGCCGTCGAATCGGCCCTCTTCCACCGCCTGCCTGGCCTTCATATGACTGGCCAGGGCAAATTCATTGAGCTCGTTTTCTGTTAAGTCATACTTTTCAACCAACATTTCCGCACCGACGAATTGGTTAAACTGGATGCCGGGATAGCGCTGGGAGATTTTCTTGCCGTAGGGCAGGCCGTGCTCCGCTTTATAACCGTCGATAATGTTCGAACCGATTGGAACCTGGGACATACTCTCCACGCCACCGGCTATCACCACATCCTGGGTGCCAGACATCACCGCCTGGGCAGCAAAGTGAATGGCCTGCTGGCCAGAGCCGCACTGACGGTCTACCGACGTGCCCGGTACAGATTCGCCCAGCACAGATGACAGGCAAACATTTCTGGCGATGTTCGACGACTGGGCGCCCACCTGGGAGACGCAGCCAAAAATCAGGTCGTCGATATCGGCGACAGCCACACCGGTTTTTTCAACCAGGGCATCAACCACCGATGCGCCCAGGTCTATGGGGTGAACCCCGGACAAACGGCCGTTTTTCTTGCCACCGGCGCTGCGTACCGCTCCTACAATGTATGCATCAGACACTCTTTCTCTCCCGTTGTGATTTTGAATTAGTTAAGGGTTTCGACATAGGCCTTGGCCGCCTTGTAATCGGCCTTGCCGTTGGGCGCGCGAAACATTGTTTTTACCGAGTAAATTGCCTTGGGCGATTTATAATGCGCCAGCAAACCGCGCACATGCCCGTGCAACTCCTGTTCGTCCAAGTCCTGGTTTTCAGCCATTTGCACAAGGGCAGTTACCGCCTGCCCCCATTTGTCATGGTCTATGCCAAATACCAGGGCGTCGTCCACATTGGCGTGGGTTTTCAGGGCCTCCTCGATTTCCTCCGGGTAGATTTTTTCACCGGCGGAATTAATGCAGGCACTGCCCCGCCCCAGTAAATTGAGGGTGCCATCTGCATCTACAGTACACCAGTCACCCGGTATGGAGTAGCGCACACCATTAATTATTGGAAAGGTTTCAGCGGATTTCTCTTGGTCTTTGTAGTAACCCAGGGGAATGGGGCCGGGCCTGGCAATAAAGCCCCGTTCGCCGCTGCCGGCCTGGACTTCTTCCAGGGCTTCATTAAAAACCTTGCAGTCGGGTCCAACGGTAAAACGGGCGCTGCGGGCTGTTTCGCCGCCCCCGGAAATTGAAGAACCAAAGCCCAGTGCCTCGGAGGAACCAAAAGTATCCAGCAGTATCATATTGGGGTTGTACTGCAGCAGGCCCTCTTTCACCGCCGGGCTCCACATCACTCCCGAGGACACCATGAGCGTCAGGGAACTGATATCCCAGCGCCCGGGATTATCCTCCAGTGATTTGAGCATCGGTTTGGCGAAAGCATCCCCGACAATAACCACGGTGTTAACCTGGCGCTCCTGCACCGTATCCCAGAGCTCTTCAACATCCAGCCCGGGTCTGGTGAGAGTGGCCAGGCAAGCACCGCCACTGAGAGCAGAGAGAGCCGTTATCAGCCCGGTGCCGTGCATTAGCGGACAGGAAACCATCTGGGTAACGACCTGGTCAAAGTTGCCCAGGTTTTCCAGGTGTGCGGTCAAAGATTCTACCGGCGCGCCGGCATTGCAGGGTGCCACAGCACCGGAACCCAGAGCATGCCACAGGTCCTCCTGACGCCACATCACTGCCTTGGGCATGCCGGTGGTGCCGCCGGTATAGATGAACAGCAGGTCGTCACCGGAACGCTCTATTGCCAGTGGCGTACCGGGGCCATCGGCAACGACTCGCTCATAGGGCCCACCCACCTCAAGCCAGCGCAGCCCGGTCAAGCGCCCCTGCAGGGCAGTGACATGGTCGGAAAATTCTGCGCCATAGACCACGGCAACCGCATCAGAGTTTTCCAAAATATAATAAAGTTCATCATCGAGATAACGATAATTGACGTTCACCGGTACCAGGCGCGCCTTGAAGCAGGCCACCAGGGTTTCCATATACTCGGGGCAATTACGCATGTAGAGGGCAACTTTGTCCCCGGCCACCGCCCCGTCCTGCAAAAATGCCCTGGCCAGGTTATTGCTGCGCCGGGTCAGCTCACCCCAGTTAACAACTCTATCGCCGTGAATAAGTGCCGGGGTTGTGGCGTCCAGCACTGCGCCACAACCGTCAAATAAATCGCCAAAATTCCAGCCCGCCACCGTCATCTCCACTCACCAAACCAGTGGCGTAGATTATTACAGATTGCGACTGGGCGCTATGCTTGTGGTAAGGAATGGCCCGCGCAGGATCTAGTTGTCGACTACCCGCAGGAAAGCACCGTCACCGCGCTCCACCAAACCGTGAATCTCCATGCCATTTTTACCGTGGTAGAGGTTCAGGAGAAAGCGCGCAATACTGTCTGTTATTTCCTGGCCGGGAATCAGCACCGGGATGCCCGGCGGATACGGCACGACCAGATCAGCGCTGACCGCACCAATAACAGCCTCATTTAAACCGTGCTGTTCCGCCAGCAGGGAGACCTCCCTGGCTTTGCCAAAATAGGCATCCCGGGGCAGCATATGAAAGGCACTCAACTGTGGCAGCGGTGGCACATTGCGGCGCGCAGCGTCAGGCCCACTGTTGGCCCTGGCGGCAATCTTCTGGAATGCATTGAGCAAACGCAGTACCTTGCTCTCGGTTGAGCCCAGGGTCACCAACACCGACAGCGTATTGTGAGTGACCTTCTCTACCTGCACGCCATAGGTCTCGAACAGCTCCAGCTGCAATTCCCTGGCACTCATACCGGAGGCGGAAATATCGATACTGAGCTTGCTGGGGTCCAGCTTGATGTCATCGTCGGCCAGCTCAAGGGGCAACATATCCTGCAGTCTCAGCACTCTAAAAATACCGGTTTCGTCTATGCCGGCCCGCAGCCGTCTGGAGATGTCTATGCAGCGCGACAATTGCAGGAAACCCTCCATGCTCATCTGTTTACGCGCCACATCGAGACTGGCAATCAAGGCGTATTGGGGGCTGGTAGAGGTGTGCATATTGAGATCTTCGCGAAATCGATGCTCATCGAAATCGGGGTCCGCCACGTGAATCATGCTGGCCTGTGAGAAGGCGGACAACATCTTGTGTGTGCTCTGAGTGACATAGTCTGCCCCACATTCCAGGGCGTTGGGGCGCAGCTCAGGATGGAACCGACCGTGGGCATACCAGGCCTCATCGATTAGCACTTTCATGCCCTGCTGGTGGGCATAATCGATAATGGGTTTCAAGTCGTAGTAAAAACCATCGTAGGTGCAGGAGGTGAGCACCAGCAATTTTGCATCTGGGTTGGCATCGATGGCGGCATAGATATACGCCTTGGGCACCGGGCCATAAAAGCCGTACTCCGCCTTCAGAGAGGCGTGCAAATACACCGGCTCCACGCCAGACAAAATCACCGCGTGATGTATTGACTTGTGGCAGGCCTGGTCCACTATCATCTTGCCGCCAGCGCCCAGCAGATGCTGAATAATTACTTTGTTGGCAGTAGAGGTGCCGTTGGTGACAAAGAAGGTTTCTTTGGCACCAAAGGCCGATGCTGCCAGGTCCTGAGCTTCCTGTATCACACTGTGTGGTTCCAACAGGGAGTCCAGCACCTGCACCGACACAGACAAGTCAGTATTAAAAATATGCTCGCCCATCATCTGGTGAAAGTCTGCCACCCAGGGGCTGTCCCGTAGGCTGGCCCCGCCAGAGTGACCCGGTGTGTGCCAGGCGTCCTTGGCGCTGTAGACATAGTCGCGCAGGGTATCGGCAAAGGGAGTGCTGGCCCGGTGGGCAATAGCCGAGCGCACCTGGCGGAACAAATGGCTGATATTTTCATCGTCGCGGTCAAACAGCTCGGCGGCCAACCCCGCATAGGCCGTGTCCTGCTCGACGGCGAGGAATATATCCAATTCGCCGCGCAACAGTTCCAGCTCTCGCAGCAGTTCGTCGGCGCCAGTTATAGTGACCGTATCGACAATGACCGCTTGCAACAGGCCATCTTCGGCAGCCAACTTCAATACTTCCTCAGCGCTGGCACAGGGCAGAAACGTGTAGCTACAACTACTGCGGGCACGCGGGTCATTTTGGCTGCACTGGCCCAGTGCATCCAGCCAACGCTGGCGCAACTCTGGGCTGGCACTGACTACTGCCACATGGCTTGTTGGCTCACTCACCACCTAAATCTCCCCGAGGTGTCTGGGTTGCTGATTTTCGCTATTCTAGTGAGCAATTGCGTCATATTGAAGCCATAAACTGACGGATTAACGTATATTACCTATCATTTTAACGGTTTTACTGGCAAATTGAGTGACACTGGGCGACGCGCCGGGAAAATGGTAGAGAAACCCTCCGTGGGATGGAGGGTGGAGCGGGTTTTCTACTGCGGACTGCGGGATAGTAATTTCACCGCACTGACGTAAACTAGCTCCTTTGAATGGCACAAGTACCCCTATGCTGAACCTGGACCAGACCGATCAGAAACTGCTGCAACTGCTGCAAGCAAACGCCAGGGAGAGTACCAGTGCCCTGGCTAGAACACTGGGTGTTTCGCGCAGCACCGTGCAGGACAGAATCAATCGCTTGGAACGCAAAAAGGTGATTGCGGCGTATACCATTCGCTATCACGAGGTTTTCAGCGGCCGGGCCCTCAATGCCCATGTCATGATTCAGGTAAACCCCAAACTGGGGCAAAAAATCGTCGATGCCCTGTCGAAGATAGGCGCGGTTATGACCGTGCAGACCGTGAGTGGTATCTACGATTTAGTGACCACGGTTTCAACGGCCACCACCCAGCAGATGGATGCGGTTCTGGATGAAATAGGCGCCCTGCCCGGCGTGGAAAAAACAACAAGTTCTATTGTGCTCACCACAAAATTCCAACGTTGATTCACCACTGTACTCTAGGCCGCATAGGCCTGCGGATCCAGGCGGTGCATTTCGCTCTCTATCCAGCGCTCTATCTCCGCCATTAGCTCAGCTGGCTCTCTCCCCTCGGCGCTGACTGGCTGGCCTATGGAGACATCGATGGTTCCCGGGCGCAGGGCGAAAGACCGGCGTGGCCAGCAGCGCGCCGACGTTACTGCGATGGGAATGATATAGGCATTGGTGGTGACAGCTAAGCGGGAAGCACCCGCCTTGTAGACGCCTTTTTTACCACGCTCAATTCGCGTTCCCTCGGGAAACATAATGATCCACTTACCATCGTCCATCAAAATCTCGCCCTGCTCGGCCACCTTGCCCCAGGCCTGGGCGCGCTGTTTACGGTCTATATGAATCATGTCCAGCCTGCCCATACACCAACCGAATATGGGAATACGCAGCAGTTCTTTCTTGAACACATACGCCAGTGGATGCGATGTCATGCTGGGAAAATAAAAAGTCTCCCAGGTCGACTGGTGTTTGGGGCATAAAATAATACGGCGCATATCATCTGCCCCGGGCAGATTTTCCGCCCCGTGCACCCGGTATTTGACCCCGCCAACCACCCGGGCGGCAACAATAATACCGCGTAAAAAAGGCGCCGCAAACCACCACCACAAAGTATCGCTGCGCAAAAATAAAGAGCAGACAACCAGTGCGATGCCACAGGGAATAACCGACACTACTATCCAGGCAAAGACCAGAATTGAGCGAACGGCGTTCACGCGGCGCTCTCTATTGCTGTGTCCCCTTCGACACTGCGCAAAAACTCAGCGATGTTGCCGTAGGCGGCCTCTGCCTCCGGTAACTGGGGGGTAAATATTTGCCACACGTGAACCATGAAAGGCCAGTGTTGCATCACCACCGGCGAACCCGCAGCCTGGGCCTTGGCCACGTAGCGCCGCGTGTCATCGAATAACATCTCGGCCTCACTCACTTGTATTAATACCGGAGGCAGCCCGGACAGATCGCCACGTACGGGTGACACAACCGGGTCTGCGGGGCGAATGCGAGTGCTGAACCATGAAAACCACCACAATAAGACTTTGGGTACTTTAGTCAGCTTGCCAAACTGTGGCCCCAGCATGGGGTCGCTATCAATGTTGCCGACTAAACTCGGCGATGTGAGCGCGGCATCTACCGCGGGAGAAAATGCCAGGGCAGCGTCGGGGATACGCAATTTTTCGTCGCGTACCCAGGCGATAAGCGACAGGGTGAGATTACCCCCCGCCGAGTCACCGGCCACCAGCAAAAATTCAGCCTCCCCCGTGCCGTCGGGACCATTTTCCAGAATCCAACGGTAGGCGCTGCGGCAATCGTCTATGCCATCGCGGCGGCTGTGTTCGGGCATCAGCCGGTAATCCAGTGAGAACACGGCGGCGTTCGCCACCTGCGAGAGCTTATCGGTAATGGTGCGGTGACTTTTGGGGCTACCGGCCAGCCACGCGCCACCGTGTATATACAGTATGCGTCGAGTGGTACTGACACCCGGTGCGATAGCCCATTCGCCTTTTACCGGGCCCGCATTCACCTGACGAAACTCACTCGCCATATCCTTGTCGTCGCTCATTGCATCCATGTAATCACGCAGAGCCCTCAACCGCCCCGCGCGCGGACCGGTGGTAACCGCTGCGGTCATCTCCCTCAGCGACGCAACGACCTCGTGATGCCCCTCGCTGGGCTCGCCCTCAGGCTGGGGCAATACATTGCTGTCAAGGTAAGACAAATCTTCTCCGCGCACGTAGAGGAAACTCAATGCGAGGAACACAAGCGCAAACAATATCAACCAGGCCATTTTCAAAACTCCAATTAATGTGCCGTGTATTAAACCAGAAACCCGGCCCAGGGGAAAATCCGGGGGCTGCCGGGCAATCGCCATATAGGCTTAAAAATTTTTCATTGCACGACAGTAGCGGTATACTGAATCGTTTGCATATTAAATGGCACTGCCGGGACCCGTGAAAAAACTTATCACTAAAGCAGAAATTCGCGCCCATCTGGAACGAGAAATGACCCATTTTCTCGATAGCGGCGGTCGGGTGGAGAAAATCCCGCGGGGCATCAGTGGCAGGAGTGATGGGCTCTCCATGATGCCACCCTCGCGCAGCCTGTTTATGGAACCCAGCCTCGAACGCACACCCATACCCGAAGTGGTCGCGGCAATTGAAGCCAGGCGCAAGGCCAAGCTGAAACGCACGCCCGCACCGAAGCTCACGCGAGGCCCGCAGCGGCGCAGGAAAATACTCTACGATGATTTTGGCGAACCGATAAGGCGTATCTGGGTAGACGAATAACAGGCAGAGCTTGCCTTCAGCAATACAAAAAAAGAGGCCTAAGCCTCTTTAATTCAAAGCCAGCGCAATACGCCCCGGCCCCTTTGCAGTTTGAGAATTACGCCAAACGGCGACGGATTCCGCTAAGCATGCCGCCCAGAGCAACAAACGCTCCGCCCAACAGGCCAATCAGGAACAGTGGGCTCGCAGTAGTTGGCATTTCTACCACTTCTTCTTCGATGTCCACAATATCTATTTCGTCTGGGCCGTCTGCATCTTCAACGATCAATGCGAAACGATCTTCAGGAAGATAGACATTCAGCTCCTGGCCACGCATCATATCACTGACGCGATACTCACGACCACCGATCTCGGCACGCCAGCTATTGTCCAGCACGACGCTGCGGCTGTCACCCTTGGTACCATCGGTGTGCATGGTACGGAAGGTCATGCGGTTGCCGCGTACGCGAACCACCTCAATTCCAACCTTGGCATACAGCTTGCCGTCTTTCTCATAAACCCCTTTACAGGATTTGCCAACATCCGGGTTCGCTGCCAATACCTCTGCAGACCAGTTAAGGTCAGCACAAGTGGGAGCAGCGTCCTGGGCCATTGCCTGGCCCATACCCATTGATAAAGCGAACCCCATACCTATTACTAGCTTCTTGTTCATGTCAATTCCTCCTTTATTGTTGATTGACATCGGTTATGTCGAGGGACGCCGTCACGATAAATCGCTGTGGCGCGTGTCCGACAAAATAAAATGGATAACAGGTAACCAGTGTTACCGTTTGCTCCGTGGTGTCCTGAAGCAAATCCAACTCATCAATTTCCACGATTTGCGTGGTATTGATTACAAAATGTTTGGGTCCTTCCAGCGTTGCCAACAATAATTTGTCACCGGGCTGCACGTCTTTCAAGCCCCTGAAATAGCCATCGCGATGCCCTGCAATACCGATATTTCCAAGCTCATGGGGATAGGACATGCCATCGATTACGCCAGAGCCTCTGTCCATCAGCAATTCGGAATCAGAGGGGTAGACAGGCACTTCCAGCCCAATCGAGGGTATACTTAGCACGCCCAGCACCGGGGGCAGTTCTGCGGCCAGGCTGGATTGATAATCCGCTATTCGACCGGGTGCCCACAGGGCTGTATTGGGTTCAGTGACGTCGGGTAGGAAAATAGCTTCAGCGGGAGAGCTTGATAAGAAGTGGGCGATATCATTGCGGCGTTGAATTTCTCCCTGGGCAATTTGCACCACAAAGAAACCCATGAAAAGTATGCCCAGCACATAGCTGAGCACTTCTCCCGCGCGAACCATTAATAACTCCAGTCTACCTGGCATTAATTGCTCTCTACCCTCAGTAGCTGGCTCAGAAATGAGCCGGACAACAAACGTAAGCACCGCATTCTAGTTCTTTTTCAAAGAGTTGTATATTCTAGTGGCTTGTTAAGGAAATACTAGCTTATTTCAGTTTAGATTAAAAACAGGAGATTGCCGTGAATAATGACATTATTCCCTTCGTCGTTGAGATTCCAGAGGAACAACTGGAAGACTTGCGCAGCAGGCTTGCCCAGACACGCTGGCCGGAAGCTGAAACCACAGGCAACTGGGACCAGGGTATACCCCTGGATTACACCCGCGAACTGTGCGACTACTGGCTACAGGATTACGATTGGCGGCGTTTCGAAAAGAAACTTAATGGCTGGTCACAATTCAAAACCGAGATCGACAGCCTGGATATCCATTTTATCCACGCGCGCAGCCCGCATGACAATGCCCTGCCTCTTATCATCTCTCACGGCTGGCCCGGCTCCATTGTTGAGTTTCACAAGATCATTAATGTGCTCACCCACCCCACCGAACACGGCGGAAAGGCCGAAGATGCATTTCATGTGGTAGCGCCTTCGCTACCGGGCTATGGGTTTTCCGGCAAACCCACGAAAACGGGGACATCGGTTGAAAAAATTGGCCGTATGTGGGGCCAATTGATGGCGCGCCTAGGCTATGAGCGCTATGTGGCGCAGGGCGGTGACTGGGGCAGTATGATTACCCAGAGCATGGGGCAAAGTGAAACCACCCACTGCGCCGGCATTCACATCACCATGCCCATCGTCGCGCCCGACCCGGATACCATGGACTCTCTCACAGCGGCAGAGAACAGCGCACTGCAGGCCATGGGCTTTTACAGCGATTGGGATTCTGGCTATTCCAAGCAGCAGGCCACCCGGCCACAAACACTGGCCTACGGACTGGCCGATTCCCCGGTGGGCCAGATGGCCTGGATTGTAGAAAAATTCTACGCCTGGACCGACTGTGAAAAAAATGGCGAGAAACACCCCGAAAATATCCTGACAAAGGATGAACTGTTGGACAATGTGATGATGTATTGGCTGAACAATACGGCGGCCAGCTCGGGGCGACTATACTGGGAGAGTTTTAATAATCCCAATATGGAGGTGATAGACATGCCCGTTGGCTGTTCCATATTCCCCAAGGAAATCTTTCGCTGCAGTGAGCGCTGGGCCAAAAAGCGTTTTACCAACCTGATCCATTGGAATGAACTGGATAAAGGTGGCCACTTTTCTGCACTGGAGCAACCCCAGGCGTTTGTCAAAGAAGTTCGAGATTGCTTCGCGCAACTGCGGGTGCCGGCATGAGTATCGTGCCCGAAATCAAGCCCCAGGTGTTCAACCCCTTTGAATCCCAGGAGATCTCGCCGCCCTACTCCGATCACTGGGACGCCAAACGCCGTGTGGCACAAGCCATTCGCAAGCTGACCGATGTGCTGGTTACCAGCACGCCACCCACCGATGAACTGCACGCCATCGCAGACAAACTGGAAAGGCAGGCAGAGCGTTTTGCCACATCCCCGCGCCTGTACGGCATGCTGGAATTTATACACGATGGCGAGCACGGCAGCCAGGGAGAAGTCAGCCACGAGCTCAATGCGCTGGCGGGCTGGAGCAACCCGCTGTCGCCGGGCCTGAACATGTGGCTGGACGGCAACAAGGCCTACGGTACGGTCAACTGTGGCTATGCCTATGAGGGCCCGCCCGGTTTTATCCACGGTGGTTACGTGGCGGCAATCATGGATCAGTTTCTGGGCATGGCGCAAATTATCGGTAAAAAACCCGGCATGACGGGCACGCTTAGCATACGTTACAAGCGGCCAACCCCCCTCAATACCGACCTGCAACTGGAAGCTGAAGTGATCCCCCTGGAGGGGAGAAAAACTCTGGTGAAGGGCGAGATGCGCGTCGGGGATGTGGTCACCGCCACCTGCGAGGGCTTGTTCATCAGACCCAAAGGCGGTTTGCCCTCAGCGGCCGCCGCTAAAACGAGCACCTCAGGCGACGACCCATAGCGCGCCGGCATCAGCCGTCGCGATTGGTAATCAGGCTATTGCTGAAAGGGGTGGCAGCGGGCTTGCTGGCAGCGGACTCGGGTTCTGGCACGACATCCATATCGATCTTGGTGGGGTTTCTCAAATTGGGCGGCGGCGGTTCCTCATTACGCCGTGGGGGCAGGGAAACTTCGGGGGTCTTTTCAGCAGGGCTTTGCGCTACCACCTGACCTATGGTGGGCAGATGCGAGCTGCTGCCAATAAATTCCAGGTTCTGTAGGCTCTGTGGCACGCCAGCACCCACTGCGGGCTTGACCGAGTTGGGGGTCAGCATACGCGCCTGCTCTGCCAGGGTGCCTCCTGAGTCGGCCACCGGAGGGCTGGGGCCGGCACTGGGGATAACATCCATGTCATAGGCCGAAACAACCGCCTGGTAAGACACCGGGGCCGCTGTCGCTGCGACTACCGGCTGGTCGACTTGCACTTCGTCCGCCACCCCGTCCTGCACCTCGTCCTGCGACTCTGACTGCCCCAGGGCGCGCTGTTTGAGCAGCTCATTGGCACAATCTGACCAGCGGCCAAAATGGGCTGACGCCACCGGGTCTGGCATCTGGTGTTTTTTGAACGACGCCTGGGCCCTCATAAAACGTTGTTTTACCGCCCTGTAGTGGTAAATATGGTCTTCGGTCTGCAGAGGTACCACATCGGAATTGCCACGCAAAATCAACATTTGTGGTGGTAATTGACCCTGTAGGCTATGCAGTAAATCTGCCAAAAAGCACAGGCGGAAGGCCGAGGCCAGGGTGGTCTTGAGTTGCGTGTCGCAGGGAATATAGAGGTAGTTACCCAGCTCTGAATAGCCGCTGGTGCGCATCAACAGATCGGCTGTTTCCGACAGGGGGCCCACCGCGAGCTGGCCGTTGATAATAAAGTCGACACCGTGCCGCATCGCCGCCAGGGTGGCCGTGCGGCGTGCTGCCTCATCGTCCTGCCACTCAATGAGAATGACGTCTTTACCCTCTTCTTTCAAGGTGTCGGCGAGATTATCCTCTGGCTCACCCGGTGTGCTGGGCGCTACCCCGCCCACATCGGGTGGGATGCCGTGACCGGGGTTTTCCAGCGAAAGACGCTCCATCCAACAGGCAAAAGGCGATTCCCGGAACAGAACAAAATCCTGTGCTGTATAACTTATGGCCTGATTTACACTGTAGCGATACATAAACTAGTCTTTGTTGAGTGCTAAATGAGCCCGCTGCGTGACATAGGAAAGAATATTATCTGCGTCGTCTTTACTCAAGGCTTTTGAGAAACCCACCATACCTTTTTGCCAATGCATGCCGCCCAGCACAATGGCATCCCAGTCTGCCCGGGTCTCGGGCGAAATGGCGCGCAAATCGGGTGGTGTGCCCCCGGCGATGGCCTGGGCACCGTGGCAGACAAAACAATAGGTGTGGAAGAGCTTCAGGCCCTGGGCTACCTGCTCTGGCGTAGCCTCCAGTTTCGGCGGTGTGAAGGTGAGTTTTGCCGGGCGCTCCGGGGCGGCAGGAAGCGCGGCCTGGCCGCCAATCTTGAACACTAGCAAGCGGCTGTAATTAGGTCTGGGGCCACTGTTATCATCCTCGCCGGCGGTCAGGGCATAGGCACCTCCCCAGCCCGCTGCCACGGCGAGGTACTGCTCGCCCTTCAGCCTGAATGTCATGGGGGGTGCGACAATGCCAGTCTGGGCATCGAAGCGCCACAGGGGCTCCCCCTTGTCAGCAGAATAGGCCACCAACTCTCCCTCGGCATTACCCTGGAAAAGTAGATTGCCCGCTGTGGATAACATACCACCATTCCAGGGGCCCTCATGCACAAATCGCCACCGCTCTTCCTGCACCACCGGATCCCAGGCCGTAATATGACCTTTCACCATATCGATGACCGCCTCGCGCTCCACCGGGTCGTCCGGCAACAGCGCCGCGCGCGCATCGGTGCCGGTATTCCAGAACCCGGGGCGAAAGACAAATTCTTCATCCTGGGCATAGACGTGGGGAATGTCCTGTGCCGGAATATACACCAGACCGGTATCGGGACTGTAGCTCATGGGGTGCCAGTTATGTGCGCCGTAGGGCGCGGGGAAAGCAGGCGCCGGGGCATCTTCGTAGCGCACGCCCGGGGCCTCAACCGGCCGCCCGGTTTTGGGGTCTACGTGGGTGGCCCAGGTGACCAGCCCGTAGGCTTCAGCCGAGATGAACTCACCCGTCGCGCGGTCCAGTACATAGAAAAACCCGTTCTTGGGGGCCTGCATAATAACCTTGCGCGGCTCCCCGGCAATTTGAAGATCCGCCAGAATCATGTGCTGGGTGGCTGTATAGTCCCAACTGTCACCCGGTGTGGTCTGGTAGTGCCAGACATAGCTGCCATCGTCGGCATTGAGGGCCACAATGCTGGACA